>Ga0182027_10003323_pt1 | contig 25620 bp, 17 predicted proteins | sample 712E1DmetaG_FD_121300 | JGI IMG/M metagenome (GOLD analysis project Ga0182027, IMG submission 121300) | Permafrost microbial communities from Stordalen Mire, Sweden - 712E1D metaG (Illumina Assembly) | ecosystem: Environmental > Terrestrial > Soil > Wetlands > Permafrost | place: Sweden...
AGGATCAAATTCTCTAAGGATGGCAGTCAGTTCTTCCACTGCCTGCCAATCATTCAGTTTCCTTGAAAGAAGCCCGAGTCTTCTTGCAGTATTTCCGGAATGAAGATCGAGTGGGACATAAAGTAAAGCAGGAGTGATTCTTTTCCAGATACCAAAATCAACTCCATTATCATCTTTTCTAACCATCCACCTTAGGAACATATTAAGCCGTTTTCCAGCTGCACCGTTCATTACATCAGCAAAATGCTTTTCTGCTCTTTTTTCATGTGGTATTGAAAAAAACTGCTTTCTGAAATTTGACAATCCATCCTTAAGGGAACCTGATTCTTTCATTCCCTCCAGGATAATGTCTTCCATACTATTGAAATGTGTGTAGATTTCCCTTAATCCTTTTATAAAAAAAATACAGTCTGTCTCATTGAATGTCCTATGGACAAATCCGGTGAGTCTTGCAAGATCTTCTTCACTTGCTGAACTAACAAATTCATAAGGATTGTTATCCATAGCCTCCATTAATCTTGAGCTGCTTCTTAGAATAAGGTCTCTCCTTCCCCATGCAATAGCAGCCGTCAGAAAACCGGCAACCTCCCTGTCATTATTTGAAATATATCTATGGGGGATTGAAATTGGGTCACATTCAATAAATGTAGGATTATTATACTGAAGATATTTTTCGTCGAGGAATTGCTTTAATTCGATGACAGAAATGCCATTGTATGATTTCTTAAGCTTCATTTACTATAAGGCCATCCTTAATCTGAAGTATTCTGTCAGACATGGAGGCAAGCTGGCGGTCATGAGTAACAATAATTATTGTCTGGTTGAATGTATCCCTTAATTTGAAAAACAATTTATGAAGCTCATTTTTATTTTCAGAATCGAGATTTCCGGAAGGTTCATCCGCAAGAATTACAGATGGACTATTTATAAGAGCCCTTGCAACGGCAACCCGTTGCTGTTCTCCCCCACTGAGTTCGGAAGGTTTATGATCGAGTCTGTCAGAAAGACCGAGAAAGCTCAGTAAATCAGAAGCTTTATTCTCAGCTTCGCTTTTGCTTTTTCCGGCTATGAAGGCAGGAATACATACATTTTCAAGCGCAGTGAATTCCGGAAGAAGCTGATGGAACTGGAATACAAAACCGATATTATTATTACGGAATGAAGCAAGCATTTTTCCTTTAAGCCTGCAAATATCAGTCCCTTCATAAAAAATTGTACCGGAATCTGGATTATCAAGAGTTCCAAGTATCTGAAGAAGAGTTGTTTTACCTGCTCCACTGGCACCTACAATTGATACAACTTCCTTTTCTGAAATATTCAGATCAATTCCCTTGAGGACTTTCAGGTCTCCATAAGCTTTTGTAATTCCTGATGCTTTTATCATAATAAGAAATGAAGGAACTAAAATAATAATCCTATTTAAGGATAAATACAAAACTGGGAATAATTGAATTAAGAGCTCCAGATTGCATTGCAATCAAATAATAAAGAATTATATCACACTTCAACCAATGTCGTCAATATGTTTCTGAAACGAGGATGTTGTCTCTTCCATATCCTTTTTTATAGGACCGGTTGTGTCATCTATATTTTTTCGCAGGTTCTCTGATATCTCTGTTGCATCTTTCTGCAGATTATTAGATATTTCTGATGCATCTCTCTGAAGATTGTCACGAATATCAGTCATATCATTTCTTATATCCCTGGTGCTTGTCTCCAGTTCACGCTTAATATCATCCGTAGCTTTTTTGAAATCCCGCATCCCTTTGCCAAGGGTTTTAGCCATTTCAGGTAGCTTGTCTGCACCAAAAAGCAGCAGCACAACCAAAATAACGACAAAAATATGCTGACCACTAAGAAACAGAATTGTCCCCATCTTTCCATTAGATATTATTTGGTAAAGTTAATAAGATTAATCTTATTTATTCTTAAAAGATGTAATAGTATTGATGGAACAATAATCCAGTTGCTTCATTCGTCAGGGTAATTATTGTTGATAAAAAATCGGCCTATACTTAAAAAAACAAATTACAGGTTCTCAAGAAGGCTCAACAATAAATAACTTTGTTTGCCAAATAAAACTCCAGAAATGTTTTACACTTATTTAACTCCGGTGATTGAGCAATCGAGGTTAACAGACACAAACACAGTTAACAACGTAGCAGAATTGCTTATGAAAGGTGGAATTATAATGATTCCTATAATACTATTATCAATACTAAGTGTATACCTTTTTATTGAAAGGTATTTATATATCCGGAAAGCCTCCCTTATTGATGAAAGTCTGGTTAAGAATATAATTATTGATCTTAAGAACAACAGGGCAGATGAAGCTCTGATACACAGCAGAAATGATAAGACATCGATCGGAAGAATCCTCGAAAGTGGTTTAAGCCAGAAAGGAAAGACCCCAAGAGAAACTGAAAGTTATATGGAATCCACCACAAATATTGAAATTGCAATGATGGAGAAAGATACCGGATATCTGGGAATAATTGCAGGAATAGCCCCTATGCTCGGTTTTATAGGTACAATTTCGGGAGTAATAAAAATCTTTTACAACATTTCCCTCGCTGATAATATTAGCATCGGAATTATTGCAGGCGGACTCTATCAGAAAATGATATGTAGCGGAACTGGATTAATTGTTGGTGTAATAGCCTATAGTTGTTATCATTATCTTCAGATGATGATTGACCGTTTCTCAATAAATCTGCAAAGGCAGGTAAACGAAGTTGTAAAAGTTTTATAAAATGAATATTAAAAGAAACAAACATTTTAAACCAGAGGTGAGTACATCATCACTGAACGATATTATGTTTTTTCTTTTATTATTTTTTCTTATTGTTTCTACCTTAAGCAATCCCAATGTCATCAAACTTATTCTTCCATCATCAAGAGCCGCTCAGACATTGAGTAAACAACAGATAACTATTTCAGTTACAAAAGATAAAAGATATTTCATCGATAATCAGCAAATCAGTTTCGATCAGATTGAACCTGTACTGAAGTCCAGAATTATTACCATCCAGGAACCAACGGTGATTCTAAGATTTGAAAATACTTTGTCAGTTCAGGATGTTATTGATGTCCTTGAAATCGGCACAAGACTGAAAGTTAAAATGGTAATGGCCACAAATAAAAAAGCAGGGTCATAAAAAAAGGCTGCCATTCAAGACAGCCTCATCTTCTATCATAATATCATTCTAAGCTGTAATTTTAGCTTTAGGTTCTTCTTCAACATTTCTTTTCTTGGATGTGTCATACATCAAGGCAGTTGCGACGAAAACAGATGAATAAACACCTGTTCCGATCCCAATAAGAAGAGCAAACATAAAACCACGGATCACAGCTCCGCCAAAGAAAAACATTGCAAATATTGTGAGGAGTACTGCAAATGTAGTGTTTATAGTCCTACTAAGAGTTGCGTTTAAAGCGATATTAAGAACTTCTTTAAAAGGACGTTTACGGTACAAAGGAAGGAATTCTCTTACTCTGTCGAAGACGATCACAGTATCACTGACAGAATATCCGATTACAGTAAGAATCGCGGCTATAAATGCCTGGTCAATTTCCATTGCGAATGGCATATGGCCCCAAAGTAACGAATATACTCCCAGAACAAGTAACACATCATGGAACAGAGATGCCACAGCTCCAAAACCATATTGCCAGTAACGGTATCTCATGAAAATATAGAGAAATATTAGAATAAGTGCGATACCAACCGCATAAAAGGCATTGATCTTGATATCGGCTGCCACAACAGGACCAACCGTCTCAGAACTTTTCCTGTATGTATTCAGAAAATCATCCCTGCTGATATTTCCACCAACCATATCTTTTAATCCTTCGTACAATTTATCGTCGACTTCATTTTCGGCTCCGGTTTCATTGATCTTGTATCTGGTTGTGATCTTAACCTGGTTTTCGCTTCCATAAGTAACAACCTGCGGAAGTTCACCAAATGGTCCGGTTAATTTTGCGGCTACCTCTTCGGTAATTACAGGTTTATCGAATCTTACAACAAATGTTCGTCCTCCGGTAAAGTCTATACCCGGATTCAGTCCTCTAACAGATAATGAAACTATACCAGACAAAATAATACACGCTGAAATCATATAGAAATATTTTCTATTTCCGATAAAATCAATCTTGGTATTTTTGAAAACATTGGCAGTAAGTTTAATCGAGAAGTGAAGATTCGTATTCCTTTTCAAAAGAGCTTCATATATAAGTCTGGTAAGAAATATTGATGCAAATATTGATGTCATAATACCTATAATAAGGGTTGTGGCAAAACTCTTTATCGGACCCTGTCCAAAAACATAAAGTACAATACCGGTGATTAGCGTTGTAGCTTTTGAGTCAATAATTGCCGGATATGCACGCCTGTAGCCATCAGTTAAAGCCAGCTTTACTCCTTTCCCGTTTCTTAGTTCCTCCCTTGTTCGCTCAAAAATAAGGATGTTCGCATCAACGTCCATTCCCATAGTCAGGACCATACCCGCAATACCCGGTAAGGTAAGGACGGCATTTAATGAAGCAAGCACACCAAACATCAGAAAAACATTGGCAAACAGGGCTATATCTGCAATTGTTCCTGCGCTCTTGCTATAATAGAATATCATAAACCCAAGTACAAGAACAAATGCAATAATGAATGAGACAAAACCCGAATTGATAGCTTCCTTGCCCAGAGTTGGTCCTACAACACTATCAGAAACGATACGGGCAGGAGCCGGCATTTTTCCTGACATAAGTATATTGGCAAGGTCCGTAGCTTCATCAAGTGTAAAATCACCTGTTATTTCTGAATTACCGCCTGTAATTTCTACAGATACTCTTGGGTATGAACGCACATAACCGTCCAATACAACAGCTATGCAGCGACCAATGTTTTCACGGGTGAGTCTTGCCCATGTTTTTGCACCCTCAGTATTCATCGACATATCTACTTTAATATCGGACGTAGCTACTCCTGAAGAAGGTCTTGCTGAAGTTATAACTTCACCTCCCAGCGGAGCACGACCATCACGTGTCGTGACCTTAATTGCATGAAGTTCGTACATTGTCTTTGACGCATCACTCTTATATGGGTTTTGACTCCACATGAATTTCAGATCTCTTGGGAAAAGCACTTTTATCTGGTTCATGCTCAGATATGCGTTGACTTTTGCAGTATCCCTGAAACTGGCAAGACCTATCAAACTTCCAGGTTGAGCCTGACCCTGCTGATTAACAAAAGGACGGAGCAGGCCGAAAAGAGGGTTTTGTTGGGTGAACTGCTCAAGATTCTGCGCTTCAACGGCTTTCGTAGTATCCTTTTGTATTATGTCAAGAAGAGATTCTTCTTTCTTCTTTGTTGAATCTTTTGGTGTGATAATTTTCTTCGCAATTTTAAGAGAATCAGCTGTTGCTTTTTTTGTATTTATCGCAATCTCTTTAAGCAAGTTGTTAGCCGCTGATAAATAATTGATAATCTCTCCATTTTCATATGTTTCCCAGAATTCAAGGTTAGCAGTTCCAACCAGTAATTCCCTGATTCTTTTAGGGTTTTTTACTCCAGGAAGTTCAACAAGGATTCTTCCTTTTGTAGCAAGTTGTGAAATATTAGGTTGGACTACTCCATACCGGTCTATCCTTGTACGAAGAATATTGAAAGCATTGGTAATGGCAGTGTTAACTTCACCATCCAGAACTTTCATTACTTCATCATTAGTTGAATTGAAATTAATTTTCTCCTTAAGTTCAACTGTACCGAAGATTGATGCAAGCCTGGCATTTGGATCAATTTCCTGAAATGCTTTCCCAAATAAGGTCAGAAAATCCGACTGACTCTGTCTCTGTCTTTGTTTTGCCAGAGCGAGGGCAGCGTTAAAACTCTTATCAGGGTTATAATTTGAAAGTGCTTTGAGGATATCCTCAATAGATACTTCCATAATGACATTCATTCCGCCTTTAAGGTCAAGACCAAGGTTCAATTCTTTCTTCTGACATTCCTTAAACGTATATCCAAAATAACTCCATTTTTCTTTCGGAAGGGTCGCAATTGAGTCTAGATAAGTTGTCTCTTTTATAAGGTTTCCCTTTGCATAGTTTTTTGCTTCCTGCTTGACTTTATATGTTGCAACGGTAAAAGAAAGCTGGTATATCGAAACCAACCCCAGTGCGATTGCAAGAATAATGATTGCTCCTTTGTTCTGCATCTGTATTAACTTTTTGAATTATTTTGAAAAAATTATGCTCTTCCTCTTAATGAGGCGCAAAGATATTAATTTTTTACAAAAACATTAAATTAAACAAATATGAATTAATGATAAAACAAATAAGACTGTAATTCACATCACAGCCTTATTATATCCAGAGTGAATCAGGTTTATTTTAAAAGTTTATCGTAATCTACTTCAAGAGGTTTCCTGGTTATAAAATCGAATAAAGTAAGACTGCGGATATTATAGAAATAGCTCCAGTAATTCTGCAAAGCCTGAACGTAAGCTCTTCTGTTCTCGTCTTTTCTGCTGTCAGCATCATTTAAATCGAGTACAGCTATCTTTCCGATGAGGAATCGTTGCTTTGTAACCTCATATCTTTTCTGTGCGACAGTATCAGAAAGAGCTGCAATTTCGACCTGGTTTTTTTGCAGATTGAACTGCTCAACATCAAGGAAGAGGTTCTGCTGAAAGTCTGTAAGCGCCTGTTTGACTTGTACCTGAGTCAATTCAAGACTCGATTGAGCCATTCTGTAGTTTCCCATACCACGTCCCCAGTCGAGAATTGGAACCCTAAAACCAATGTTAACGGATTGGCTCTGGCTGGGATTTTCCAGAGTAGAATAAAAATCAGATCCCTTTTGAGATAAACCCAAAGATGCGTTCAGGGTGGCCGTCAATCCTTTTTGAGCTTTTGCCTGTGCTACGTTGCTCTGGGCGTTTAATATATTTATCTGTTGCGTAAGAATATCAGGATCATTTTGTAGTGCAAGATCAAGAACTTCTTTCATATCAACCTGCAGATTAGGAATTTCAGTAGGCAGAATCAGCTCGAGTCTGACATTTTCATTATATCCGAGAAAAGACCTTAATCTGATCTCCCTGTCACGTAAATTCATATCAGCCTCTTTTGTTGCTGTTTCGGCATTGAGCCATAAGAGCTGCATTTGCAACAGTTCATCTTCGGCAATTGTCCCCAGCTGATATCTTCCTTTAGCAATTCTGTAGAGAGTATCGGAATTAGAATAATTCATCACAGCAATCTGTTTGTTTATCTGGGCAAGGGCAAGGGCAAAGAAATTCTGTACTGCACTAATATTAACTGCCTCAATATTTGCAAGATATGTTTTTTTGGCAGCGTCATATTTTACAGGTTCAATCTTTCTCTGCCACTTAAGAGTATTGTATTGCCTTATTGGCTGAGTAATATTTATGCTTACGGGTGCAATACTATATTGCCTCGGTACAATGGCATTTGGAGTGAAATCAAACAGATGAATCAAACTCGATTGAAGAGAGAAGGTCGTGCTTGTCAAACCAATAGCTTGAGATAAGGATAAAGTACCGCTTGATGTGACATTGTTTATCGCACCGTAAACATATTGATTTGTATTTGAGTTCCAGTTATTTGCGAATCCATTGACATAGTTTGGGACTGTCCCTGAAAGTGTGAGTGAGGGTCTGAATTGTGCCTGGTAGGATCTGAATTCCCAATAACTTGAACGGTATCTGTGTTTTGCCATCAGGGCATTAGGTGATTGTTCTTCTGCAAGCTTAATTACTTCATCAAAAGTTAATTTTTTTACATCTTGTGCTATGATTTTAGTGGTTGAAACAAAAAGCACAATTATAAATGAATATAAAAGTAATTTCTTCATTTTAAATATATTATTCATACCTTAATGATTCTATTGGATCTTTTTCCGAAGCTCTTTTTGCCGGAGAATATCCAAAAATGACACCAACAGCAGCGGAAACTCCAAAAGCTATAAATACTGAGAAAAAGGAAACAATTGTCATAATACCTGCAATTTTCTCGATCAGTTTGGCCATTATTACTCCAAAGAAAATTCCGATAAAGCCACCAATTACACTAATTAAAACAGCTTCAGCAAGGAATTGCACAACTATATCCATTTTCTTAGCTCCGATCGCCATTCTTGTTCCAATCTCTTTTATCCTTTCCATAACTGAAGCAAACATTATATTCATAATCCCGATCCCTCCTACAATAAGAGAGATACTCGCAATAGCTCCGAGAACTATATTGAAAATGTCTTTTGTCCTTTGCTGCTGTTTAAGCAACAATTCCGGAACTGTAATCTCAAAATCTTTAACATTTGAATGACGTCTTGTCAGCATACGGCTAAGGGTCTCAGTTGTTGCATTAATCTGTTCAGTTTCAGCAACCTGGACAACTATCCTGTCGAGCTGATTATAATTTGTTTCCGCATCTGAAGATGCATCAGAACTGCTCATCACGATTCTGGCCATGTTGCCACCTGCAAAAAACTGCATACTTGTAGCTTCGGAAACGGTTTTCGTATTGACAAGAGCTCTGTTTTGATACCTCATCAACATTGTCTGGATAGGAATATAAATATTATCGTTATAAACATTTACACCCTTCTCCTCAAAACCAGTAAGACTAACATTGGTTTTCTGAAGCACTCCGATAACCTTCAACCAGTTACCGTTAAATTTAATATACTGTCCAAGAGGGTCAATCTTGCTGAAGAATTTTGCTCTGATATTTGCACCTATAATGCAGACTTGTATACCGTTCTGCTCCTGGTAAGAATTAAACACAGCTCCGGAAACTAGAGGAAGGTTGTACAACTGAAAATAATCATTTGAAACTCCAACTAGCTTCGCTGTATATTTAACACCATTAAGCATAGCTGTAGAATTAAATGATATTTCGGGGCTAATCCTTTTCATCGAGGGGATTGTCTCCTTGATTGATTCCACATCGAGCATATTTAATCCTCTTGAGAATTTTTTCTGCTGCTTCTCCCCCTGATCTGTCGATGTTGAAGACTTTTCCGGTATAACCGGATTGATAAGGATATTGTTTACCCCTACCATTTTCATTTGTTCGAGTATTTCTTGTTTTGCTCCTTTCCCGATAGCCAGCATGGCAATAACTGCCGCTACTCCGAAAATTATACCAAGAGCCGTCAGAATTGATTTAAGCTTGTTGGATGCAATGGACTCAACAGCAATTTCAATATCATGGTAATATCTTTTAAACATAGTATTCTTTTCTGGATTATTATTAAATCGAAGGCTTTAATGCAGATCGTTCAGCGGGTTGTCTATTCTGCGGTAATACCTGATTATTTGATCCTCTGCGTGAGGTATCTCTATTATTTTTCTGTTGCCCATTCTGCATATTCATCATTCTGCGTCTCATAGCCGCTGTATCCATATTTCCACTCTGCTGACCGCCCGGCTGGCCACCCTGAGGTCTGAATTGTGAGTTGCCTCCGCCCTGCTGCATGATTTGTACATTACCTCCCTTCATATTCTGAAATTGTTGCATCATTTCAGGAGTAATCTGCATCATTTTTGATCGTTCTTCCAAAGCTTTTTCAGCCTCTTTCCTGATCCTTGTTTCTTCTTCTTTCTTCGCTTTCTCACGTTCTAAAATTACAGATTTAAGTTCTTCCCCGATTAATTTGAATTTTTCAGGATTCTGAGGCGTGCTAAGATAGAGTATATCTCCCTGGTTCAGCCCTTTTTCAACAATTACATTGTTTTCATTTGATTCCCCAAGAACAACTATATGATTTGTCCTGTCCTTCAGATAGACAAAAGGAATGCTGTCTTCTCCAGTATGAACGCACTCAAGGGGGATAAAAATCACATTATCGATTGTTTTTGTAACTATTTTGTTTCCGGTAGTCATTGAAGGTCTGAGTATAGGGTCAGATCCATCAACTTTGATAGTTACCTCAAAAACTTTTGCATCGGCATTCGGGAGTTGTTCACCAATGTTCGCAACAGCCGTCACAACACCAGTATAAACTCGCTCCGGGAAAGCATCAACTGCGATCGAAACCTTCTGTCCGTTTTTTACTTTGCTTACGTCGATCTCATTTACATAAGTCAGAGAAATCATGGATTTCAGGTCGGGAAGAGTTGCAACTACCGGATCGAATGGATTAATCGAAGAGCCTGTTTTTCTTTTTGCTCCGAATCTGTCCTTTTTATAAATTACCATACCTGATGATGGTGCAGTAATGTTAAACTTGGCCAAAATGTCCTGAAGATCTTTTACTCTCTGCTTCTCATTGATAATATCTGTCTCGCTATTCTTAATATCTGATTTGGCCTGCTCAAATCTAAGTTCATAACTTCTTTGCATCTGTTCGAGTGTCCTTTTTGCTTTGTCGAGGTTAATCTCTGCTTCACGGATTGTAGTAGGCGGTTCATATTTTGATTGCTCAAGAGTTATTCCGGCCTCTTCCACAGAAAATACCTGGTTTTTGATATTATCACGTAAGTTACTGAGAGTCACAGCTGAATCAAGTAATTTCATATCATAAGCTGTGTTCAAAGTTTCAAGCCGCTCCAGCTCATCTTTTAAACTGTTGTCATAACTTGTCCTGTCAAGAGCTGCTATATAATCGCCTTGTTTGACTTCTGTTCCCTCTGGTACAAGGTCCTGTATCTTAATATCCATCGCTCTTATATTTCTGCTTTGTGTCATTTCGGGACCCTTGATATCTGTCGAAAACTCTGCCTGTAATTCACCTGTAGTTGTCACAAGGATCTCAAACTGACCTTTCTCCGCAGTTGCATATAGTATTGAAATATCTTTTTTAGCCGTTGCCTTACTTATTATAATCAGCGCAATAATCGCTACAAACACAACAATACCTGCAATTATCAGTGTTCTTTTCATCTTATATATAACTTATTTAAGTAATTCAAAAAAATGAAGGCTCGAAAGTATTAAAAATGTACAGTTTTTTAATGTTAAATGTCATTATTTAACAATAATTAACATCAGACAAAATACAGTTAAAAGCAGAAGATATGTTACCTCCAAATTTGATTTCTAAAAGGATCAGAGGCAAAAAAAGCCTATAACTTTTTAATAATTTTTATTACATTTTCTGCAAGATTTTCAGCATTTACATAGGATTTATCTTCAGCATAAATTCTTATAATCGGTTCAGTATTTGATTTCCTGATATGAACCCAACCTGTCTCAAATACAATTCTCAACCCATCTCTTTCATCAAATTCACAATCAGAGAAATTATTTTTAATAGATTCGATAACCTTATCAAATTTAAAACCAGGTTCAAGCGTGAGCTTTTTTTTCGCAATAAAATAATCCGGGTACAATGCACGAAGCTGTGAACATTTTATTTTCAGTTTTGCCAGATAAGTAAGAAAAAGAGCTATTCCAACAAGTGCATCTCGTCCATAATGCAGATCTGGGTAGATAATACCGCCATTACCTTCTCCGCCTATTACAGCATTTCTTTTTTTCATCTCTTCAACAACATTAACTTCTCCGACAGCGGATGAAAAATATGATCCTCCGTGTTTTTCGGTAATATCCTTCAGAGCCCGTGTCGAAGACATATTCGACACTGTTGTTCCGACAGAATTCTGTAATATATAATCAGCCACGGCGACAAGAGTATATTCTTCACCAAACATCCTGCCATTTTCACAAATAATTGCAAGCCGGTCTACATCAGGATCCACAACAAAACCTACATCTGCTTTTTTTTGCAGTACAAAATCTGAAATCTCTTTAAGATTCTCTGGAAGTGGTTCAGGATTATGTGCAAAATTACCATCCGGAACTGAATTCAGAAAAGCAGGTCTTCTTACTCCAAGTTTTTTAAGAAGAGCCGGTAGAATTATTCCTCCCACTGAATTAATACAATCAACTGCAACTATAAAATTTGCTGCCTTAATCGCCTTAATATCAACTAATTTCAAATTAGCAATCTGATCAATATGCTTTTCCCCCCAAGTTTTATCAGTAACAACATTTCCTAAATTATTGTGATCTGTAAAAACATATTCCTCGTTTGACACAATCTGAAGTATCTCATTTCCATCACTTTCTGAGAGAAATTCTCCATCTTCATTGAGAAGTTTTAATGCATTCCAGTTGGCCGGATTATGGCTTGCTGTAATTATTATACCCCCACAAGCTTTTAAACCGGTGACTGCAATTTCTACTGTTGGAGTCGATGCCATTTCCAGGTCAGTGACTTCAATCCCTAGCCCCTGTAATGTGGACATAACAAGCGTGCTTACCATTTTACCTGAACTCCGGCTGTCGCGTCCTATTACAATTCTTATTTTTTTTATGTTTTGTCTTCTTAGTATCCAAGTGCCAAATGCAGCAGTGAACTTTACAATATCAACCGGAGAAAGACCTTCTCCCGGCTTACCACCGATCGTGCCACGAATACCTGAAATGGATTTTATTAAAGTCATCAGATTAATTATTGAGAAAGTTACAAAGTTGCAAAAAAAACCTAAATCCTGAATATCCTTAATTAATTGTACCTTTGCGGGCTGAAAATTAATTGTAATGGAGAAGAGTAAACCGTCAGGAAGACAACGTGTAAGAGTAAAAAAGGTGTCCAACGACGAGAAAAAAAAAGAAGTTGAGCTTATCAGGCTTAACAAATTTATTGCTGGAAGCGGAGTATGCTCTCGTCGAGAAGCAGATGAAATCATCAAGAAAGGCGGGATTACAGTTAATGGTAAACAGGTAACTGATCTTGGAATTAAAGTTAGTATCAGTGATGATGTGAGGTATAATAACAAGAAGCTTTCTTCTGAAAAAAAAGTATATATACTTCTCAATAAGCCAAAAGATTGTGTAACTACTGTCGAGGATCCACATGCCGATCGCACTGTAATAGATTTAATTGGAGATGCTTGTTCGGAAAGGGTTTACCCTGTTGGCAGACTCGACAAATCTACAACTGGCGTTCTGCTTTTGACAAATGATGGTGATCTTGCTGGAAGACTTACACATCCGAAATACGATAGAAAGAAAATCTATCACGTTTTTCTTGATAGGGTCGTTTCAAAAAATGACCTGTTTAAACTAACGGAAGGGATTGATCTTGAAGGTGAAATAGTATCAGCTGATGCCGTATCATATACTGAGCCTGATGACAGAAGTCAGCTTGGAATTGAATTGCATTCGGGACAAAACAGGGTCGTGAGGCGATTGTTTGAGAAACTCGGTTACAAGGTTAAGAAACTTGATAGAGTTTATTTTGCCGGACTTACAAAAAAGAATCTGCCCAGGGGAAAATGGAGATTCCTGACAGACAAAGAGGTAAGTATGCTAAAAAGAGGGATCTATTAATAGTTGATGAATGAACCATAAATCAGGTTTTGTAAATATTCTGGGAAATCCTAATGTCGGGAAGTCGACTATAATGAATGCCCTTGTTGGTGAGAAGCTTTCCATTGTGACTCCTAAGGTTCAGACAACACGTCACCGGATAATGGGGATCGTGAACGGAGAAGATTTTCAGATTGTTTATTCCGATACACCCGGTATCCTTAATCCGAAGTACAAACTGCAGGAATCAATGATGAATTATGTCAACATTGCCCTCGCTGATGCCGATGTAATACTTTATGTTACAGATATTTCTGACACTATAGATAAAGACAGTGAATATATTGAAAGAATTAAAAAATCCAATATTCGGGTCATAATAGCAATCAATAAAATTGATCTTACTAACCAGACAGAACTTGAAAAAATCGTGGATTTATGGAATAAAGCTTTCCCGGATTCAGACATAATTCCTTTATCTGCCTTAAAAGGGTTTAACCTCGATGTACTGCTTCGTTCAATTCTCGATAAGATACCTGAAGGTTTAGCCTATTTTCCTAAAGATCAGCTTACTGATAAGTTTGAACGTTTTTTTGCTTCGGAAATAATAAGAGAAAAAATATTGCTCAATTATCAGAAAGAAATACCTTACTCTGTTGAAATTGAGATTGAAAGTTTCATTGAAGAAAAGAAAATGACCAACATAAAAGCAGTCATCCATGTTGCAAGAGATAGTCAGAAAGGAATAATAATCGGGCATAAGGGGCAAATGCTTAAGAAAGTTGGAACTGAGGCAAGAATGGATATGGAAGACTTTTTCGGGAAAAAAATCTTTCTTGAAATGTATGTTAAAGTTAGTAAGGAATGGCGCAACAAACCACTTATGCTAAAGAAATTCGGATATCGTTAAAATGAAATCAAAACAGATATGAGTAAGATAGTTGCAATAGTAGGCAGACCTAATGTTGGTAAGTCGACACTTTTCAACAGGCTTACTGAGTCACGCGAGGCTATAGTTGATGAAGTCAGCGGAGTTACACGCGACAGGAATTATGGAAAAGCCAACTGGAATGGTGTTGATTTCTCGGTTATTGATACTGGAGGATTTGTAGAAAACTCCGAAGATATCTTTGAAGAAGAGATAAACAAACAGGTATTGCTCGCAATAGAGGAAGCTGATGTAATTCTATTTATGACTGATGTGACATGTGGTATACATGAACTTGATGAGACAGTATCAAACATGCTCAGAAGAGTTAATAAGAAAGTTTTACTTGTTGTAAATAAGGTTGATAATGGGGAAAGACTTATTGAGGCAAATGAGTTTTATGCACTTGGACTTGGGGATTATTTTCCTCTGAGCTCAATTAACGGGAGCGGAACAGGCGATCTTCTGGACGCAGTAGTAAAATGCCTTCCTAATATACAAAATGAAGAAGAGCCGGATATTCCTCGTATAGCGATTGTAGGTCGTCCAAATGTCGGTAAATCATCCCTTGTAAATTCGCTGCTTGGTGAGGAGAGAAACATAGTCACACCTATTGCAGGTACGACAAGAGATTCAATTTATACGCGTTACAATAAGTTTAACCAGGATTTTCTTCTGGTTGATACTGCAGGTCTTAGAAAAAAAGGAAAGGTAAGTGAGGATATCGAATTCTACTCAGTAATGAGGGCTGTAAGAACAATTGAAAATTCCGATATCTGCCTTCTCCTTTTAGATGCCACCCGAGGCATTGAAGCCCAGGATATAAATATACTTTCACTCATTCAGAATAATAGTAAGGGTATCATTATACTTGTAAATAAATGGGACCTTATAGAAAAAGACACTAAATCGACTATTCGATTCGAACAGGACATTAGGGAAAAGACTGCTCCTTTCACTGATTACCCTATTCTATTTATATCTGCCACAAATAAACAAAGAATCCATAAAATACTTGAACTGGTTCAAAAGGTTAATGAGAACAGAACTAGAAAGATTCCTACTCCAAAGCTGAATGAGGTAATGCTTGAGATTGTCCGCATCAATCCCCCTCCCTCACTGAAGGGTAAGTATGTACGGATTAAATATGTAACTCAACTTCCGACTCATACACCTGCTTTTGCATTTTTCTGTAATCTTCCGCAGTACGTAAAAGATCCTTATAAAAGATATCTGGAAAACAGGATGAGAGAACATTTTGAGTTTACGGGTGTCCCCATAAAGATATTTTTCAGAAAAAAATAACGAAATTTGGTGCGGTTTTTGCAATAAAAAAAAGAAACACTGAACTATGAGATCAGTAAAATTTCCGGTTATTCTGTTTTTAATCCTGATATTAATTATTTCATGTGGAAAAATTGAAAAACTTCCACCTGAACCAAGTATAAAATTTACTAGCTTTGAGGTTTTTGATTCAACAGACATTCTCGGGAATATTGATAAAGGAGGAAGGCTCAAATTCTATTTTGAGGATGGTGATGGAGATCTTGGATTGCCTGCCCCAACAAATAGCAGCTCAGATTCGACCAATCTCTTCTTTACACTTTTCAAAAAGACCAAAGGGGTTTTTGTTCCTGTTTCAGGTAATGATCCTTTAAAACCATCACCTTACAGAATTCCCTATATGGACAGGCAGGGACAAAACAAAATTCTTCGTGGAAATATCAGCGTAACTTTTCTTTATCTGTTTTATTCTCCTGCGGATACTCTCAGATACAATTTTTTTGTAAAAGACAGGGCTTTGCATTCAAGCGATACAGCTTCGACATGTGAAATAGTTCTGACAAAGAATGGATTCTGTAACAATTAGGTGAACTAGACCTTGATCCCCATCAGAAGGATATCATCCACCTGCTCATAATCACCTTTCCAATCAAAATAGAAGTTTGAGATGAGCTCTTTCTGCTCTGACATTGGCCGTTTACTTACCTCTTCAATAAGCTTTTTAAGCCTGGCTATCTTCATTTTCTTACCATCGGCGCCACCAAACTGATCCGGAAGACCATCAGAAAACATATAGACCGTATCTCCTTTTGACAGGTAATATTCCTGATCATCGAAATATTTTTCAATGACAGATTCTCCGCCGATGGAACACCGATTTCCTCTAATATAATATGATTCGCCGCTCAAAACAATTATAACCGGCCTCATGGCAGAAGCAAATCTGACTAATCTTGTCTTTGTATTGAACTCAAAGATCACCATGTCCATACCGTCATTCGACACACCTATATCAATATTCTGATTGAGAGTTGAAAATATTTGTTTATCCAGCAGTGTAAGAACTTCCGATGGTTTGGTTATTTTTTTCCTTGAAACTATATCCTGCAGAAGCGTGGAGCCAATCATTGACATAAATGCGCCTGGCACACCATGTCCTGTTGAGTCTGCACACACTATAACGAATCGTTCATCATCAATTCTGTCAAACCAGTAGAAATCGCCACTTACAATGTCCCTTGGATGAAATATTATAAAAGCATCCTCAAATGCCTCTTTTAATTTATTCACATCAGGTAAAATGCTGGATTGTATCCTTTTTGCATAATTAATACTATCGGTTATCTCAATATTCTGAAGTTCAATTTCATCCTTTTGCTTAAGTACTACGCGTGTACGTTCAGCAAGTTCACTTTCAAGATATTCGTTCATTTCTTTTTGTGATCTTTCCCTTAAATAAATTATTAAGGTAACAACACCTGAAACAACTGTGAAAACAATCAGGAAAAACCACCATGTCCTCCAGAAAGGTTTTTTAATAAATAAGTAGAAGGTAGCATTGGTTTTCTGTATTAAACCACCCTCGCTCACCGACATCAGATTAAATTTATATTTGCCATCGTTGAGATTATATTTTTCCTGACGTGACAATTTAATCGGAGACCAGTTATCATCGTAATTATCCATCATGGTCCTGTACGATACCCTTTCAGGATCGCTCAGATTTATACCAACATAATCAACAACAATATTATACCTTTTATTATATGGTAAAGAGTAAACAGGTTGATAAGGATACTTCGTTTCATTTATTGTTACTGAAATAATATTATTAATCGGTGGAATTGCAATCTTATTTTCCTTCATCCGGTCAAAACAAATCAAACCCTCTGTTGTTCCAATCATGATTTTTCCATCATTGGATTCATAGAGTGCATGCGGATTACAATTTCCTCCTTTTGCAAAATCGTTAGAAAAAACTTTTATTATCCCGGTCTTGATGTCATATCTTGAAAATCCGCGTTCATGACCTATCCATATTTTGTTATCTGAATCTGCAAGAATACTGTAGCAGAAATTTGCCATCAAACCATTTTCAGTCGTAATCCTGGTCACTGAATCATTTAAAATAAAGAAAATCCCATTTCCAGATGTACCTGCCCAGATTTCACCAGGATTTCCCTCTGCCAAACAGAATATCTTATTTTTCGTACTCCCTGACATTATTCCTTTCCCAATATTTATTCCTGAATTGAGACGAATATCATAAAGTCTGTCACATTCTGTTGCAATCAGCGCTGCTCCATCCTTTTTAATTAATATCTGGTTGATAAAATTATGCGGCAAACGGTCATCGGTAATATACTTTTTTATGACTTTACCTGAATTAATCTCAATTACAACTACTCCGTCGAGCGTAGAAAGCCAAAGGTTTTTACCATCTGAGGTGATATTGTAAATATTGTCCTCACTATTGTTTCCAGACCTATGGAACTGAGTTGTTCCCCCATTCAGGTTATTCAGAAACAAACCTCCTCCTTTTGTCCCGATCCATAATTTATCAGTATTATCGAGAAAAAATGACAAGATTTCGTTATGCTGCACCTGTGAGACCAAGCTTGTAAATGGTTCTGATTTCCCAGTTTTTATATTAAATATAAGATAACCACTGGGCGTTCCAAGTAAGTATCTGTCTTTTAGCTGGTTAATATAAATAATATTATTCCCTTCGGGTTTATCTGACGGGGTGAAGAAACTAAAGTCATCGGAAACTAATAGAGATAATCCCTCCCCATAAAATCCAATCCAGATATTATCCTCCATATCCCGAAAAACTGACTTGATAATTTGACCCGGCAAGCCTGAAGCTGTTGTGAAAATTGTTTCCGATTCTATAGATTCATTGTCCGAAGAAACCTTAACCTTAAAAAGACCTTTATTATTTGATGCTATCCAGATGGTTCCGGATTGATCTTTATAGATGGATTCGACATTAACAGACTCAAAATCATGATGATTGGGAAACCTGCTTATTACCGGTTTATTATTGTCTATTTTGAGCCGGAAAATTCCCATACCCTCAACTCCCAAAATATAATTTCCTTTTTCATTTAATGGTTGAATTGCCTGAACTTTTGCGTATTCAATACCTTTTATAACATTCTCTATTTTGACCGAATCTTTATCTATACTGCAATAAAGAAGGTTTTCCTGGGTGCCAATTATTATTTTACCTCCCGGTGCGAGAGAACCTGTTGTCATCAGAATATTCCGTGAAATGTAAAATTTACTGATCTCAGCCGGATTATTTTCATTGATTTTTAAAATCATTCTGTCCTGAGGAATGACCCAGATATAACCGTCAGCGCTTTCAAACAGGCTACTGACGCTTTGGATATTCAGTGTCGGTATCTGTTGAATAATATTCTTTTTAGTATAAAAAAGTGTACCGTCATTGCAACCAAACCAGAGGTTGCCTTTTTTGTCCTTCAAACATACGGAAACGTATCTGTTTGAAATGGAATCAGGAAAAATGATATGGGAGAAATTCCATCCGTCAAACTTTAGCAGACCTGAACTGGTTCCAAGCCAGAGAAATCCTTTATCATCCTGATTGATTGTATAAATATATGGATCGGTAAGTCCGTTGGCAGTGTTATAGTTCCTGAATCTGTAACTTTGTCCGTGCAATAATGAAGAAAATAAGAAGAAACACCAGAGGGTGTTAATGATTATTTTCGGTGATTTAAGAGATTGCATATTAAATACTGCTATTTCTTAATCTGTTTATATACAGGTTTGGCTTCATAGACAGGAACTCCACCAATAGGAGCGGGAAAGAATTTAATAGCATCACCTCTCTGGTTTTCAAGAGAGATAATCACATTATTATTTCTTACAAGGTATTCCTGTTTCTTATGAAATTGAAAATCAAGGGAGGAGCCCACCTCTCCCGATTCAATGGGAATTCTTGATTCTACCCACTCATTCTGGCCTGAAACTGGAACTCTTTCGCCTCTTCTTACTCTTGAAACCACCAATATTTCTCCGTCATCATCCCAGTCAAAATTACGTTGCTTAACATATACAATTCCGGTATCAATATAAGGATAAACATGTGAGACACTTTTAATGTCATTCCACATTCTGAAACAATAGGAATAAGTAAAAGCATTAGCTCCTTCAATTGGAACATCATTATTTGGATCGCGAGAAAGGAAGTACCTGTACAAATTTCCGTCATCACCACTTATTCCATCACAGATTATTTTGAACATGTAGCTCTTCCATCTTTCATTGTAATCACCCTGGGTAGCTATAAAAGGGCCGAAAGTGTAATATTTATTATCATACTGAGGATCAACCCCAAATATTCTTGATGAGAGTAACGTTCCGCTCTTGTAATCTCCAGTGCGTGTTATTCCACGGGATTCTTCATTTTTTTCTGGGTCAACTCCTTTACCTCCATAAACAGAATACTGCATTTTGGTATTCCATTCACCTTTTTGTTCATCATTCTCACCGCCTGTATCGGGATCAAATACCCGTATATAAAAACGTTCTTTAAAATCTTTGGGAATTGCAAAAAACCATGTCTGGAAAAAATTAAAATCGCCCCAGGATTTGTCACCCTCTTTTCCGAAAGTAACCAGAAATGGAATATTTTCATCTAAGCCAGGTACGGGTTGAGCGCTTGCTCTGGGGAAAGAGAATAAGGACAGAATGAATCCTGCAAAAATTATTTTATATATATTGACAAATTTCATTTCAGTCAAAAGTAATCATTTTCATTTTCGGGGTCAGCGAATTACATTTATATTTTTAGAAACGCATGCTTCTTTAACTTTACCTGAAGCATCCGGTAGAGAAGTAACAATCAGCTGAATATTAAAATTCCCCGACTTTATAAATGCTTTATTTACTTCTTTGCCGGAAGCAACTGTTTCATCGCCGAAATTCCAGTAATATTGTTTAATGTTCCATCCGGGCAGATTTGTACTGTCAGCATTCAGTTTTATCTGCTTTCCAATTTTGCAAACTTCAGGACATGAAATATAAGGTTGCTCTACATCTTTGATTTTCAAATCAATGGTCTTTTCGTTCTTTTTAACCTCCTTGGTAACAAGATTGACAACATCAAGTCGTATTGAATATTTTCCAGGCCCTTTGAAACTGTGAACAACTTTTACTCCCTCGGCCTGAGCATCATCACCAAAATCCCATTCGTATCTGAAAAGAGTTGTATCAAAATTCATAGCATTTTCATCATAAAACTCATATTCGTAAGAGTTAATCTGAAGGGTATCGCATTTTACCTTTCGGATTATTGTAGAAGAGAATCTGAAAATATTATCATTTTTCTTATCACGGTTTGAGGAAAAATAACCTGTTTGAAGGCTTTCTTCAGCAACAAACGCAAAATCATCTGAAGCTGAATTGATTTGAGGAGGCAGCAGAACTGGTTCCTCCCAGGTACCATTGTTTAAAATGGTATAATAAATATCCAGTCCGCCCAGTCCTCCAGGTCTGTCAGAGCTGAAATAGAGCCTTCCGGAAGGATGTATGAAAGGATAGTTCTCACTTGACTTAGAATTTACTTTGCCCCCAAGATTTACTGGTGGCCCCCATTTATTATTAATTAATTCACAGTAATATATGTCTGATGCTCCAACGCCGCCAGGCATATCCGAAGCAAAGAAAAGGTATTTTCCATCTCTGCTTATCGAAGGTTGGGCAACACTGTATTTCGGATTATTGTATTCAAATGGCCTAACATTATTAATAGAGGTACCTGATAATTCGCCTATAAAAATTCCTCTGGGATTTATAACAGTTTTTTTCTTTGCAGCCTTCCCGGTAAGAATTCCACTAGTGAAATAAACAGTTTTGCCATCGGGAGCAAGACATAATGGTCCGTAATAGAGAACAGGGGAGCCAGCACTACTTATCAGTCGTGGCTTTTCCCATCCGGAAGTATCTTTTCTTGCAGCAAAGTAGATATTGTACAGGTGTTCATCATTGAATGTAGTTATTAATGAAAGACTGCTTGTTCTCCTGTCTGAACAAAAAAGTATACCATCTTTTAGGATCACAGGTGCTATATCACTGAAAACAGGTGAATTAAAAGACAATGGTTTAACATCGAAAATTGGTGCCTGGCATGATGCTTCAGATGATACCCTTATTGAGATAACTATAATAAACAATGTATATTTCAGAAACCTTGGCATAAACTAAAAATATCTTGGGTTTGCAGCATTGACCTTATAATTGAATTCATATCTTAATACAATCTCATGTGATCCTTTTGAATAATTATTCAGCATTCCCACGGGGTAATCATAAGAATAGCCGATCATTAATTGAGGATTGAGCTGCAGCTGCAATATTCCCACAGCAACCTGCTCTGATGTACGCCACGAACCGCCAATCCATACCAGATCGCTAATTATAAAATTTCCGTTAAGGTCCATCTGCATTTTCTTTGTTTTCTGGACAGAATAATCAATAAAAACTGACGGTTTAAATTTAAAAAAAGGTGTGAAAGTTATTAATCCACCTGCTGAGATATAAACATCATAATCGCTGAATACGTTAAAACTAACCTTACCACCGCCATCGTTTACATAATTCAGAAATGAAGGGATGGCCGCTCCAATGAAGAATTTTTTGCTGTAATAATATAGCCCTGCACCGGCATTCGGAAGAAAATATGGTTTATCATTCACCATAAAAGCCTCATCATTTTTATCATTAAGCAAAATATTTGAGTAATCGGTATTTGACAAATCAAAGCCGGTCCTTAATCCAAGAGAAAGTTTGCCGCTACCTAGTCTCAGATGATAAGCATAATCAGCATAAATGCTATAAGATTTTGTTAATCCATAAGTAAACATCTGCCCAGTAAGTCCTAAACCGACTCTTTCATCTTTCAAAAGAGAATGCATAGATAAGGTTTCTGATCTTGGTGCTCCATCAATGCCCGCCCATTGAAGCCTCCCAGACATAAAAAAGCTCAACACTTCACGGGATCCGGCATAAGCAGGGTTTATCAGTAGCCCGTTCTGAAGATATTGACTGTACACAGGATAGGCAAGACTTATTTTTGTCGAGTCAGAACTCGTCTGGCCTTCCATTCTGCAAAATGACAGAATAAATATTATAATATAAACAAAGCGTTCCTTAAGCATTTCAAATATCAGGCCTTCGGTTTGTTCAGGTTTTTCTTCTTTTTAAAATAATAAAACCACTTTTTGGCAATACAGTATTGTTTATTTTCGATTTAATTGTAAAAATATAATAATAAGTTCCTTCGGGAAGTATTCCGTTTTTATTCTGCCCATTCCAGTTAGACCATTTGTTTCCATTTGTATTACTTGTAAAGAAAACTTCTGTTCCCGCACTATTGAGAATTCTCAGTGTCACTTCAGTAATTGAGGGATCAGGATCAAAACCTGTGATAACAAATTCATCGTTTTTACCATCTCCATTGGGTGATATTCCCTGTGGAATCTTTAGATCATAAATAGTATATGTTACCGTATCAGATGATTCACATTTCCCATTTGTAATCTTCCACAGAAACTTATTCCTGACCGGATAAAAGGCTATATCATAAGCTATTGAATCATTCATAATTTTTCCATCACCAAGTCCATTTCCCTGGATTACACTCCAAATGCCTGTTCCAACAGAAGGTTTTGCAGCTTTCAATGTATAAATTTTATCAAAAGTGTACAAGGTGTCCTTATCTTTTCCTGCGTTGGCAAGGCTGGTTCTTTTATAGAATGTTATCTGGATAGAATTGCTATCAACGCACAGCCAGTTAGTCTCTTTCCATTGGAACTTGTATTTGTTTTCCAAGCCCCAGGCAGCTGTTGTTGAATCGACCTTTACTGTTGCGTTTGCATTATTAGCATTTGGGAGGAAAGTCGTAACACCTGATCCGGAGACTTTGCTCCATGTGCTAAGTCCTACACTGGGTGTGGCTGCCAGATGATATGATGGTCCGCAGACTGAATCGATAGCTATTCCTGCAACAGCCTTGGGTACTTTATAAACATCTATCTTCCTGGAGCCGGTAAGTGTAAGTGGAAGTGCAACACATTTATTTGCATCTTTAAGTGAATCAAGCTTATAAAGATAGGAAGAAAATGCCAAAGTTGGAGTTTTGTTAATAATAATTGTTGTATCCACAGCCTGGATCTTAGGGATAGTTACCTGGGTCCCATTTTCATCATAAATTAATTTCCATTTTGAAGCGCCCGTAAGATGAATCTTAACCGGCACCTGAGAACCACCACAAACAGTTGTATCGTTAACCGTAGTAATTGCACTGGTAGGCAAGGGATTAATTCCGATAGTCACAAAGTTAGAAGAATCTGCACAGCAATCATTTTTCCCCGAATAAACGTATCGTTTGTACTGGAAAGGATCTTTGATTGATGAACGGGAATAACTTGCAGATGAACTTTTTATATATCCTGGGATATCTAACCATCCTGTACCTGCACTATCCTGTCGCCATGTGTATCTATATGTACCATTACCGCCGGTAGGATCGCCACTTGCTCCGATAATCGCAGCGAGAGGATTACCTTTACAAATCATCTGGTCGGCTGCTATATTTTGGTTTGATATTAATGGAAGAACAGTAATCTTTATTGCGTTGCTTTTAGAGACACTCGTTGGAGCAGTTATTGGAGAACTTACATTTCTCCTGAACCATGTTGTAACAGTAAGAGCACCCGGCTGATAATCTTTTGCAGTTCCCGCAGTGGTAACCGGGTTCCAGGTTGAATTATTTAATGAATAATACCATTGAAATGAATAATCACCCGGTATATTTGATCCTCCTGCCGGAATCGTACCTATAAATTTTGCCGGGGTTGATCCATTGCATATAGTGTCCGAAACAAATGCTATGTTATTGGAAATAATAGTTTTATGAACATTAACAACTATTGTATTGCTAGTGTCTGCACAGGCAGAAGAGTTAACAACTCTCCTGTACCATGTTGTATCAGTAAGTGATGAAGGTGAATAACTAATTAAATTACTGACACCAGAAGCTATTGTCCATGATACTGTTTTAGTTTTATACTGCCATAAATATGTAAATGAGCCATTCCCATTTGCTGGCAGTGTGCCGGTAAGTGCTGCCGGAATGCTATCATGACCAATTGTTTGATTTCCTGACACCGTATTACTTGTGATTATCGGCCAGTCTGTTAGCAGCTTGGGTGAACTGTAATTCACACAAACATCATGTATTCCTGAATAAACAACTCTCCGGAAATACTGACTTCCAGGAAAATAAGAAGCAAGCTCATCAGGGTCGTAACCAGCAGTATCACTTTTCCCGGTCGCAGTCGCCCAGGTTGTACCATTGGCACTGCTTTGCCATTTGAATCTGTAACTATTATCACCTCCGGCGAGAGATGGTGAATTGGTAGCAGAAAGATTAGGAAAAATCATTCCGTAACAGATCGGTGCAGGAGTTGTCAGTATTGTGTTATTCTTAATGGTATCAAGAACTGTTATTTTTACAATAGCAGTAGAATCAATACATCTTCCAGAGGTTACGGTTCGCCTGTACCAGGATGTTGCCCAAAGTGCAGGTGGAGGAGTATATCCTTCTGTTGTATATGCATTTACTGGAAGATTGTAACTACTGTTATCGAGACTTACCTGCCATTTGAAAGCATATATCCCGTCGCCGTCCTGAAGAATAGCTTTGGAAACAAAGCCAGGAGGATCCTGTGCAAAACAGATTGTATCGGATGTGCCTATAATATTATTTTTTATGAAAGGCTGGACAATAACTTTTACGGGTTTACTTGTATCTGAAAGCGCCGGAGCACCACTATCGGTTATTACTCTTCTGAACCAGGTAGTTTGTGTAAGTACCACAGGGGAATAATTTTGCCCATTATTTGTACCAACAGCCGGACTGTAACCTGCATATTCAGAAACAGTACTGCTTTGCCATAAGTATGTATATGGTGTAATACCACCGACAGGACTTGTTCCCAGAATAGGTTTCGGAACCATATTGGAGCATATAGAATCTA
>Ga0182027_10003324_pt1 | contig 25620 bp, 3 predicted proteins | sample 712E1DmetaG_FD_121300 | JGI IMG/M metagenome (GOLD analysis project Ga0182027, IMG submission 121300) | Permafrost microbial communities from Stordalen Mire, Sweden - 712E1D metaG (Illumina Assembly) | ecosystem: Environmental > Terrestrial > Soil > Wetlands > Permafrost | place: Sweden...
CCTGGACTGCCTCAACCGATAATGTGGGTGTAACCGGCTACAATATCTACTCCGGCAGCACACTGGTTGGTTCGACCACGACCGCCACCACCTTTAATCTCGGCGGACTCACCGGGAACACCAAGTACAGCATGACGGTGAAGGCAACGGATGCCGCAGGCAATCTTTCGGCCGCCAGCACCGCACTCGCGGTAACTACCTTGCCGGCACCGCCGAGCACTCCGATTGGACTGGTCGCGAGCTCGATCACGGCGACGTCCTTCACTCTCAAATGGACGGCCTCGACCGGGGGCACGGGTGGCATCGCCGCCTACAACGTCTACAATAACGGGGTCCTCGTCGGATCGCCGCCCTCTGCATCGCTCGCGATCACTGGTTTGTCGCCGCTGACCGGTTACAGTATGACCGTTGTCGCCCTGGACACGGTGGGCAACGTTTCCGCGGCCAGTGCCGCACTCATGGTGACCACTGCGGCCGACACGACCAAGCCGTCGGCGCCGACCGGCCTTGTTGCATCCAACGTCGGGATCACTTCGTTTACCCTCTCTTGGACTGCCTCAACCGATAATGTGGGTGTAACCGGCTACAATATCTACTCCGGCAGCACACTGGTTGGTTCGACCACGACCGCCACCACCTTTAATCTCGGCGGGCTCACCGGGAACACCAAGTACAGCATGACCGTGAAGGCAACGGATGCCGCAGGCAATCTCTCGAACGCCAGCACTGCACTCGCGGTAACGACGTTGCCGGCACCGCCGAGCACTCCGACCGGACTGGTCGCCAGCTCGATCACGGCGACGTCCTTCACCCTAAAATGGACCGCCTCGACCGGGGGCACCGGCGGCATCGCCGCTTACAACGTCTACAAGAACGGAGCCCTCGTTGGTTCGCCGCCCTCTGCATCGCTCGCGATCACTGGTTTGTCGCCGCTGACCGGTTACAGTATGACCGTTGTCGCCCTGGACACGGTGGGCAACGTATCCGCAGCCAGTGCCGCCCTTACGGTGACCACTGCCGCTGACACGACCAAGCCGACGGCACCGACCGGTCTTGTCGCATCCAGTATCGCGGTCACGTCGTTTATCCTCTCGTGGACAGCCTCCACCGACAATGTGGGAGTAACCGGCTACAACGTCTACCGCAGCGGCGCCTTGGTGGGTTCGACCACCATGGCAACCTCCTTCGCTCTCAGTGGGCTGACCGGCAATACGAAATACAACATGACGGTGAAGGCAACGGACGCCGCGGGCAATCTCTCGAATGCTAGCACCGCACTCGCGGTAACAACCCTGCCGGCGCCGCCAAGCACTCCGAACGGACTGGTCGCCAGCTCGATTACGGCGACTTCGTTTACCTTGAAGTGGACTGGCTCGACCGGCGGCACGGGCAGCATCGCCGCTTATGATGTGTACAGCAATGGCATGCTCATCGGCTCGCCGACCGCCAAATCCCTGGCGATCACCGGTCTGTCGCCGCTGACGAGTTATAACATGACCGTCGATGCACGCGACAAGGCAGGCAACGTTTCTGTAGTCAGCGCTGTTCTCACGGTGACCACCGTGGCCGACACCAAGAAGCCGACAGCGCCGACCAGCCTCAGCGCGTCCAACATCGCACTAGCGTCCTTCATGTTGTCCTGGACAGCATCGACCGACAATGTCGGGGTTTCCAGCTACAATATCTATGTTAACGGAGCCCTCGTCGGCACATCGGCGTCCACTTCCTTTGACCTGACCGGCCTGGCGAGCGGTACCAAATACAAGATCACGGTGAAGGCAAAAGATGCTGCGGGCAATTTGTCTGCGGCCAGTACAACACTTCTGGTGATCACCGCAGTGCCGCCAGCAGCGCCGACTGGCTTGGCTGCCGCCAACATGACTGCAAGTTCTTTTACACTCACGTGGACGGCATCGAGCGGCGGGGTCGGCGGCATCGCCAGCTATAACGTCTACCGTGACGGAACCTCCATCGGCTCGTCTGAGAGCCCCACATTCGGGGTAACAGGTCTGTCGCCGGCCACGACCTACAACATGATCGTTGTGGCAATAGACGGCAGTGGCGCCCCTTCGCCGCCCAGCGTCGTGTTCTCCGTCACGACCAGCCCCGTGTCCGATCAAGGGCCATCCGTCACACTCACGGCGCCACTGCCGAACAGCGTTTTCACATTGCCGACCACGCTCAACCTCACTGCGGTTGCCACGGATTCCTCGAATGCAATAACTTCAGTGGAATTCTTCCTTGGTGCGACGAATCTCGGAGCCGGCGTACTTGGCGCGCCCGACACCTACTCGTTGAGCGTCCCGTTGGTTTCGAATCCCGGAATCGTTTTCTTGACCGCGCAGGCCACCGACAACAACCAGGTCACGACTGTTTCGGCGCCGGTGGGCGTGCAACTGGTGCCCGGCCTGCCTTACACGACTGATTTTGAGGCATCCGAGGGTTACACGCTCGGATTCCTCAACGGCCAGCTTGGCTGGGCTGTCACCAGCGGAACGGCTGCGGTCGTCGACACCACTGCCGCCACCGGCACGCAATCCGTCGCCCTGCAGGCGGGCCAGACCGCCGCGCAGGTCAATCAGGAATTTGGCTCCGGCTCCCCCAATCCAGCGATCGTCTTTGTCGACTTCATGGCCCAACCGGTCGCCGGCACCGATCCGTCCACCAGCACCATGTTTGACGTCGATGCCGCTCGGGTGGCTTTTGTGCAGAATGGCGCCATTGGACAGATGCAGGTGCTCAACGGTGACGGCGCGGGCTCCGGTGTCTGGCAGCCCGTTGGGCCGGCGCTGCCGCTGAACACGAGCGGGATCGCCACTTCCTGGCACCGCCTCACACTCCGCCTTAACTATACGGCGCAGACTTGGGATTTCTATGTCGACGGAATGATGGTGGCTTGCGACCTGAGTTTTCGCCTTAATACAGATAGCTACTTGGCGTTCTTCACAGCCACCGGGCAGGCTGCGGCCACGGGTAATTTTGACGACTTTTATGCCGGCGCGGTCAACCCGCTCTTCGCTGACGTCAACAACGACGGGATCGACGACGCTTGGGAAAGCGCCCATGGGTTGAGCCTCGCGACAAATGATCGCTACCTGAGCCCCGCAGGAAACGGCCAGACTGTTTTGCAGGATTATATCAGCGGGATTGATCCAAACGATTATTATGCCGGCGTTCTGCCAATCCTCACCTCGATGGTGGCCTCAAATGGGGCACTTGATGCGCAGGGTACGGTCGCGGTCCGGGTCACGACCACCAATGGTGTGGTGTTGGCCAACGCTCCGCTCATGTTCGCTGTTACGACGGGCGCCTCGAGGATCTCGGCGTCAGCCGGTGGCCAAGGGTCGACCCAGATGTCCGTGCTTACAAACACGCAAGGTATCGCTTCTGTTTATGCAACGTTTGGCTCTCTCTCGGCCGATGTGGTCGACGTCACGGTCCAAAGCGGAGGCCAGACCACGAGCCTCGCCATTGCGATTGTCCCGCCCGTCACTCTGCTCGCAGCAGGGGCAGACGAATCGCTTTGGCAGGATACCACGGATGTTGCCAGGGTGTGGGGCCGCGATGCACAGGGACAGCTCGGCGACGGCCTGGCGACCGACAGTTCCCAAGTGCATGGCATGGCGCAAATCGCCCAGCCGCTGGCCAGCGCCGCCTTCGGCCCCTTCCATGGATTGGCTGTCACGACGTCAGGCTCCGTGTATAGCTGGGGCGACGGCTATTTCGGCCAGCTCGGAACCGGGAATACGGCGAGTCTGCCCAATCCCGCGCCCATTCCCGGGCTGTCGAATTTCACCCAAGTCGCCGCTGGCGATGAACACAGCCTCGCGTTGAGAAGCGATGGCACGGTTTGGGCCTGGGGAAGCAGCCAATTTGGCCAACTTGGAAATGGGACCCAGGTCGACAACGCCACGCCCGCGCAGGTCCCTGGTCTGCCCAAGATCGTGCAGATTGTTGTGGGTGCCCGGCACAGCGCTGCCGTTGCCGCGGACGGGAGCGTTTGGGTATGGGGATCCAATGAATTCGCACAACTGGGGAGCAATGCGATTACTCTGAGTTCGAGCCCGATCGTTGTTGCCGGCCTGAGCGGAGTCACTGCCATTGCATCGGGCCGGCAGTTTCTTTTAGCGCTCAAGGCCGATGGGACTGTTTGGGCTTGGGGCGACAACCATGCAGGCCAACTCGGTCTAGCGCCTTCAGCTGCCGTGGTGTCTCCTCTGCAGATTTCGACCCTCGCTGGGATTGTAGCCCTTGCAGCGGGAGACAACCACAGCGTCGCACTCGACAGCCAAGGACGAGTCTGGACTTGGGGAGCCAACAATGTCGGTCAACTGGGCACGGGATCTGGCGAAGCGCAGTTTACGCCAGCCGCGTTGGCGCTGACGGGCATCAAGAGCGTTGCCGCAGGTCGTGACCACGTTGTCGCGCTCGGGTCGGATGGCACTCTGGTTTCGTGGGGCCTCAATTCACACGGACAATTGGGCGATCCGGCGGCGGGTCCAACCAGCAACGTCCCCGTTCCGGTGTCTCCCGCCAATGACTAGCCCAGGAGTGATGAAATCCAGACTCTACATCTGCGTCCTAGCTGCGGTTGCCCTGGTTTTTGGAGCAGTGAGTCTTCCGTTGCGTGCGGATACGGGCCTCTGTGCCAGCGTCATTCTCCAAATCAACCAGCAGGTTACTTTGGAACGTCAAGGCTTCGTGGCGACACTTGGAATCAATAATGGACAACCCGCGTCCTTGAATGCGTTTAGTGTCACACTGAACTGCACAGATGTGTACGGGAATCCCGTCGCGCTCGCAACTGATGCGGCGCCCAATTCCAGCGCTCTGTTTTATTACAGGGTTCAGACGGGTTCTTCCATTCCGACATCCGTGCCCGCCAATACCTCACAAAGTGTGGCCTTCCTCATCGTTCCCGCCCTCGGGGCGGCAGGGACTTCTCCCAACGGCGCCCTTTATAATGTTGGAGCGACAATTCAGTACTCGGTGGCTGGCGTTCTGCAGACCGTCCAGGTGACTCCGGCGTCCATCACGGTCCAGCCGATGCCGATCCTCGAGGTGCAATATTTCCTTCCGGGCCAGGTCTACGGCGATGATCCGATGACTCCGGCGATTGAGCCCATGGTGCCATTCGCGCTTGGACTGCGCGTACTCAATCATTCGCCGTACGTTGGCGTTCAGCAGGTAAAGATCCAATCCAGTCAGCCGCAGATCATCGACAATAAGCAGGGGCTGCTGGTCAACTTCCAGATCCTCGGCTGCCAGGTGAATAACGCGCCGGCGCAGCCCTCTCTTTTGGTCAATATGGGCAACATCGGCGCTACAAGCGGTGCCATGGCCAACTGGAAGATGGTCGCTTCACTTTCGGGGACCTTCGTGAGCTTCACCGCTCAGATCTCCCATGCGTCAAATCTGGGCGGTTCTCTGACTTCACTGATCCCCCAGTCGGCGATCAATACTCACAGGCTGCTCGGAATCGTTCTTGTTGATCTGCCCGGACGCGATGCGCTCCCCGATTTTCTGGCGACGGATCAAATGAGCGGAGACTACAACACGGTCAATGTGTACGAGTCGGGCACGGACCAATCGAGTGAACCAGTAGATTACTTCGCTCCGGGCAATTCGGCGGTGAACCTTTCAGGAGGCAATGTTCTGTCTGTGGCGACGACCAGTTCCATCATGTACGTAAGGTTGACGAGCCCGATTGCCGCCGATCAGACGGCCGTTGCCCTTCGTTCCGACGGAAAATTGCTTCCTGCCAGCAATTGCTGGGTTTCAAAGACCAAGGATGGCAACGGCAATTGGGTCTACTGGCTCAATCTCTTCGATACGAGCGTGGTACCGACCTTCACCTACACGCTGAAATTTAGTAATCCCATTGTCAGCGGAACGCCGCCGGTCCTCAAAATCTTGGGCGGACAATTCCGACAAGTGCTCCCGGGCCATCTGCTGACGATCCATGTGGGAGCGTCGGATGCCGACAATTTGAATCCGATTTTGACTATGGGCACCCTCCCTGACGGAGCAGGTTTCATCGATAAGGGGAATGGGACTGGAGCTTTCTCCTGGACTCCCACCGCCGCACAATTGGGAACTTATACGATCCAATTCAATGCGATCGATGGCGCTCTCACCACGAGCAAAATCGCGACAGTCCAGGTAGTTTCCCAGCTGTCATCCGGACTTGGTGCCTGGCAGAACCGGTATTGGCCCAACATCACTGATCCGAGCATCATAGGGGCAACTGCTAATCCGTCCGGCGATGGCATCAGTAATCTCCTCAAGTACTCGCTGGGCGGTGACCCCACCATTGCGGATGACTCGATGCTGCCGAAGGTCGGCACGACGCTCATCAATGGCCAGCACTTCCTGACGATAACTTATCTCCAATGCACCGATGATCCGACCCTTCTGTATGAGGCGGTTGGTTCAAACGACCTTTCGGTGCCACTGGCGAACTGGACTGTCCAGACCCAGTCGGTCACGGCGGACCAAACCAATGTCCCGGATTCCTCTGTCCGCGTTACGATTGTGGACTCCGTGCCAATCGAGACTGGGCCAACCGGGCGCTTCCTGAAATTGCGCGTCACCCAATCGGCTAGCCAATGAATACCCTCATTCGATTACTCGGGTGCGGCTTGCTTGCCATGACCGCTGACCTCTGTGCCCAGGGAACGGCCACAGTGGTCGCGACACCGGCTGTAGGGTACTACAAACTGACCGCGCGCGCCGCGAGCGACAGCTTTGTGGCGATTCCGATGGTGCAGCAATCACTGATCGTCTCGCATCTTTCGGCGATCACTCCCAATTCCGTTACCCTTTCCTCGTTCGGAATTCAGGACGGAGCCTACGCGCCGGGAGCCAATGGTGGTTATTATCTTCAATTCACGTCGGGTAAACTCGCCGGCCTTTGCTATGAGATCGTGGGTAACTCGGGTGACATTGTTACCCTGAAGACCCTGGGGGATGATCTCACGAGCCATCCTTTGGGATCGATCAGTGTTGGCGACTCGGGAGATCTCGTGCGGATTCGGCCGTTGTGGACGATCGGCGCTGTCTTTGGCATCGACCCTACGCAAGTCCGACTCGATGCAATCCCGGGGTTCAACGGCTCGATCTATTCTGGCGGTGATGCCATCCTCCTGCCCGACAACTCGTCGATTGGGTCACCGAAGCCTCCCGCCAATTCGGTGGCCTATGTGACAGGCATGGGTTGGCGCAGTCCGGGCGCGACTGCAATTGACGCAAGTTTGGCCGAACTCTGGCCTGGAGTTTCTTTCACCATCCGACGCGAAGCTTCAACTGCCGTGAGCGTACCGGTCATCGGGTACGTTTCAGCGGATCCGTTCACCAAGGGGATTCCTGCGATCACGGCGAGTTCGGATTTTTCCATCTCGCTCGCGTACCCAATCCCGGTCGCATTGGCCAATTCGGCTTTGTACGGCTCTGCGAGAATGGTGATTAACCCTTCGTCAGACGCACTTCATCTCGGAGATCACGTCCTGACATTCTCAGTCGCCCGGCAGGGATTCGCTCCGCCGCCCGAATTTCGCTTTTATGTGTCGGGCGGTCACTGGTTCGAGACGATGACCTCCGCCGACCAAACGCCTCTGCAGCCAGATGAGGGTCTTGTCCTGCGGCTCAATGGCCCCCATCCCGCCTCATACTGGTTTCAGTTGCCACCCCAGAATCTTTGAACTGCGAAACATGCTCCGATTAGATCAAATCTTTGGGCTGGGAGATCCGAAGGCATGCGCCGGCTCTGCTTTGGGGATGGGCGTGAAGGCCGTGTTCACCGCATTTGCCCTTATCCTTGGCTGTTGTCTGCGTGCGGATGCTGAAGTCATTGGAGTTGTCTATAAGGGCGATCAAACATTCCTGGAACTAAAGTACGTGAATTCGGGAAAGTTTTCTGTGCGGATTGCGGCGATTACGACTTCATGCGACTGCCTTGAATCTCTGGATAAGCCGGCGGATGTGCCGGCTGGCGGGACCTTCGATATTCACCTAATTCATCACGCTCTGAATACTGGCAGCATCGAGATCGACGTTAAGCTTCTGGACAAATCGGGTGCGACGATCGCCGACCTGCCGGTCAGAGGATTTGTGCCTGATCGCTCCTGGAGCATTTCACGGGAGGATGCGCAAACAAAGGGATCGGTACTAATTGACACGCGCAGTCAGGCGGAATTCGTACAGATCCACGCAGCTAACGCCATCAATGTTCCCGCATTTGCGCTCAAGACACGGAGGGATCTCAAGAACAGCAAAATCGTCTTGATCGATGATGGTGTTGATTCGACCGACTTGCTCGAAGAGGTGGATTCGCTCCGAAAGCACGGATTCTCTTCGGTCTATTTCGTGGGTGGCGGCCTGCCTGGATGGGTTCGAAGCGGCGGAGCGGTTGAGGGCGCAAACGCATCAGTCTTGGGTGTTGCCCGGATAACTGCGGCGGAGTTTTTCCGTTCCAACAGGGATACGAAATGGCTGATCGTCCGGATGGGAGAGAAGATCCCAGCATCCGTGGGTCTGAGTGAAGCCGGCCAATTGGATCGAGCTGAAGAAGTGGACGCGGTTCTGGGCGCGCTAAGCAAAACGTGGGGAAAGCAGTCTCCGCCTAATATTCTTATCATCGCGCCGGGCGACAGCCTCCACCCGAAGATCGAAGCCCATTTGGGTGCAGAGAAGGCATTGAATGTCTATTATCTTAAGGGCGGCGCCGAGGCACTCGCTCGCTTTCATGCTCAGCAGGTGGGCATGGCGAACAATTCAGGCGCGCTCGCAAGAACGTCGTCGCGTCGCAATACGGCCGCGATCGTTCGGCCCTGCGGGTCCTGCGGAAAATGAAACCGAGCACTCCATTCAAAATGAAGATCGGCGCTTCGATGAAATCCGTTTGGTGGTTCAGTATTGTTTCCTTCGTGCTCCTCGCGCCGATGCTTCGGGCTCAGACTCCGCCCACTGACGGCATGCGCCTGTGGCTGAAAGCCGATACCGGAGTTATCGCTGACGCCAAAGGCAACATCGCCCGTTGGACGGACCAGAGCGGAAAGGGTAACGACGCAACGCAGGCCACGGCGGGAAGTCGGCCGACTTTGGCCGCGAATTCACTCAATGGGCTTCCCGCGGTTCAATTCACCGCGAGTAAGAATCAATGGTTTGCGCTTCCGAACATCATGAACGGAGCGACCGCAGGAGAAGCGTTTGTGGTCGTGCAGGTGGCCTCGGGTTCGCCTTCCAGCCCCAGCAGCCTGTGGAGCTTGGGATCAGCAGGTGCAGACTATTTTCCGAACATCGACGGGACAATCGCAGAGAGTTTCGGCAGCAATACCCAATACAATATTGGCTGTCCGGCCAACGGACTCGGCCAGTACGTACTTTACAACGTCAGTGCTCAGCCTGGGCAGTGGCTTGCGCAAATCGATGGAATCACTGTAGCGAGTTCTGGAGGGAATGCGGTTGCCTTTGGCAGCACACCAACTCTGGGCAGCGATTATTGGGGAGATTGTTTCTTCGATGGCGATATCGCCGAGATCATTGTTTACGAGAACGCATTGACAGCCGATCAGCGCGCGGCAGTTGGCGCATATCTCCAGGGCAAGTATGCCATTGTTCCCGCACCCGCAAGTCCGACAAGCCTGACGGTGACGGTGATTTCACCGACAGAGACGAGTCTTGTTTGGTCGACGGCATCCTCGCTTCCATGGGTTACATCTACGGTTTGGCGTCAGAGTGGAACCGGCGATTTTGTCGCAGTTGCCCAGGTGACTAATGGCCTCAGCTATGTGGACAGCGGGCTGGCGCCAGGGGCCACCTACAATTATAAGATTTCGTGCAACACGCTTGCCGGAGGGTCCGCCGGTTTCAGTAACCAGGTGGGTGTAGCGACTCCCGCCACGGGTACCGATATGCCGCTCAGCGGCATGTGCCTGTGGCTGAGGGGAGACACAGGAATTATCGCTGATCCATACGGGGATATAAATCGATGGCAGGACTTAAGCGGAAATGGGAACGATGCGACACAGACCAGCGCTGGCAGTCGACCAACCTTGGCAACGAACTCATTGAATGGTCTCTCCTCCGTGAATTTTGTCGGAGACATCGGTCAATGGTTTGCTCTTCCGAATATCATGAACGGGGCAAGCTCTGGGGAGGCATTCGTGTTGGTGCAGGTGGCCTCAAATCTGCCGGCCACTGCTCGCAGTCTATGGAATCTGGGATCGAGTGGCGCGGACTATTTTCCCAACACCGACGGAACAATCTCGGAGAGTTTCGGAAGCACCACTCAATACAATTTTGGATCCCCGGCGTATGGGCTCGATCAATACGTGCTCTACAACGTGAGCGCTCAAGCAGGGCAGTGGTTTGCACAGATTGATGGAGCGACCGTGGCGAGCTTTGGTGGGAATGAAGTTAGTTTTTCCAGTACCCCATCTCTTGGATGCAGTGATCTCAACAATCCTTACTACAACAGGAACTATTTTGACGGCAATATTGCGGAGGTAATTGTCTACGGGAACACCTTGACTTCGGAGCAGCGTGCGGCGGTGAACACTTACTTCCAAGGAAAGTACAGCCTTGCGAGCGTGCCCGCAGCGCCGAGGAACCTGACAGCAACGCCAGTCTCATCGACTACGACGTGGCTGGTTTGGTCAGAGTCTCCCATGATCTCCGGGACCGCCTACACGGTCTGGCGGCAGAGTGGCGCCAGCGATTTTGTCGCTGTTGCACAGGTCACGAGTGGCCTTGGCTTTCTCGACAGCGGACTGATGCCCGGGACTAGTTATAATTATGAGATTTCGGCCAGTACGCTCGCGGGAGCATCGTCGGGCTTCAGCAATTTAGTGGGGGTAACGACGCAGACTTTGGCGAACATTCCCCAGGCGGGGATAAATCTGTGGCTCAGGGCCGATCTCGGAGTCATTGCCGATCCTAACGGTAGCATCAGGCGATGGCATGACCTGAGTGGGAACGGAAACGACGCAACGCAGCCAGTAGCAGGCAGCCAACCGACTTTGGTGACAGACCCGCTAATTGGACTGCCCGCAGTGCAATTTGCAGCAAACACCGGCCAATGGTTTGTTCTTCCGAATATCATGAACGGAGCGAGCGCAGGTGAGGCGTTCGTGGTGGTGAAGGCGGCATCCTGTTCGCCGTCATATCCATGCAGTCTTTGGGGCCTGGGTTCGAGTTTTGCAGACTATTTCCCCAACACCGATGGGACAATATCCGAGAGTTTTGGAAGTCAGACACAGTATAATCTTGGATGCCCGGCCTACGGGCTCAATCAGTACGTGCTCTACAACGTGAGTGCCCAAGCCGGGCAGTGGCTGGCGCAGATCGATGGAGCGACTGTAGCCAGTTTTGCTGGTAACAGCGTCTTCTTCAACAGCACCCCGAATTTGGGGTGCAGCAGCGGCGCAGATAATTACTGTTTCGACGGCGATATCGCAGAGATAATAGTCTATGGAAATACATTGACGCCAAATCAGCGAGCTGCGGTCGACACTTACTTTCAGGGAAAGTACAACCTTTGGAGCCAGCCGCCAAATCCGACGAATTTGGTGGTCACCCCAATCTCGCCGACCGAGACAAGCCTTGCTTGGGCAGAGTCCTCCTCGGTCCCCGGAGTTACTTATACTATATGGCGCCAGAGCGGCTCAGGCGACTTCGTAGTTGTCGCGGAAGCCATTAATGGACTTTCTTATGTGGACAGCGGGCTTACTCCTGGGGCCAGCTACAACTACGAGATTTCCGCCAACACGCTTGCTGGAGCGTCTCAGGGCTTCAGCAATTCGGCGAGCGTGACGACCCAGAATTCCGGAGGGGATGTTTCTCTTTCGGGGATGTGTCTATGGCTGCAGGCAAACACTGGGGTGATAGCCGATTCCAACGGCAACATCAGCAGATGGCGGGACCTGAGTGGGAACGGCAACGATGCGACGCAGTCAACCGTTAGCAGCCAGCCAACTCTGGTGGCAAACTCGCTCAATGGACTCCCAGTTGTGCAATTTGCAGCAACTAATGGACAATGGTTAACCCTGCCGAATATCATGAACGGAGCAGCAGCAGGTGAGGTATTTGTGATTGTAAAGGCAGCATCCGCGGCGCCGTCAGGCTACCCCAGTCTTTGGTCGTTGGGCACGGGAGATAGTTATCCTGAATACAATGGAGTCATTTATGAGGGTTTCGGAAGTAACTCCCAATACAAAATAGGATCCTCGGTCTACGGCCTCGACCAATACCTGCTTTACAACGTGAGTGCGCAACCCGGGCAATGGACTGCGCAAATTGATGGTGGGACTGTGGCCAGCTATACGGGCAACACTGTTTTCTTTGATAACCCTCCGTATTTAGGTTGCAGCGGGTATTGGGGCGGCTCCAACTGTTTTGACGGTGACGTTGCAGAAATCATCGTCTATGGAAATGTATTGACGCCAGATCAGCGAGCAGCGGTGGGAACTTATTTTCAAGGAAAGTACAATCTTGCGAGCATGCCGCCGAATCCGACGAATCTCACGGTCTCGCCAGTTTCTGGAAGCGAAGTTTACCTTGCATGGTCCGGTTTCTCCGAGATTCCCGGCATCACTTACACGATTTGGCGCCAAAGCGATTCCGGTAATTTTGCTGCCGTAGCCCAAGTCACTGGGCTCGGCTATCTTGATCGTGAACTGATTCCTGGAGTCAATTACAGCTACGAGATTTCAGCCAATACGCTTGCCGGGGCGTCGCCAGGCTTCAGTAATTCGGTGAGCGTAGCGACTCAAGCTTCGGAGGCCGGCATGCCCCTTGACGGGATGAATTTGTGGCTAAGGGCCGATGTCGGAGTTGCTGCCGATTCGAACGGCGACATCAGCCGCTGGCAGGACCTCAGTGGCAACGGAAACGACGCGACACAGTCAACCGTAGGCAGCCAACCCACTCTCGCTGCAAATTCAATCAATGGACTGCCTGCGGTGCATTTCTCAGCGGCCATAGGCCAGTGGTTCATACTTCCCAATTTTATGAATGGCGCGAGTGCGGGAGAGGCTTTCGTGGTCGTGAAGGCTGCGTCAAGTTTGCCATCTCAGTCTCGTGGCCTGTGGAATCTGGGGTCGGGCTGGACTTGGGACACGGGCAGTTTCCCTGATACCGACGGAACAATTTCCGATAACTTCGGAAGTCAAAGTGAATACAAACTCGGACGGCCGCCCTACGGGCTCGATCAGTATCTGCTCTACAACGTGAGCGCACAGACAGGTTTGTGGTTTGCGCAAATCAACGGAGCGCCCATCGCAAGCTTTTTAGGGAATACCGTTGGTTTTGGCACAACGCCAGTTTTGGGCTGTGCAGGTTACGATGGCTATGAGGGTCTGGTGTCGCCTTTCGATGGTTCCGTTGCCGAAGTTGTCATCTATAGTAACACACTTTCCACTGAGCAGCGCGCAGCAGTTGACGCGTATTTTCAAGGAAGATACAACCTCGCAGGAATACCTGCGGCGCCGACGAACCTGACTGCGGTGCCGGTTTCGGCGACCGAGACATGGCTCGTTTGGTCTGGGTCGTCCACGCTCCCGGGGATCACTTACACGATTTGGCGCCAGAACGGCTCCGGCGATTTTATCGCCGTCGCCCAGGTGGGCAACGCACTTAGCTATGTGGACACCGGACTGACACCTGGGACGAACTACAATTATGAAATCTCTGCCAATACGCTCGCGGGATCTTCTCCGGGCTTCAGCAATTCGGTGAGCGTGACGACCCAACCCCCGGGGGCCGATATTCCCGTTGGTGGAACGAATCTGTGGCTCAGGGCTGATGTCGGAGTTGTTGCCGATTCCAACGGGAACATCAGCCGATGGCAGGATCTTAGTGGAAATGGGAACGACGCGACACAGTCAATCGTAGGCAGCCAACCCACCCTCGCTGCAAATTCAATCAATGGACTGCCTGCAGTTCAATTCGCTGCGAGCAAGCGCCAGTGGTTCACACTTCCCAATATCATGAATGGGGCGAGCGCAGGAGAGGCGTTCGTGGTCGTGAAGGCGGCATCGAAATTGCCATCTTCCCCGCGCAGCCTTTGGTCATTCGGTTATTCGCTGTATCCGGACAGAGACGGAAGTATATGCGAGGGCTTCGGTAGTCAGACTGCGTACAGATTTGGCGGTCCGGGTTCCGGAATTGACCAGTACGTACTCTACAATGTGAGCGCGCAAGCCGGTCAGTGGTTTGCGCAGATCGATGGGGCCACCGTCGGCAAATTCGCGGGAAACACCGTTAGCTTTGGAGGCGCCCCGAATCTTGGTGCTCTCGACTCCACTGGATGGGACTCTTTCGACGGCGAGATCGCCGAAATCATCGTTTACGGGACCACATTTACGGTGCAACAGCGTGCCGCGATGAACGCCTATTTCCAGGGAAAGTACAACCTTGCAAGCGTGCCACCAAGTCCAACGAATCTGACAGTTACGCCAATATCCCCGACCGAAACCAGTCTTGCGTGGTCGGAGTCGCCTGTGGTTCCAGGGATAACCTATACGATTTGGCGCCAGAGCGGATCCGACGATTACATCGCTATTGCCCAAGTCGCCAATGAACTCAGTTATTTGGATACCGGACTTACGCCGGGAACGAGCTACAATTATGAGATCTCAGCGAGTACGCTCGTGGGGTCTTCTCCCGGGTCTACAAGCCCGGTGAGCGTGACGACGCTGAACTCCATGGATATTCCCCTTGGTGGGATGAATCTGTGGCTCAGGGCTGATGTCGGAGTTGTTGCCGATTCCGACGGGAACATTAGTCGTTGGCAGGACCTTAGTGGAAGCGGAAACGATGCAACGCAGTCAACAGCCGGTTCCCAGCCGACCTTGGTTCCAAATTCACTCAATGGTCTTCCGTCGGTCAATTTCAATCCAAGCAAGAGCGAATGGTTCAGCCTTCCCGATGTTCTAAATGGGGCGAGCGCAGGCGAAGCCTTCGTGGTGGTAAAGGCGGTCTCTGATTCGCCGTCTTGGCCCCGGAGTCTTTGGGGTTTTGGGTCGTCTTATCCGTCCAATGACGGAAACATCTATGAGAATTTCGGCAGCAACACTCAATATAACCTTGGCTCTCCTGCTTTCGGGATTGATCAGTATCTGGTCTACAACGTCAGCGCACAGCCCGGACAATGGCTTGCGCAGATCGACGGAGCAACTGTGGCCAGCTTTGGCGGGAATACTGTCTATTTTAGTAGTACCCCCTATTTGGGCTGCAGTAGCTGGGCAGGGGGTAACTGTTTCGACGGCAACATCGCGGAGATTATCGTCTATGGGTATGCATTGACGCCTCAGGAACGGGGAGAGGTGGACGCCTATTTCCAGGAAAAATATGACCTTGCGACTGTGCCCACGAATCCAACGGACCTGACTGTGACAGTGATTTCGTCGACCGCGACGAGTCTGGCTTGGTCGGAGTCGCCTGTGATCCCCGGGGTCATCTACACGGTTTGGCGCCAAAACGGTTCTAGCGACTTTGTTGCGATTGCGCAGGTGGATAATGGACTTAGCTATGTGGACAGCGGCCTAACGCCAGGAACAAGTTACAACTACGAGATTTCGGCCAACACGCTTGCGGGTTCATCTCCTGGGTTCAGCAATTCGGTGAGTGCAACGACGCTGCCCGCTTCCGACATTCCCTACGCGAGCATGCGGCTGTGGCTTCGAGCTGATATTGGAGCCATCGCCGATTCAAATGGAAACATAAGCCGATGGCAGGACTTGAGTGGGAACGGCAATGACGCTACGCAATCCATTGTTAGCAGGCAACCGACCTTGGTTGCCAATTCCCTGAATGGTCTTCCCGCGGTGCAATTTACTGCGAACAAGGACCAATCGTTCACGCTCCCGAATGTCATGAGCGGTGCGAATTCCGGCGAGGTATTCGTGGTGGCGAAGGCTGCCTCCAATGCGCCATCCTATTATCGCAGCCTCTGGTCTCTTGGCTCAGGAGACTATTACCCTTACTTCGATGGAAGCGTATACGAGGGTTTCGGCAGTCAGACCCAATACAATCTTGGTCGTCCTTCGTTAAATCTCGATCAGTATATCGTCTACAATGTGAGCACGAGGACAGGGGCGTGGACGGCCCGCATTGATGGAGTTGTTCTCTCGGATCGCACTGGAAATACCGTCTATTTTGACCCGCAGCCGACTTTAGGGGGTTATGGTGGATACAGCTTTTTCGATGGCGACATTGCCGAGGTTATTCTCTTTGGCAACGAGCTGTCGGGTACCCAACGCGAAGCGGTCCAAGCCTCTTTGGCCCAGCGGTACAACCTGGGGATGGAATCGATGTCGTTCTCTCCGGTGCCGGGGACCTATTCTGGACCGATCAGCGTCACGATGACTAGCACGCCCACTGGAACTCCTATCTATTATACGACGGATGGTTCCGCGCCGGACCCGTCGGTTTCGACGCTTTACAGTGCCCCCATATCGATCACGGCTTCGACACACTTCAAAGCTGCCATGTTTGCAGATGATGGGACTGCCAAACTTGCGGATGGATTGTACCTGATCGGGACTGCTGAGGGCAGCGCGACTCCAACCTCCGGTTTCGCAGCGATTTACTATCAGGGAGCCGCGTTCACCGGACAGACCACAACCCGGCTGGATCCGGTCATCGATTTCCCCGTTGGTAGTTGGAATAACTATAACTGGTCATGCATCCCGGGAAATGTTGGCAGTGCTCTTTGGACTGGTACGCTGACTGCTCAATACACGGATACTTATACCTTCTCCATTGCATCCGATGGAAATCCACAGTTGTGGGTCAATGGGGTTCTTATCATAGATGGATCGGCTCAGACATCGAGGGGAATCGTTTTTGGAAGCATCTCCCTTGTGGCCGGACAGTCCTATCCCATCCGGCTGCAGTATGTCGTTCGCAATCCCTCGAATTCAGCAGACGAGCTCCTGTCGTTGACCTGGAGCGGAGTGTCGTTCCCCCAAGAATCGATTCCGACGTGGCAGGTTTCGTCCGGGTTAAGCTGGCCAAGTTCGGTATCGACACCGACAGCGGCGCCTTCCAGCAGCACAGTCTTGACGGGTTCAATCGTGACGCTGACTGCGGCTTACCCCGCCGACGCGGATATTTATTACACGCTCGACGGGACCGTTCCGACCAGCAATTCGATTATCTACACTACGCCCATCGTCCTCAACGCCGCCGCCACCATCACAGCGATCGCTTATGCGGACGGCTACAATCCTAGCGGCCTGATGGTGGCCAACTACGCTGTCGATAGCGACGGCCCAACGCTCTCCAATCCGACCTTTAACGGAGCGGCCATCCCAGCCACCATAACGACCGATGGCATCTTTGCCATCACCGCGGTGGATCCCTTGGGAGTGAAAAGCGTCCTGTTCAACCTCGACGGGCAACCGCTGACTACTGCCGCCGTGGGTGGCAATGCTTATAATGCGGCCTTCTCAGTCGCTGGCGTGCCCGATGGCGCCCATACTCTGACTATTCAGGCCACAAACTATATCGGGGCTGCTTCAGCAACGGTGACGGTGCCCTTCGCGGTGGCGATTGCTTCTCCTCTTCCGCCGAACTTGACCTCGCCTTCCAGTGGCACCCGAACAAATCAGAATAGTATAACAGTCACTGGAACGACTGTTGGTGGCGATCTTGTCACTCTCTATAACGGAGCGGCCGTCGTGGGCACAGCGACTGCTGACTCCGGCGGCGCATTCTCGTTTCAGGCTGCGCTGCTTCCTGGGGCAAACGTGTTCAGCGCCACCGCGCAGAATCGCAATCCGCAACCGAGCGCGCCTTCCGCTACGGTGACAGTCACCTACGACAACACCGTGCCGGGAATCCCCGCGATGCTGACCGCGAAGGCGGGAGCAGGTGGGACCGTACAGCTTTCATGGCAGCCTCCCGTCGGTGGACCCGCGACGGGTTACTACCTCTACCGTTCAACGTCGGCGATTCCTGACGGCACTGCATTTCCTGATTCGAGCGCTCTCGGTGGATTACTTCGAGGCTTGTCCTACAACGACACTCCTCCTGCAGACGGCCAGTATTTCTACCGAATGGTGACTGTCTACGTCGTTGGCTCTGGCGAAACGCTCAGCGCTCTATCAAATCAAGTTAACGTCGTCGTCAACGGGACTCCTCCCTCTGCAACGGTCGTCCTGCAGCCGCTTGGGTCTGAAGTCGATAGCGTCCACAACCGCCTCGGTACGGGGCCAGTCCAAGTGACGGTGACAGTGAGCAAAGCCCTGTCTGCTGTTCCGTTCTTCAATTTGAGCATCGGTGGAGTAGGCGTGATCCCGGTGAATCTGACCTCGGCAGGAAACAACGTATTCACCGGCGTCTTCTCTATCGTCTCGACCACTCCTTCCGGCGCAATCACCCCTGTTTTCACCGCGATCGATGCCTTTGGCAACAAGGGCTATTCCGCAACCATAGCGGTTCCGTGGGTCGTCGATACCCATGGCCCGACCGCGACCGGCCTCACTCCGGTGCAGATTCAGTCCGGGAGCGTAACGAATCTGCCGGTTGTTGACGCCTATCAGAATAGCTCTGCGAACCCGATCACGCTTTCCTGGCGGCTCACCTTGGACAAGGCGACCGGAGGCGGGGTTGTGCCCACAAGCACCGCCGCCTTGTCCGGACACCCTGGGCTTAGCATTCCGGTTACCGTGGTCTCCGGCGGTGATACTGCCAATCTCACCTGGCTTCTGACTCTCACGCTTCCTACTGATGCGGGAGCGCAGGCCGAGAATCTAGTGTTGGCCTATTCCGCGGCCGACGACCTCAACAATGTCGGCAATACGATTGTTCCGCCTCATTCGTTCCAGATCTATCAAGGCACCTTGCCGCCCCTCGGAACTCCGAGCGGATTGACGGCCACTGCGCTTCCTGCCGGCACAGTTCAACTCACCTGGAACGCGATCCCGGGCGCATCATCCTACATCCTCCAGGTTGAGGGCCCTGGGCAGACCACTTTCCAGAATCTTGCCAATCCCAATGGGTCTACCACGCAATACGCCTACATCCCGGCTTCCGACGGCATCTACTCCTACGAAATTGCCAGCGTTCGCTCCGAGAACGGTCAGAATGTTCCGAGTGGCTTCAGTACGCCTGTGTCTGCCACTTCCGACCGCGTCCCGCCGCAGGCTCCGACCGCATTCAGTCTCCAGGTGATTCCCCAAGGAGTCGGCGCCACTTGGACTGCCCCGGTAGGCAATCCCGGTGATATCGCGGGGTACGCCCTCTATCGTAGCAGCAGCTCTATAGCGTCCGTATCTTCGCTCACCCCAATCCTTCCGAACATCCCCGGCAGTTACACAAGTGTCGTCGATCCCAGTCCGGACGCTACGGCTCCTTATTATGCGTTGGTTGCATTCGACGCCGCGGGTAATTTCTCCGTTCCGGTGACCGGATTTGCGGACGTGGGGCTTCTGCCCGTTGGTGTTCTGCAGGTCACGCAGGCTGATCAGTCTAACCCTGTTCTGACTTGGCAGAAGGCTCCGGGCAGCCTGATCGACAACTACAGCGTTCTGGTCAATAACAACCTCGTTTCCGTCGACGGTTCAACCCTCCTGTCTGTTTCGGATGTTTCGTACGTCGACACCAACTACACGGGTGCGGATACGACTTACAGGGTCCGGGCGATCAGCGGTCCCGCCAGCATCGACCGCAGCATCCTCTTGCCCAATGTCTCGATCGTCCTCGCTTCCGATGCTAAGGTGATCCGCGGCTTGGTCAATTCCGTCAACGTCGTCGTTCAAAACCTCTCCGCCAGCCCCATCACAAATGCACAACTGGACCTTCGCGTCGCCAATCGCGACCACGAGGCACCCAATCTGATTTCACTCGCACCCGGCGCACAGCAGACGGTGCCGATCGTCGTCGGTGGCTATAGCGACGTTTCAGCCGGTGCGACCTCTGTCAGCGCAATTCTGAGCATCGCTCCGAATCAGGGTGAGCTCGTATCCGTCACTCGTACGTCAAATGTTCCGGTAACCGAAGGCGCCTTCACGGCCACGGTGGTTGCGTCCAACCTCATCCGCGGCGGCTCGGGGAGCGTTGTCTTTACCCTCAAGAACCCATCGTCGGAGCCAATCGAGTTCAAGGTCGCCCAGCAAAACGGAACGCAGCCTTCCAGCGAAGCCCGGATCAATATTACGGATCAGAATGGCAATCTGCTTTCGACCACGCCTCTGGATTTAGTGCTCGGCGACAATGTCGTTATGCTCCCGGATGGAACGACCGTCGTGAGCATTCCTGCGGGTGCGACGTACACGTCCCCGCCGATTTCAGTTCCTGTTCCCACCAGTGCCCCGGCCCAGGTCAACGTGGTGCTCGGAATCGATTATGTGTACTACGATTGGGGCGTCGCGGGAAGCCAGATCACCCTGACCGGGCCCAGTGCTGTGGCCAACGGCGTGTCCACGCAGACCGCTCCTTATTCGGGGGTGATCACCGCCATCAATCCCTCCGTCTCCAACGGAACGGCGCCAATCACGATTAAGGGTCAGGCGCTATGGGCGGCCATCGATCCGACTTTGCCCGCTGCGCTTGCCCCTGGCGTTCCCGTGGTTGTGTACGTGAAGCTCGGCAATTTTATCTACCAATCCCCGGTGACAACTGACGCCAGTGGCAATTTTAGCTATTCCTACCAGCCTGGCGCCACCGAGCTGGGCGGGGTGTATTCGGTCTGGGCTTCGAATCCCTCGGTTACAGCCGCACCGGCTAATCCTAGCACCTTCACGATCACGAGCCTCATCGTAACGCCTCTGCAGATGAACCTCAATGTGCCGAGGAACTACACCCAGGCACTTCCCCTCCAGGTCACCACCGGTCCCGGCACCGTTGTTCAGAATCTGCGGGCGGAACTGATTGGTGCGCTTCCCGACGCTGTTTCGTTCACCACCACCCCAATTGCAAGCATCGGCCAGAGCCAAACAGCCTCGCTGCCGCTATCGATCACCGGCCTGGCGCCCACACAGACTTCTCTCGATTCAGGCGAACTAGATTTTAACGTCCTCAGCGACCTGCCCGGCGGCGGAACTCAGACTTGGACTACCCTAAGGGTGAGCTACCAGTTCTCAGCGGCCCAACCTTACCTTAGCGCGACGCCGAGTCAGGTCCAGATCGGACTGGCCCCTGGCACAACAGCCTCGGGAACAATTGATCTGAAAAACATTGGCTTGGCCGCGCTCGTCAACCCCGTCCTCTCGCTGGTCATGGCAGACGGATCGGCGGTTCCTAATTGGATACAACTGGGCACGGCCGGCAACCTGTCTTCCCTCGATATCGGCGCCGATTTCACGGTAACCGTCACAGCTGCGCCTCCGGCATCCAGCCTGACCATCGACCAGATCTATAATTTGGGGCTGCAAGTTACCGCCGCCAACGGCACGCAGATCTTCCCAATAACGATCACTGTATCTCCGTCGGGGCACGGGAGCGCCTTCTTCAAGATCATTGATCCCTACTATCAGCTGGTATTGCCCGAAGGCTCGACCAACCCCTCGTTCAACGGAGTACCCGGCGCGTCGGTTGTCCTCGCGAACGTCACGTCCACCGGCATTCCGACCGTGAGTCAGGCGGTGACAACCGATTCGAACGGAGAGGCCTCATTCAGCACGCTGCCTGCTGGAAGCTATACGCTGACCATCACTGCCGACCAGCACGAGTCGTATACGGAGAGCGTTACGATCCAGCCCGGCGTGACCTATACGCAGCAGGTTCCGCTCACGTATAGCCCGATCTCATTCTCGTGGTCCGTCGTTCCCGTCACCATCCAGGACAATTACCAGGTTGTGCTCACAGCGACTTTTCAAACTCAAGTCCCGGTCCCGGTCGTAGTCATTGAACCCTCGACCATCACGCTCCCGGCAATGTGTGCGGGGCAGGTGTACAACGGCCAAATGAGCGTCACCAACTACGGTCTGATCGATGCCCAGAACGCCCAGCTTGTGCCGCCCGCAAACGATGCCAACTACACGTATTCGTTCTCGTCCAATTTCGGAACCAAGATCCCAGCGGGCAAGACCGTTACGATAGCCTATCAAATCACCTGCGTGCAGTCATTCGCGGGAGACTGCCCGTCGTCGGTCGCGATGTCTGGACCTGACAAGCGTGCAACAGGAGGTTTGGCTGCGCTTTCAATTGGGACTGCTCCGTCACGCACGAGGAATTCGCTTGGAGTCTACACTGACGGCGGCGGAAGCGGCAGTTCTGCTGGTTGCGGAGTCTATACGACCTATACGACCATCAACTATGGTTATCCCTGCGCGTATGGCGTGGACTATTCGTCAACAGCCGTTGCCGCGATCACCCACACTTGGGGAACTTGCCCGCCCGGGTCTGGAGGAACTCCGACGACTTGGAGCACCCCTGGAGGAGTTGGTATTGGGCACCCCCCAACTTGGGGCAGCGATCCTGGCGGGCCTGGCGGCGGCGGCACGGCTGCCGGAAGCGACCTGTGTTATGCTCAGCCTCAGCCTAATTCAGGTCCATGCAATATGGGTTCTCCCAATCCGAATCCCAATGATTCTTCGAGCGGAGATCCGACAAGCTGTAGTACAAATGGCCCTGGTGCGACATGCATACCTCCGTCAGGTTCGAAAACAGGCAGCTGGGTCGACCTCACCAAGCGCCAATATCGCGACAGGATCGTTGACCTGACGATTCCCGTTCCGAACGGGAACGTCTCCGTTTGGCGCGACTTCAATTACAATCGCTGGAACTTCCGGATCAATGACGACTTCTACGCCTTGACTGGTGGTGCCCAGAATCCGCAGGTGTCCGCGCTGGTCATCGATGGAGACTATTATTTGTCCCCGCAGACTCCCAATGGGCTAACCTTGGGCAACACGATCGGCGTTCCTCAATACGTCGAAGGACAGGTCTTCATGCGTCTCGCGGTCGGACCTCAAAAGGTAACCTCTTCCAACGGCCAATACGTTTGGACGGATGGTCAGCGCAATGAGCGCGACTATACACCGACCGGGAAGCTCGTCTCCGCTAAATACTGGGGCCATCTCGTCTCAGCGTATAATTATGACGATTCCGGGAATCTCACCACGATTACGAATCGCGACGGGACGGTCGTTCTGACCCTAGGTTATTCCGGCGCCAATCTCTCCAGCGTCCTGGATTCCACCGGCCGCCAGGTGAGCTACACCTACGACAGCGCGGGCCGGCTGTCGACCGTAACGGACGCGGTGGGAACGGTCACGACCTATGCCTACGACAATTGGTGGGATCTCACGAGCAAGCGCACACATCTTGCCAACACGACCGCCGATCAGGACCATGTCGTCACAATAACCTACCAGTTGCTCAATTCCGCTCCCACGTTGGCGACTCTCCCACTACGGGTTGTGCCCGGAAGTCCGTTCTTCGGCGAAGTGGTTCACGCAATGGTCACCGATGTGAGCGACAACACCGGATACGACACCTCCTTTGTCTATCAATATAACTCTGCCAAGCAGACCTATTACGCAAAGGAGACAACCAAGAACGGTGTGGTGACAGAGTTGGTGTTCGATCAGAGCAGCAATCTGCTGTCCAAGGTCGTCAATGGCCAGCAGGTCTACGCAATGCAGCAAACCGCATCAACGTACGCGGTCACGCGTGGAACCGACCTGACAACCGAGGAATACGATTCGATGGGCAATCTGGTTCGCCGGATCTACCCCGATCTGTCCGTCGAGCATTATGAGTATGACCCGGTGACGAACAAGGTTGCGAAATACACCGACCCGCTCGTAGCCGTCACGACCTACGTGTACGACAATCTCGGGAACGAGCTGACGCGAGATGAGGCGGTCGGAACCCCGGTCGAACGGGTGACCACGAGCGAGTATTATCCGGGCACCAACCTGCTCAAGCTGCGCACGGACCCCCTGCGAAACCAAATTGCCTATACCTACGATTCTTCGGACAACCTGCTTCGCAGCTACGATCCGGCAAATCCATCTCATCAGACCACGTATACCTACGATTCACTGGGCCATGTTCTCACGATGACGGACGCCCTGGGAAATGTCACCTCGTACACCTACGATGCCTTGGGGCAGGTCTTGACCGTGACGGATCCGCTTCAGGAGCAGACGATCAATACCTATCAGGGCAATTTGCTCGTTCAGCAGGAGACGGGGCGGACGGCAGTGGCATCGGGACGCATCGCGCGCTATACCTACGACGTCGCGGGCCATCGGACCGCCGAGCAGCGCGTGGACAGCCTGGGCAAGGCGACCACCGTGAAAACGATGGCGTACGATCCCGACGGCAAGCTGGTCTCCGTGACCAACGCCCTGAGCCAGGCCGTCACCTTTGGTTACGATGCCTTCGACAATCGCAATCTCGTGAGCAAGCCCGCCGACGACGGCACGCGCTCGCAGACGCAGGCGACCTACGACGCCCTTGGTCACGAAACCCAGGACGTCGATCCGCTCGGAGTAGTCACCAACAAGACCTACGATTCCCGGGATCGGATCACGACTATCATCGAGGCTGCTGGCACATCGGTGCAGCGCACGACCACCTACCAGTACGATTCTTTAGGGCACGTGCTGAAAGAAGTGCACACGGACGTCCTTAATCCGGGTCTCACCTACACCACAATCAAGGCCTACGACGCCCTCGGTCGCTTGGCCTCGGTTGGAGGCAATCACGTTTATCCGGAAACGTATGCCTACGACGCCGACGACAACCGGCTGACCAAGACCGACGCGCTCAGCCGGGTGACATCGTATGACTATGACGCCTATGGCTCCCTTCTGGACGTGAAGATCGACGGCGTGCAGGTTGCCGCGTTTGCCTATGATTTGGTTGGCAACAGGATTTCGGAGACAGACGGCGTCGGTAATCACCGCCATATTGGCTGCGATGCCTTGAATCGCGTCGCGGCGACTTCGATCCCAATGCCGGCCACACAGGCGGTCCCGACAAACTGGTGGACCCAGCCATCCTCCGTCCTCCAGTCCACGAGTTACACGGCCTGGGGGAAAGTGGCCTCGACCACCCTCTACACGGCCAATGGCTCGTCTGTTCAGCAGGCGACGACCCAGTACGCCTATGACGGCTTCGGCCGCAAGACGGGCGACACCGATCCCGCCGGGCTTACCCGCACATACGCTTACGATGCCGCCGATGATCTGCTGAGCGTGACCTATCCTGCCATCGCCAGTTCGGGCTCCGCGCTTCCTACGGTCGAAACCTACATGCGTTCACCCAACAACGGCGCATTGGTTGATACCTTTGTGGACCGTGCGGGAAATGCCACCGCCTATGGTTACGACGGAGCGTTGCGACCGGTCCGTGTCACGAATTCGCTCAGCGGGGTCACGGTGAATACGTTCGATCCCCTGGGGCGCGTTGCATCCCAAACCGATCCAGCCAACAACACGACTCAATCGGCCTACGACCTGTTCGATCATCCGGTCCAGATGACCTATCCCGATAACATTGCCGGGACCCAGCCGAGGGTTGCGACGTACACCTACGACAATTTCGGGAAGCTCCTTACGCAGACGGGTGCAGGGGACTATCCTCTGACGTTTGGCTACGACGCGGTGGGAAATCTGATTTCGCTCACGGACGCAAACGGGCACACGACCAGCTGGAGCTATA
>Ga0182027_10003325_pt1 | contig 25615 bp, 16 predicted proteins | sample 712E1DmetaG_FD_121300 | JGI IMG/M metagenome (GOLD analysis project Ga0182027, IMG submission 121300) | Permafrost microbial communities from Stordalen Mire, Sweden - 712E1D metaG (Illumina Assembly) | ecosystem: Environmental > Terrestrial > Soil > Wetlands > Permafrost | place: Sweden...
GTAACATTTTCTTCTCCTGCAAAATCTGAAAGTTGTTTATAGATAGATGTCGGCGAGTTTACAAGTGATTTTGGTAATCCTGCAGCACCTTTAACTACATTCACTACAGCTACAGCTGTTTTAGCAACTATTTGTGCACCCTCAACTATACCTTCGACGACAAATTTTATTGCGCCTTCTATTAGGCCTGATACTAAACTTTTCTTTCTCTTTCCGGGTATCTTGAGTAGTTGAACTCGGCGTATAAATTTCACTGCCTTAGTTTTCCCTGCCCATGTCTTAAATGCAGTTTTAAACTCACCAACTGCATGTTTAAATCTGTCTCCCCAAATATTATAAAAAGTGACACGTTTTAAGTTTCTGACCATGAAATTTCCAACTCCAACCACCGCCTGACCTGCGACATCAACAATTCCGTTACCAATATATTGCAAACCTTTGCGGATTCCACCTTTGATATACCTGCCTTGTTGCCTTAGCCAATTCCACATTAGTTTGTCATATGATGGACCTAAAAGACTTGGCATATCAGTGATATGTTCGAATTTGCCATTTAGTAAAAATTTGCGAAACTCACTTCTTCTTGTAGCGGTTATTGCGACATGTGCTGCATCAAATTCTTCAAAGAAACTACGTGGCTTAACAACAGCCGACAAAACGACTGCGCTTGTTGCATTAGCAGCAGCTGAGGCTGCGGTTGATGCCGCAGTTGTAGTTGCTGCTGAAGCTTCAACAGCTTCAGCCCCTGGCAAAACCCCATTTACATTAGTAAGTCCTCGACCAGTATATTTGTCGAATGGAACAGGTCCTTCTGATGTATATATGACATGCTCGGATTCTTGAGGTGCAGGTTTAAAAGCCTCTGTCGTCTTTTGTTCTAATATAGTCTGTCCTTTTTGTTGTTCTGTTTCGACCTTTGAATAGTAATCAGGAGGAAATGCTTTGTTAGTTTTTTCCTGTAATAATCGATCCGCCTCAGCCTGCTTTTCTTCAAAAGTATTGCCCGCAGGTTTACCTGCCTCAGCCCCCGCTTCTTTTGGTGCTGCAGAAAACTTCTTTACGTTTGCTTCTGCCTCTGTAGCTGTTTCTTCCGCATGTGTAGTTGCGCCATGAGCCTGACTGCCAAGGGGAGCATTCGGTTGACCTTGTTCTGGCTGAACAACTGCCAGTTTACTCTGTTCATCGTCAGTAATTTGCTGATACATATTTCGTCCGATCAAGGATGCTTTATTTCCTTCTCTTTCCAATGCGGCCTGCTCTTCTTTGGTCAGTGCATCGTAAGGCACGTTTTGACTTGCTTTCTTGCGGGCGCTCTCTAACAAATCACGGTCTCTTGCAGCTCTTTGATCTCGTATACGCTTATCAATAGTAGATTGTGATTCTCTCGCAAAAGCTTGATGAATAGTATTGTACTCCTGTAAAAATGTTTTCGCGGGTGTAAATATGTCATGTTGCTCCGGAATTTTGATGAGAATTTCCAATTCTTGAAAAGCTTTTCGTTCATTAATTGATAGCTCGCCTAAGCTTATGATAGTATTATCTGCGAGAGGACCTCGGTTTGCCACCTTTCCCCCTAACCTACTGACCACCTCTTCTATTGCACTTGTGTATCTTTCCTTATCAACGGCAAATTTATTATTGATGTCACTTAATTGATTTAACATCGATGATAACCGCACCTGCATGTCAATCGGTAATTGATTTGAGAATTGTTGATAGTATTGGATATCAGTCTTTTTCTTTCGATACTCATAAAGAGCCCTTTGTACCTCAGGATTATTATAGTAATCTTTTTCTGCCAAAGTATCTGGAGGGAAATAAACCCTATCTTTTTTGTTTTTCCAATCATTAAGCATGTGTTTTAACTGGCCCAAAGTCCGCACAGACATACTAAATGGAACCTCTTCTGTAGGACTAGTGAATGCACTTGAAGTCCTAAGATAATCTGGCGATTGAGATTCCATTCTGACGTCATTACCCGTTATCTTTTGTATTACTCCGTCAGACAATCCCCCACCTTGAGGGGCTTGTTTCATAAGTTCATCTATTATTTCTTTTCCACGTTCAATTTTTTTATGAATTTCCTCAACGGACTCCATTCCACTGATAGCTGACAATATATTTATCGCCTTGCTAATATGTTGAGCATCTTCAGGGTTTGTTATCGGGATCTCATCTCCAGGAGCCTGTCTAACAAGCATATCGAGGTAATCAACATCACGGTCAACCTCTTTGATATCAAGGTTTGTCGGCAAGGCTTTCTTTCCGCGAAAAGCTTTGTAGTCATTGATGATCTTTATTATATTGTTTTTACTGATTGCCATTTTATTGCTTCAGGTAATTATTTAACGTAAACATTGGATTTTCAACGTCGTTGCCTACAACTGTTGAAAATATCAAAGTCTTTGCTTCTGTAGAAAAATCAATGTAAAAGCTTTCCAGAGCCATTTCCGTTACTCCCCCTTCGGGCAGAATCATGTGCAGATCAATAATTTTTTCATAGTTATTACCCTCTTCCCATTTATAGAATTGATCCGGATCTCTAATTTCCATAGCGTAATAGTCTCTTGGGAATAGCTTTTTTAGTTTGAAATAAGCCACCAAAAGCTCATTAAAATCATCGATAATCATGTCTTTTGTTGGCTTATCCATTTCTTTACAATCATTTAGCGTATCCATGACCGTTGCGTCAACATCTGTAAATAAAGGCTTTAAGAATTTCATAAATCCTTTGACTGTCTTGGCCTGAGATAAATAATATTCATAAACGTTAGAAACGCTTTCTTCTAACTCATAACCTTTATTAATATATTTAAATACCTCACCTCCAAAATAGAAAAACACTTGTTCTAAAACATCTTGAATTAGCCTGTGCATGTCGCGTTCGAGTATTAAATATGCGAATCCCCGTGTCGTAACTGCTTCCAAATCGCGGAACATTTGGTATCCAAGTATCTGTGCGTTTTTATACCCAGCCACATAGCAAGAAATCATATGTTTTGATACTTCCTGCTGAACTGTTTTGGGCCAATCAATTTGATTCATATCGTCAACAACTAAGGCGCCTTCCATAAATAAGCTGGTTGTTTCGGCAGGAAGCTTAAACACACCATTAGTGTTTTTTTCCAACTGGAGTTCGAATAAAGTCGGAATTCGATAAAATTCATATTCTCCATAAATCAACCTTGCATCCATAAACCTTGCGTAGTACATGTCATGGAGCCTATCAAGAAACGTGTCCAAAATATTTTCTAGTCTTGGTTTTACAGGAGCTCCTATTATCTTCAGAAAGGCATCTGCTTTGTTAATGTAAGCATTAAGTAACTCAGCCCCCTCTTTTGTTAAACTTGACAGACTTATCTGGTAACCGACATCGGGGGCAAAAATAAACGCGTAGTCAAGCAATGTAGGTGAAATCCTACTTGCAATGAGCCTCTCTAAACGCTTTAGCTCATTAAGCTCAGGATAAAGGTTTCTAATTTTTGATTCAGTATTTGTCGGCATTTATTATTTTGTAGACAAATTATTCGCCTTTATTGAATCGCTTGCCAATAAAACCTGCCGTAGCACCTCCCATACCAGATGCGGCTTGTTTGAATCCAGCTGCGACATCTTGACCTGTATTTCTAAGTAACGGTGGTAATTGTGGCACGCTAAGCCAGTTTTGTATCTCTTCTGGAATACGCGGGATTGCTGCAAAAAAGAATATAATTACAAGAGTCGAAATTATTTGTTGATTTTCGGTTGTAAAATCTCCATTTCCTATAATCTGACCATATGAGTACCCCAACATTGGTGGTAGCCAATTGAGTTGGGTTGATTGCTTAAAAGAATCTGATAACTGGAATGTAGTTGAGCTTCCCCCAATGGAAACTCCAGTCCCAGTGGCATCTGAACTATAGCCAAGTACAATAAGTATTAGGAAGCAGGCATAAATTATTACCAGATTGGCTGCTGACCATCCAAGTATTTTCACGTAGTCCCCTAAGACTTTACCCGTACGGTTAGGCATTGCTGCGACCAAAAATAACCATGGAGAAAGAATCGGGAAGAAACTTAAAATCAGATAATCAGTAAATATTCTTTTAAAAATTTTTAGCTGTACAGTTAATATGAATATAAATATTGCTAACTCGATGAAAGCATTAGGCAAGTGGAGAGCGTCTACTACATTTAAAAGGAAGCTAAATGTCGAAGAAATCTTTGAATTAACTGCAGCTGGAAGAGTATAAGCTTCAAAATTGCATTTAGTACTGGTATCGAAAGGATTGAGGGGTGCAAAGCTAAGATCCCCCATGGGCATGTTACCGCAAACTTTTGCATTAGCTGTGTAAAATATAGACCATAGACTCATTTGCTGATCATCAGGTTGCAACACATTGCGTATTGGAACTGGACTACTGCTATAGCTTTGGCCATAGAGAGTTGTGGGAGTCACAGTTCCGTTTATATCTGTTACTGTTGTTGGTGTCAAAGTGTCTTGTATTTTTGGGACGACGATACTACTGTTAACCAAGCTATATCCAGGGGAGTTGGGCGATGCCATTATCACATTATAGGCCACATTACAGCCAATAGAAACTGCATCAATAAAAGCAGCCGAAATCGGATAACTGAAGGTTATTAAGACAAGTGACAATACAATTGATGGCAAGGAATTCGTAAGTGTTATGTATTGTTGACCTCCCATAGTTCTTCTAAAGAGAATCATAAATGCAACTGCGATTAAAATGACAACGAAGAAGGCATAAACAATGTTTCTAGACCAGCTCCATAAACCAATAGTGCCTTGTAAGGCTTGGTATCCAGATACGCTATATACGCTTGTGTCGTTTGGATTATAGGCCATTGCAGTATATGAACCCTTTCCAGTCATCTGATTGTACTGATCTTGTGCCCAAATAATCGCGCTGCCTGTAGGTGACTCATACATAGTGTCGCTAACATTCGCTATATAGCCAATTATTCCACCATTGTATTCATAATTAATTTGCCCTGTTGCGCTAACCCCTGTTATTGAAGAGACTCCGCCTATTTCTTGCTCAATGGTTCCCGCTTGATTTTCAAGTGCCCCGCAGATGCCATTCTGCTTGTTCGGACAGCCGTGCCCACCATATATATAACCTGAAGATTCGGGATTTGCAATTGATTGGACTTCGCTTCTGGGGATATTTACAATAAAGAACCCTGTGCACAGTATTACCGTGATTATCCATATCGCATAACGCTTGTTAAATAATTTGATTTTTGGGGCTCGTAACTTGAACATAGCAAAGATATAAAATATGAATAATACCAGTATAGGTAAAAAAAAATATGAAAACAATAGATTGAAACTCACTATTTAATATACTTCTTCGTGTTCTGCAGAAGCTATTTTTTCTTTTAGTATTTCCTCGTATTTGGGGAAATCTTTTATCTCTGCTTCCATAACTTCTAAGATCTTTAACTGCAATTGTGGTCTTAAACTTGAGATTAATTCCCGGTCTAAATCCACATCAATATCTTCCATATCTTTTTGAATAATTGTTTGGAGTTCAGGGTAATCTTTGATCATCATGAATAGTTCAGTGTAAATTTTTATTTGGTCTTCCATTGTAGCTCTTGGCTTTTTTGCAACCTCTTCGACAATTTTATGCATAAAATTTTCTGCCTCAGTTAATTTTTTATATTCAATGTAAAGCTGAATGTCATCCATCATCATAGTAACTATATAGCCGGTGTAGCGTATACACAAAGCATCAATATCTTTCATGGTGAAGATGTTTGCATCTATTAATATCTTTTGAACCTCTTTATTAAATAAAAGTATCATATTAAAAAACACCTAATAAATCATGTGCTTTTCGAGCGATATAGTTACTCTTTGGCGTACCACTTTTGCTTAAATCAGTTAAAACCCTCTTATATACATTTTTTACAGCCTCAAGTTGACTAGTATAATGTCTGTATTCATTAACAGGATGATATTCCTTATCATCAGCCAATTTATAAAATTGGGGTGCGTATTGATCTCGCAAAGTGTTTCCGGCCTCTACTGCCGCAAAATCTCGTTGGGACCAGCCTTCCATATATCTATTTATCATTGGTGAAATAAGTAAAGACCATGCAAGCAATGTAATTGGAACAAATCCAGGTAACGGAAGCCCTGGGAAGACTAAAAGTGAGGCCAAAGTGTAAATTAACGCTAATGTTCTTGCTTGATCATCAACATTATTTACGCCTTCCCATAGATCTTTTTTAGATTTCGCCATATCTCTGTAAGCTTCTGTCCTACGGAGCCAGATCATAAATCTATAAGCTATTTTTTTTGATTCGACGGCACCATCAATTGCGCCGGTTACTGCATCATGTGCCATATTCTCAACTTTCCAATCAACAAATTCTCTTGTCTGATCAGATCCTTTGGGCTTTTTTTTACCCGTATATTTCCATGAGCGACTGGCAGTTTTACCATTTAGCATTTCCCAAACTTTATGTGTTAAAGGTCGCATTGGATCATAAAGCTCGTTACTGGTAAACATATAGCCATATCGAGGATTGTCTGTATTAGTGAGTACTCTTCTTTGGTTGAAATCATATTCCCGATCCTCTCTTTCCGGCAAAGCAGCACATGGCATATCTTCTGTCCCTACTTTCCCAGTCTCTCGATTCACTGCGGCTACTTTTTGTGTCATTCCCCAAACGCCAAGTTCTGTTATCTTCCTAAGTCTTGCAAGATAATAATATGTAATAAATTTTTTTGCCTCAAAAGTTGTTAACTTGACAACATCATTTTCGTTAGGTCCAACGCGAACTTCTATTTGCGGTGACATTATAAATTTCATAGCTTCCTGATTCCATACCATTTTACCTGTTTTAGGATCAGGGTATTCTCTATGTTCAAACAGACGGGGATCATTATCAGCATATATCAGCTGCTGAATAAGGTCTTCCATGGTGTAACCCGATTTATCCTCTTCGGTTTTATTTTCTTTGCTATGCCAATAATTATCAGCTTTCATCATCGCTTGACCAATTACACTAAAAGAGTCTTGTAAGTCTTCAGCATCTGATAAGGATTTATTTATTTCAGAATTATTATATTTATTAGGATTACCAGTATCGACAGATGCAACTATCATATCAAGCATGTTCTTAGTCATTGTTCCTTTTTTTACTCTGTCAAAATTTTCTTTAACATTAATATCGATCCTTCCTTGGGGGGTACCGTCAAAATAAAAACTGTCATTTTGCATAAAATCAATTTGATTTTGAATCCATTCTTCTGATTTGTTTAATTGGTCTCGCCATATGGCGTGGCTGTTAGGGTCACTCAAGAATTTTACAAATTTTCGATTTGACCTGTATTCATCAACTTCGGAAGAAAAGTCACTTAATTTGTATTCCAATCCGCGTTGGGCTGAGATCCCTCCAATGACTGACTGTATCATCGCTATTTCAGACGCAGGAACACCAGCATTGGTAAGGGCGAATTGCAGCATTTTTATTGTTACATCATAAAATTGCCCAACTCCAGGTTCAACAACACCTTGTGGGAACCAAAGCCATTTTCGATCAATAAATCTCATTTTGTTTTTGGGCAAACGATTTTCTTCTACGGCTCTGATATTTTCAGCTTTTTGTGCTTCATTGTATCGCTCGACAGTGCTGTCTCTCCAGTCATTGAAGCGTTTATTTCTAAACCAGCTAATACCAAAAAGGTGTGAAAAGCCCTCGGCTGGATCTGTGCTTTCCATCCTATGTAGAGGGTCTTCTGTAAATATTCCCAATCCATCTCTACCAAGATATTTAAAGTTAAGAAACGGAATCTCTCTAAATGGTCCAGGATCTTTGTAATGCATATATATCCTACTCATCGGGTTTACGCTATCGATGACAGATTGAGCTATAGGGCCTACAACTGGAATACCTTCTAAATTTGTGTATCTAGAATTTTGTTTACCCCAGTCTCCAAATCTATTATCAAAATCAAATACCTTACGGGCTTGCGAGTTGAATCCTGATTTCTTTATCCCTTTTTCCGCAATGACTCCATATACCCCCGCCTTTTGTTCATCTGAACTGGCTCCAAGGATAAAAAGGTTTAAAAACATAAGTACCTTGTTGATATCGCCGCTTTTATATATTTGGTCAAAAGTTTTTTTATAAACTTCTCCTGCTTTTCCTTCAGAATTTGCGATTATTTCACCTATTTTTTCGAAATCTGAAGCCACAAAAGTATTACCAGAGATTTTCGAAAGCTCATTGGCTATGTCTAATTGGGTTTGATTCTGCGATTCGTTTCCTACAAGCTTAAATCGATCCGATAATGTTTTTATATCGGGTATTGCTGATTTTAATATAGCCTTCGCATGTTCTTTTGACTCATCAGCACTTCCAAGGTGGCCTTCACTCACATCACGTATTTTTTCTAGAAAAGCCATCACGTCTGAGGGCGCTAAATCTTCAATTGCATCAATGTTTCTTAAAACCATCATTGAGAAATATTCTGAATCATCTTGGTGGTATTTTGGAGAATCTCCTTTTTCCTGTCTGTGATCAAATACCTCATTAGTTAATCTCATAAGTGCTAGGGTTGAACGCATAGATTCAATTTTTGGATCATAGTGGTCTATCCCAAGTTCATTTAAGCCCATCCGATTCTGTTGATCGAAGCATATTGTAGTTAATTCCTCTAGTGGAGATGAGAAACTATTAAGTGCTTTTTTATTTCTGGACAAGTGCTCTTTACCTCCTCCATGAATCAGAAATTCTGCAAATAACTGAGCCGAAGTTCCTTGATATTTTGTTGATTTAATATCAATTTTCTCAAGTTCATCCAAATTAGCGGGAAGATCAGATGTTGTTAAAAGATCCCTGTATTCATCCATTAATTTGACTTCCTCCTCCTTTGACATTTGTGCTATCTCAGGATGTTTCTCCAGTAGTTCGCCTTTAAATTTTGTAAACAATGGTCCAAAAGAATTTCTCGATAAATCGGCAGCGTATTGTTCCGTAAAGGTCCTTCTTGATGCCGTGATTAACCAATGGACAAGCTCATGGCTGAAAGTGTTTTTGTAAACGTCATCCTCTTTACCTTGCATAACAATCATATCAATTGTCCGCTCAATTGGCGCACCATTAGAATTGTGTTGTAAACGATCTTTTGTTGAGACAAACATTCCTCTTGGTGCTTTTTCAGGATTATTAACTTCAGCAAGTTTTGCCATAATTTCTGGAGGAGCCACAATCAATGGCACTGTTATTGGGGTATTTGTTACACCATCTATGCTTTCTTTTTGATAAGATGGGTATAGGAATGTAACTCCTTCAAGCTCAGCGTCAGAAAGCTTATCTGCTTCGTTTCCAAGTATTCTTCTAACAAGATGTTTCCCGACATAATTCGCGACAAAGTCATCCTCACTTCGTTTAGGCCCAAGTGGGGAGTCAATAACTTTTGATTTGTATGCATTACGTCCTTCAGAAACTATCTGGTCAACGTATTGTAGTTCACCTCTTTTTTGATCAATAGCACCTTTGACAGCCATATAAAAGGGTTTGTTTTCTGGAGATAGTGGCTCACTAATTCCGAACTTCTCAAGTGCTCCTACAATTGATTTTTCTAGGCTCTCTTCGGGGACGCCAATAATTTCGCCTTGTATTAAAATTTTTCTTAGAGCTAAGTCGAAGGCCTTGCGTTTTTGTTGCTTGGGATCCCTCTCGCTAGATTCTATAGCATTCTTAATAGTTTTAACTTCTTCAGCCAATCTAGCTTCTAAGCCTTTTTTCTTTTTAATCGTTTCAAGAGATTTTATAACTGTACCAGTTTCTGGAGATGGTTGAATAGAGCCTTTTGATTCCAAATTCATTCTTTTTTCACCAGTTGCTTTTGATAGTGATTTATTGATTTCGGCCAAATCAGTATTTGGAAGTTTTCTCATTGCTATAGTTTTGGCCGTAACTTCAGTTATTTTTCCTTCTGAAACAAAAGATGCAAGTTTTTGGGCTAAATATTCAAGTTTAGCTCCTTCGCTAAGAGATTTAAGTTTAGTTTCAAATAAAAAGTCTACTTCTGAACTTATTGCGACATTTACCAAAAGATCACGCATAGCCATTGCAGCAGGATTACCCGAATTTGGATTTGTAATTTCCAATCGTAATTGTTTATGATTATCAGGTCCAACATAGGCCTTTAATAATTCTAAAACCTCAGCAGTCTTATTAACCGCAGCTTCAGATTCAAGTGGTATTCCAGTGATAAACCTTATTTGCTTTTTAACATCAGCATTTGCACTTGTAAGCGAATTTGTGCCTTGTTCCAGAGTAGCAAGCATTTTTTGAGTATCTTTATCCAATGATCCAATAGCCTTATTAAATTGACCTCGAGCTATATCTGAATCACGTGTAAATCCACCAATGTCTCTAATCGATTTTTCGAGTCCCTGAATAAGAGTCTGATAATTTGGGACATTTGCGGTCATAGGCTGTTTTTTTGATTGGACTGATTTCTCCCATTTAGCTCCACGCATAATTATAAGTTTCCTTGCCTGCATAAGCTTGTCAATGTATGTCTGTATGGCTGAGGTTCTATCATTAGGGATTTCTGTTTGATTATTTTGCATTTCACTATTCAAGCTAGACATTGCGGGTGTTTTTTCGAGTGACAGAGGGAAATAGCCCCTTTCTCTTACGGCTATATTATAATCGCTCTCGTTCATAGTTGAGTGCAAAAAACTATTTCTACAATTATACTGTCTAGAGGCTTAGAGTTCAAATATTTTTCATTCGTAAAAATATGTTGTAAACTGGATTTGATAAATATTATAAACTGAAAATGCAGGATGATTCAAGTCAGGTTAATCCAGTTAGTACGCCTGTTGGTAATGGGAATCCAGATCCAACGCAGTTGCCCAATCAAACGCCTTTAACCGAACCGGTTGTGCAAGACCAGTCTTTTGCGACCCAGGGTAACAATCTTGATAGCTTTATTGGCACTGGACTGACAACTGACGCACCATCGTCGACTGTGACAACCAGCTCATTCTCTGATTTGGCGACATCTGCACCAGATGCATCTAAACCGGTCAATACGATAGAACCAGCTCCTGAGTCAGTTGCTAATACGTCTGAATTTACTGCGCAACCGCAGATGGATCTCCAACCACAACCACAAGATATACCTGTCATTCAACCTACTGTTCAACTCGAATCAAGTGGTTCTTATGTTAATAATACGCAAACTCCAAATGCTGAAACTATTTCCGATATTCCACAATCAGAAGTGCAGCAACCTGCAATTCCGCAGCCTGAAATGCCTAAGCCGCAGGAACCTATTTCAACTCCAGCTCCAGAAACCGTATTTGCTAGTGCTGCTCCACCTGTTGATATAAAACTTAAGTCGCAGCACGAAAATACAGGTATGTTAAATGTTCTTGATGATATATTGCCTCCAACTGAACCTCCAATCATGCAGCCAACGATTCAACCCGAACCTTCTACACTTCCCTTTGCAGCGGCTATGCCGGAAGAAAATTCAACAGTTATTCAACCGCAAAATGTCAGCGAAGTGTATAATTTGACTCCTTCTCAGGTCGAAATACCCAATAACGTTGTTTCGGAGTCATTCCCAATACAACCTGCCGAACCTGAGATGGTTCCTGTCCAGACTTTTCAAACCCCAAATCAAGTACAACCGGCTCCGATGGAAACTCAGCAAGCTGCCTCGGCGATTATTTCGGACGTAAAGACAAACACTCCTGCTAAGAAGAATGTGGTTTTAATCAAAATAATAAAATTTGGACTTTGGTTTCTCATTTTGGTATTGGGAATCATTGCGGTGGTTCTTGGAATGTACTTTGCAAAAGTTTTTAATTTACCGTTTTTAGATCAAATCTTTAAACAATAAAGATGAGTATCTTTACCAAGAATGGTGATAATGGCGAGACCTCGCTATTTGGCGGAGCTCGTGTTAGAAAATCCTCACAAATTATTGAAGCTATTGGCAGTGTCGACGAATTATCCTCTGTTATTGCTATTTTAGAGGGACAATTAAAGTCTATTGGCATGACTGATTTGTCGGACAAAATGGAACAAATTATCAATGAATTATTTAAAATGGGTGCGGATTTAGCCAATCCCAAAAAACATGAAAATCTCCCCGATAGCTTCGTTTCTGTATTTGATGTAGAGTCTTTGGAAGCTGATATCACAAAGTGGGAGACCGAATTGCCACCTTTAACACATTTTGTGCTACCAGCCGGAAATGATGTAGCCTTGACTGCTTATTGGGCAAGAGCTGTTTGCAGGCGAGCCGAAAGAAACGTGGTTGCAGAAAAAGAAAACGGAAACATTAACCCGCTAACGGCTAAATATCTCAATAGACTTGCCGATTGGCTATTTATCTGCTTTAGGTTGATAAATCATCGTAAAAACCAAAAAGAAAGATTCTGGAACGCTTAAAACACAGCTCTAAACGAACTCTTTTGTGATTTCAGCTATCGGATATTGCTTTACTTCGTCTTTTAGCAATGTAGAAACTCCCGTTCGGTAAGGAACACGCGTCAGATAATCAACGCTGTTCTGATCTTCAAAGATGATTCCTGTTGCAATTTTTTCTTTTGAATAATCGGTGATGTCCATTGCTGATCGTAAGTCGTTGTTTTTATAGTCTGGTAAAGTATTTACGTCGTAGACTTTTTCGGCAATCCATTTGTGATCCTGAAAACTGTTGTATGTCGGGCAATGCTGTAATACCTCTAGATAAGAAAAGCCCTTATGCTTCATGCTTGCTCTTATCAGGCTAACCAGCTGAGGAATATTACCAGTAAAGGCTTTTGCGACAAAGCTTGCGCCCAAAGTTAGTGCGAGTTGAGTTGGGTTTAATCGGGATTCGACAACGCCATAAACTGCGCCATTCATCTTCTGACCTATTGGCGTTGTCGGAGTTGCTTGTCCTGTTGTAAGCCCGAAATCGCAGTTATTGTGAAGGATCAATGTTATATCGTAATTGCTCCTTATTGTATGAACAAAATGCTGCATTCCTTCGTCGTACGTTCCTCCATCGCCGGAAATTGCAATTATTGGAATCGATGAATTTGCCAGAGAAATACCTTCTGCGATCGGAATCACGCGCCCATGCAGACCTTTAAAGACGTATGCGTTGATTTTGTCCGCCATATTGCTGTTGCAGCCAATGTCAAAGCATAGAACTACATCTGTCGGCCCTAGACCTTCTTGCACAAAGGCTTGTTTTAATGCGCTCCAGACTGCAAAGTCACCGCAACCAGGGCACCATGTTGGTAAAATTGGAGATTGAAAATCTTGAATTATTGACATTTTATTTTATATAATCTTTAAGAGAATGAGTTAATTCTTCCAGGAAGAATGGTCTGCCGTCATATTTAAGAATCCGGTCAGAAAATTTCATTCCAGTCTGACCCTCCAGCAGGTTTGCGAACTGGCCTGTTTTATTACATTCAACAACGGCTATGGATTTAGCTTTAGAGCAAATATCTTTTATAAAGCTGCTGTTTAAAGGCCAGATATGGCTTAGATGCATAAAACTAGTTTTGATTCCTTCTTTTGCAAGAAGATTTTGACTATCAATGATTACGTCACGGTTTCCGCCCCAGGATATTATTAGCAGTTGGCTGGATTCGACTGGCTCTCCAAAAATTATTGGATCAGTCAAGTCTTTCACCATTGTATCGAATTTTCGCATCCGCTTATCGGTCATTTGAGCGATCTCATTTGCGTCTTCGGTAGAATATCCTTTTGGTGTATGTTCATCGCTGTTCGCAAGAAAGACTGGAAGCTTGTCGCCAGGTAGCCATCTTGAACTTATCCCGGATTCAGTCAATTCATACCTGAGATTTGCATTCTCTTTGATCAATTCCCCGCGATCGATTATAACTTGCGACTCATCAAATACAGGTGTTGTAAAGAAACTTTCCGAAAGATACTTATCTGTAAGTAAAATAACTGGGGTTTGGTACTTTTCAGCTAGGTTGTGTGCTTCAATAGTCAATTCGAATGCTTCGGTGGCATTTCCAGGAGCGAGGACAATTCTTGGAAACTCTCCATGACCACCGTAAAGCGCTAAATTCAAGTCACCTTGTGCGCTCCAAGTTGGCGCTCCCGTTGCTGGTCCTGGCCTTTGGGCCAAGACAACCACAAATGGTGTTTCTGTCATTCCTGCCAACGATAATGTCTCTGTCATCAAGTCAAAACCGCCGCCACTCGTGCCACACATGGCCCTCGTGCCGGCGTACTCCGCCCCCACAACCATATTCGCCGCCGTTATTTCATCTTCTGCCTGTTTTACAATCATTCCAGACTTTGTGCCTTCAACTGCCAAAAATGACAATATCGAACTTGCTGGAGTCATGGGGTAACTTGAGTACAACCTCACTCCACAAGAAATCGCTCCAATTCCAATTGCTTCGTTCCCGCTAATAATCATCTGATCTTTTACAGCTGCATCTTTACTCGGGATCAAATCAAAGTGGTCCGTCTGCTTTTTCAGATTTTCGTATCCCGCCTTGATACATGCAATATTAAGTTCCACGACCTCTTTTGATTTGTGCCCAAAAGTTTCACTGATAAGTTGATTCAAGATCGATATGTCCCGCCCTAAAACCGACCACAGAGCTCCAAGTGTGACTGTGTTTTTCATAATTCCTGTCCCTCCAACACTCTGGACAATTTCCAAAAGTTTTAGCGGAAAAATTTCCACATGTTTATCAGTCATTGCCTTCTGGATCTCCTCGCTGACAGTGCAAACTCCCTCGTCAAATATCAGCGCGCCATTTCCTGCTATCTCGTTTGCATGTAGTTTGATTGAATTCTGATCAAGCGCTAAAAGAATATCAAGCCTAGTTGATGATGAGGCTATTTGGTAAGGCGACACATCAATTTGAAAGATATTATGTCCGCCTTTTATCAACGAAGGATATTCCGTATAACCGAAAGTGTAGTACCCTGCTCTTTTCAATGCCTTTGCTATCATCAAGCCAGAAGTCTTAATACCTAGACCTGCGGCCCCTGTTATCTTAATTACAATTCGGTCGGTCATTTTAGAAAATTAATATATATTTTAGTTGATCGATAGCAATTCGACTTCAAAAACAAGCGTAGAATTTGCTTTGATCGGGCCATAATCCTGATCCCCATATGCTAAACTTGGTGGAATAACCAATCTTCTTACTTCACCAACTTTCATGCCTAATAAACCGATATCCCAGCCCCTAATAACTTTTTGATGGCCTAATGTGAATGCATATGGTTGATATGTATTATCAGTACTATCAAACTGCTCTCCGTACATAATTGGACCTTTATAATTGACGTTCACTGAATCTCCCGATTTCGTTATTGCCGCTCCTGTACCCTGTGTCAGTGTGGTTATTTGTAAATTCTTAACAGGATTAGCAGTTGCGGTTGGCGAATTTGCTGAATTGGTGTTATTAGTTTGGTCTGTACATCCAGTCATGCTTATCGCAATTAATAAAAATAAGGGTATCAGAAATGCCTTTTTCATTTAACAAAAAATCAATGGACTAAGCTAAAAAGCCAAAAAAGGGCAAATGTAAAAACGCCACAAAAAACTAATATTACAAAGAAAATAGCTAGAAATGCTGCTGAACCGACTCTTTTTGCTTGTTCTTTATTAATGGCCATAATGCCATACTATCAGCTTATAAATGAAATTTCAAAGGCTCCCAAGTCGATAGATTCCGTAAAGATATATCTGTACTTATTTTTGCGTGAATTCAAAAATTTTTTAGTAAATGGCTTTAAAAGTGGACGGTATTTCGAATGTAATCCTCTTCCGCAAATAATTTTTAATTTTTTTTGTCCTTCCAGTATTGAATTCTTCAAAAAATCCTCTAATATACTTTCGAGCTCCTCAACAGTTTTTATGTTCTGGTTGTGAAGATCAATTGAGGAGTCGAAATTGTCGAAAATCCGCATCATAATAGTCTATTAAATTGTGGGTAATAAACGAAACAGAATCAAGAATAATTAACTTGGTTTATCCTATAATTTAGATTATAATATATACTCACACTCAAAATCTTCTAATACTCAATACCTATCTCGACGTAATTATTATAACACCTCTGATTTCTTAAAAACAATTAAATTGACCTCGCTAGGCTTTCGGGTTCGTTAATATGTTACGGAAGAGCTCGGAATTTGTATATAAATCAGAGATAAAATATAAAGATCCCGTTATCACAATCTTGTTTTTTGAGGCAATAATGATGTCTGGAATCTCTTCAGATTTTACTACTTTCACCGAGGACATATTTAGATTTTCAATTAATGTTTTTATGATGTCAGGATTTTCCGAGCTTACTTTTGAATCATAACCTTCCAGATTGAAGGATGAAAGATAAATTCGGTCTGCTAAGGGAATTATTCGTTTTAACATTCCCGAATAATCTTTGCCTTGCTTGAAGGCCAAAAAGAATGTGAATTTTTCTTTAAGGTAATTATCTTTTAATGCTGTCAAGAAAGCCTGCATTTTTTGAGGATTATGTGCCCCATCAACGATAATCGTATTTCTTTTATAGGTTAGTTTTTCAAAACGGCCGTGGAAAGTAATATTCTTTAAGCATCGATAAGTTTTTGGTGAATTGATTGTAAATTGGTCTCTTTGTGAAACGACATCTAACGCAGTTAACGCCAATGCACAGTTCTGCATTTGATGCAAGCCAATTAAACCTAATTTGATCGACTTTAAAGCTAGAGAACCATACTCATAATCAAAGGATTTTTCTTTTACATTCGTATTAGAGTAATTATTGGGGGCTTTGATATATATTAATTTTGTATTTTGTTCACTACATCTATTCCGTATAACTCTGCTGGCCTCGTTATCCTGCTCATAAGTAATGCAAATGCTGGATTTGTTTATTATGCCTGCCTTTTGAGCGGCTATTTCAGCTAAGGTATTACCAAGAATGTTCATGTGATCAAGCCCGATTTTTGTAATCACGCTGATTTTATCTGATCTGTGAATAGTATTGGTTGCATCCAACGTTCCTCCAAGCCCGGTTTCTATTATACCGTAATCAATTTTTTCTTCTCGGAACGTATAAAAAGCTAGTGCTGTTATGGCTTCAAAAAAAGAGACAGAGGACTTATTGCTTTGGTTTACTTGATCTATGGCTGGTTTTATTTTAAAAAAATATTTGGCAAATTTTGATTTGCTAATTAATCTGCCATTAATTATTATCCGTTCACGAATATCAAGCATATGGGGTGACTGGGTCAAGCCGACCTTAAAACCTTGAGACTTCAGCAAAGAAGATATCATCAAAGTTGTAGATCCTTTTCCCGAAGTACCGGCAACATGGATTGTTTTAAACGAATCCTGTGGATTGTTAAGCAGGCCTAGTAATGCATTAATATTGTTTAAATTATATTTTACAGTCTTTCGTGATGCATCAGTCACGTATCCGTGAATTATTTCTATTGCTTTTTGGTATTGAGTTTTATTTGCCATTCGCCACTTTCCTGGGATATTTTTTGTAGATTGCAAAATAATATATGAGTCCGCCAATGTATGATGTTAGAATGACCAACAGCAACCACAAAAGCTTAGGGTTATTCTTTTCGGGCTGTCCAAATTCATCGTCATTCCTCTTAATCAAGTCGATTAGCATGAATATCCATAAAATCAATGCGGCAAAAATCAAAATGAAGAATATGCATTCTGCGATAAAAAATATGACTGGGATTACGAGGAAAAAAGGGAGAAAGTCTGCTCCTGTGCTCCCATATAATGTTGAAGATGAATAGCTTGATAAGAGAATTAAAGGAAGGATCATGTTAGGTGATGTTTAATAAATAATGGTATCCTGATTTTAACAAAATATGTGTTTATATTGAATACCTTGATGATTGAATATTTTTTTTGGATTTATGTGGCTGCAATTTCGCTGACTAATTTGGTTGCGTTAAGTAATTTGATATTTCCAGCTAACATAGAGCGAGTTAGATCAAAAAAATCAATATCGAAGTTGGGAAAATGGCCATTAGTTTCGGTTATTGTACCCATGCGAAATGAGGAATCAAATGTTGGAAATATACTTCATGATTTGTTTAACCAAACATATAAGAATATGGAAGTGATTGCGGTTGATGATGACTCGGATGATACAACGCCGGAAATCTTGGCTCTATATAAAAATCATAGAAATTTTACTTCCATTAGGATTAGCAAAATAGCGAAGAATGTTAACGGTAAGAGTAATGCAATTTCAGGTGGGGTTCAGCTCGCGAAAGGTGAGCTCCTGTTATTTGTTGACGCGGATCTGAGAATATTACCCGAAACTGTAGAAAATGCGGTTGTAGCATTGACTGACGATCGCGTTGATGTTTTGGGGTGTTTCCCGAAGATTGTGAGTGGTAGCTTCGGTGAAACACTTATAACACCATTAATGATGTGGAGCAATGCTGGCCATCTCCCCTATGCTTTAGTAAATAGAAGCATGTTCTTGTTCCCGTCTTTTGCCACCTCACAATTTTTGATGTGTTCAAAAAATACTTACATTAAATCAGGTGGTCATAGTAATATTAAGGATAAAATTGAAGATGGCATTGGTACTATCGATTTGTTAAAAAAGGCAGGTGCTAAGTATAAAATATACATAAGTAATAATGAGATAAGATGTAGAATGTATTCTAATTATAAAGCAGCGGAAATTGGATTTTCTAGATCTTTGCTTGCTTCGTATCCAAATATTTTTGCTTTTTCTTGCTTGATAATGTTTTTCGAGCTTTTATATTTCTTGCCATTTGGATTAGTACTTTGGGATATAAAATATCTATTTATTATTATTGGTATTTATCTTCACAGAATAGTAACTTCAATAATATATAAAGACAAATTATTATTAAATGTTTTATTACATCCTCTCCAGATGGCCGTTTTGGGCTGGGTCTCTTTATTATCAATTTATAAGACAAAAACCAATAATTTAAGATGGAAAGATAGGAAAATTGGCACAGATTGTCATCGATTATAGGATATCAATAAATTATAATAACAATTTGTATAGGAATTGATGAATTCTATGATGTCGTGGTTCATGAATATCATTGGTGGAAAGATTCTTACGCGTTATCGCGTATGCTGAATAACTATAAAGTTAATTGAGATAGGATGATCATAGCTATATTTAATGGAATGCTTGCAATTGATATAATTGAAATATACTAATATTTTGTCGGACATTGTTCGCCAAATCTAGTTGATATAAATTTTCTTTAAAAATTTAATGAAATTGGTGATAATTGCTTTAAAGCAACGATGGACAGTCAGATGCAAAAAATATGAAATAATCAATACGTAACATATTATGTGAATGAGTAACACTACCAATAACCTTAGTTATAATTTACCGAATAATTGTGTTGTAGCCTATAATGGTTTGATTTGGCCTTTGGCGGTTTAAAATAGATATGGTAAACTGATTAGTTAAGGTTAGATTTATGATTATGAAAGAAATTGAAAAGTTCTTCTCACCGAAAAGCGTAGCTGTGGTCGGTGTTTCCGAGGAACCTGGTAAGCTTGGATCAATAATTTTTAATAATATGCTTGATGCTGGGTTTAAAGGGAAGCTTTATCCCGTTAATCCAAAATATAAAGAGCTGTTTTGGCATAAAGTCTACCCTTTAGTGTCTGAGATAGAAGAAGTTGTAGATTTGGTTGTTATCGCTGTCCCTTCAAAGTTTGTGAATGATGTGCTAGAGGATTGCGGGCAAAAGGGCGTAAAGAATGTCATTATTATCAGTGCAGGTTTTAAAGAGATTGGTGAAGAAGGCAAAAAACTGGAAAATGAGATTTTGGCAACTGCAACAAGGTTCGATATCAAAATAATAGGTCCGAACTGCTTAGGAATACTTGTGCCGCAAAATGGGGTAAATGCGTCATTCACGGCTAGCACTCCTCGTGTTGGAGATGTAGCGCTCATTTCGCAGTCAGGAGCTTATTGCACGGCAATTCTTGATATGGCTATGCCTATCAATCTCGGATTCTCACATATAATATCTTTCGGTAACAAAGTCGATGTAGACGAAACAGACCTTCTGCCGGTGCTTTTAAAAGATGATGCTGTTAAGGTCGTCGGGGCTTACTTAGAGGAGATCAAATATGGAAATAAATTTATAAATGAAGTGTCAAAGAGCGCGAAAAGAAAGCCAATAGTGATTTTAAAAGCTGGTCAGACAAATGAGGCTAAAAAGGCGATAATCTCTCATACCGGAGCTATGGCCGGGGATATTGAGGTTTACAAAACTGCATTTGAGCAGTCAGGAATAATTGAAGTTGAGGGTTTGAGAGATTTATTCAACTTATTAATGGCCTTTTCGTGGTCTAAATATCCAAAAGGTGACAGAATTGGGATTGTAACAAATGCTGGCGGACCGGGAATAGTTGCTACAGATCTAGTAGTTGATAGTGGGCTAAAGATCGCGAAACTTTCCGAAGCTACAGTTGAATTGTTATCCAAGAATTTGCCTCCTACCGCCAATATTCACAATCCGGTTGATATCATTGGGGATGCCTTGGCCGACAGGTATAAAACGGCGATTCAGGCTTTGGCCGAGGATAATGGCGTTGATGCAATGATAGTTATTATTACGCCGCAATTGATAACCCAGATAGAGGAAACGGCCAAAATAATCATAAATGCGATCAAAGTCTATGACAAACCGATAATACCGATTTTATTGGGAGAAAAATACATGTCTCCTGCTCTGTCTAGATTCTATGACAACAGATTTGCGGCGTATAAAGATATCAAAGACGCAGTTGATGTATTAAAAGGCATGGTAAACTTTGTGACATTTGATACAAACGACTTCCTTTCGGTTGATAAAGTTGAGCAAATCATAAAAAGCGGGAAATATAGAGCCGAAGTTGCGGAGAATATAAAGTATGATCAAGCTTTACCGGATGAATTAACGCAGAAAATGTGTGACGAAGTTGGAATCGAGTTGCCAAAACAAAAAGTCTGCATGAATTTAGAGGAAGCACTGGAATTCTCCAAAAATCTTTATCCGGTCGTGATTAAAGCTTTGAATAGTGATTTACCCCACAAAACGGATTTTAAAGCGGTGCATACTAATTTGACAGGCGAATCCGATTTACGCGCTGCATACACAGTACTGGAAACGAGACTAAGTGAATACTTTCTGAAGGATAAGCATGAATGGAGTAAGGAAATCTTGATTCAAGAACAAGTTAAAGGTCAGGAACAGTTATTCATTGGCGCAAATATGAATGGCTCAAGCGGGGTTTATGATCAAAGTGGTGAGGGCTTTGGACATTTACTTGTGTTCGGACAGGGAGGTATTTATACAGAGATTGAGCACGATATGGCCTACGCATTAGTCCCAACCTCAATTGAGTTCATTAAAAAGCAGTTAATGAAAACGCGAGTCTATAAAATATTGGATGGCGCAAGGAATCAGGCTGAGTTAGCAATAGATAAATATGTGGACGCTATAGAATCAGTCCAGAAAATGGTCCTGCTTTATCCGGAAATCAAGTCGGTAGATATTAATCCAATAATAGTCAATACTGACAGGGCGGTTGCGGTAGATGTTAAGGTTTTTTGCTGAAATGCTAATACTCAACAAATATTCACAGAATTTTCTCAGATCGAATGATTTGGTGGAAAGGCTCATACAAAGGTTCGGGGGCTTATCAAAAGAGGATATTGTGCTTGATTTAGGCGCTGGAAGGGGTATTTTAAGCGCCGAATTGAGTAAATATGCAAAGGAAGTCATTGCATATGAAATTGACGAAAAATTATCGGCAAGGTTATCGGAGAGAAAAATTGGAAATGTGAAGATAATCAATGGTGACTTGTTAAAAGCCCATATTGATGATATCGGATCAAATTTGAGAGTGTTTTCCAACATACCCTTTTTTTTGACCGCCGAGATTGTAAGAAAGTTGTTTATTGAATCAAACAATATAGAGACAGCTTGTCTGATCATGGAATATGGGGCCGCAAAAAGATTTATCGGTTATCCTATTGGCGAGAACTCAGTCTTGTCAGTATTAATCAACTCGAGGTATGAAAGTTCGGTGGTGTGGAAATTCAGGCCCAGTGACTTTTTCCCGACGCCGTCAGTACAAATAGTTCTGGTTAAATTTGAGCTAAAAATCAATGGAGTCAAGCCGATCGATTCTGATTTATATCGCGATTTTGTTGCTTATGCTTATAATAAACGTAAAAATTCACTCAAAGCATCGTTGTTGGATTTGTGGCGTTACGAGAAGTTAAAACAGTTATTCCGAAATTTGCATATAAATCTTAGCGTAAAGACTTCGGAACTAATGATAGATCAATGGTTATGCTTATTTGAGGAATTCAAAAATATTAATGAAAGCAAAAAGAATCTGGTGAATGGAGAATTTGAAAGATTAAATCGACATAGGGAAAAACTTAACAAGAACAAGAGCATCATTTACAATAAAACTTAATTTTTATTATTACCAAAGTGTTTTCAGGAGCAAGTTTGATTGAGTTGATTAAGACAGTTGGATATTTGGGCGTGACAATAGCCGTATTCGCCGAATCAGGACTTTTTATAGGATTTTTCTTGCCAGGTGATAGCTTGCTATTTACCGCCGGATTTTTGTCTTCCCAGGGGATATTGAACGTGCTCGCTTTAGCAGTGCTGGCTTTCGTTGCCGCTGTTGTGGGCGACAGCGTTGGTTATTCCTTCGGGAGAAAAGTTGGGAAAAGGATATTTGATCGCGAAAATTCATTTTTATTTAATAGGAAGAATTTAATAAAAGCCAAAGCTTTTTATGAGAAGCACGGAAGTAAAACTATTGTTTTAGCTAGATTTGTACCAGTTGTGAGGACTTTTGCACCAATCGTTGCGGGTGCCGCCGATATGAAGTACAGGACATTCATATCATACAATTTGATCGGCGGCCTCTTTTGGACGCAGTTGATGGTCTGGGGAGGATACTTCCTGGGCAGTATTGTTCCTGATGTAGACAAGTACATATTGCCAATCATAGCCCTAATAATAGTGCTTTCCGTCTTACCAGTAGTCAGAGAGTATTATTTAAGCCGAAGACATAAAGAGGCAGCATAATTTATTTTTTGGGGACTTCCACGAAGAAAGTTGTGCCAACTCCTACTTTGCTTTTGATCCAGATTTTCCCGCCATGCTGCTTTACAATCACCTTGGCTGTATATAAACCAATTCCCGTGCCATCTGGACGTATCTTCTTTGCGTTATCAAGTCTCACAAATTTTTCGAATAATTTGCTCTGATCTTCTCTTGATATACCAATCCCGGTATCCGTGACAGACAGCAGGAATGACTCGGGTTCGTTTTTGAGCGTCACAGTAACCTGTCCTTGCTGCGTATAATTAAATGCATTTTCCACAAGATTGATGATAACCTGTTCGAACTTGTCTTTATCGATATTTACAGGATAAGTCTTGAGATTTATAGGATATTCAAACACGAACTTCAACTTCTTCTCGTCAAATTTGTTTTTGTATAATGCATGGATGTAATCGAGCATTTCCTTAAGGTCAACGTCTGACTTAGTTATAGTGAATGCCCCTTTTTCAATTCGTGAGCTAGTTAGTATCTCATTGATTACATTGTTGAGGTCATTAAGAGCATTAAGACTTAATGATAATACGCGTTTTTGTTCAGAATTTACCGTTCCATAATCACTGCTATTTACCATAGATAAGTATCCTTTTATTACGGACAATGGGGTTCTTAATTGATGGGAGGCTATTGATATAAAGTCTGATTTTGCCTCATCAAGCGTTTTAAGTTGAGTGTAGGCTTTTTGTAAGGATTTTCGATTATTATCTAAGGTTACATTTTGGGTCTCAAGCTCTTTGGTTGCAATATGAACTTTTGATTGTAATTCCTTATTGAACTTAGTTATTTCCCTATATAATTCTGATTTCTTTAAGGCTGACAGAAATGCATCAGTTAAACTTTCTATAAAATCCAGCTCGTGAGTGTAAAAAATGTTTGAGCCGGTAACCTTTTGGTAAATAAGTAAATACCCATAAACAATTTCAGCTTCGGAGATTTTAAATATCACTTGTATTCCTTTCCGCTTTAAGCTGTTTGCAATTTCTTGATAAGTTTCGTTTTGTAATAAATATTCATCAAGGATGATAAAATTAGTGGACTGAATCGAGAACAACTTGATAAATGATTCAAAATCGTGATTAAAATTATTATGGCTAGGGAAAAGCTTGGTATCTAGCGTAATATCAACATTTTTTAAATTCAAATCAATTTTTAGTCTGTTAGTAATAATAGTAACCAGCTTATCAACATTAATTTCTAAAGCTAATTGTTTATTCGTCTGGTTTATCTCAACTATGGGATTAAAATCTCGGTAAAGAATTTTATCATATACGCTTTGGCTAACTATTGTTTTTAAAGAGTTAATGAAGGCAATAAATATTATTGCTAATGGAACTCCTAAAAACAATGCTTGAGCACTTGTGCTGCCCTGAAATAGTATTTGTTCTGTGAAAATTATTAAGTAGAAAAAAAGATACGTAAAAAGAGCAAGAATAACGTATTCAATAACTTTAGCTAAAATTATTTTGATGTTCAAAAAGCCATGGCGAAGTATTAGAAATGCCATAGTTGAAGATAAAAATAATGTTGCAAGTTGCCCAAATTTCTGTAAGTCAAATATACCTATCAGTGGTAGGACTATATTAGTCATAAAACCAAATAATACAGCCATAAAAATTCCGGAGATAAATACCTTTATCTGAACTTTATATAACCAAGGTACATTCTTGTAATTATTGATTAAATTAGCAAATGTAAAAATGGTTGTTATTATTAGCAGTGCTATGTAAACTGGATATAGGGGTCCAAATTCAGTAGCTCTTTCCCCATTAGGCATAACCAATTCGCTTTTGGTGACGAGATCTGTTACAAGGGTTAATGGCAATATGAGACTCAGAACAAGAATTAATATGTCACGTATACCTCCCCCGCGCACATCTTCCCTTGGGAAATATTTAGCAAAAAAATAAAAAGAAATAAAACCAAGCCCCATTATAAAGAAGTTAAATCGGCCTATATAAAGAAGTAATGGTTGTGTTGTAATTACATAGTATAGCTCCAAAGATATAGCCCAAAGAAGGAAACAAAACGTTGAAGTGAAAAAGAGTAATTTATATATTTTCCTAGAGTTACTAAAGAGTACAACTAAGACTAGTACTAATAGTGCTGAAGCGTTAACAATATAAATTAGCTGTGAGATGTCTATCATTTAATATACTTTATCCAGTCGTTAAGATTCATTTTCTCTGCTAAATTATAGTCTACATTTTTATTGATATCTAGAGGTAGCGCATTTCTCGCTATAGTAAAATACGGAGCTGATACTAAAGAACATCCAACTTCATTAATATTCATGGATGCCGATTTAAATGCGACAAGACATTTTGTGTAATTTACTTTCTGATTCAGACCTACTTGGATTATGCTTTTTGCCAATTGAGCATATATTTTTGACCCAAAATTTTTTATAGTTGCCCCGAATGTCCCCACATCTTCCATTAATAAGCAGGCATTTTCGGCACGGTTA
>Ga0182027_10003326_pt1 | contig 25606 bp, 26 predicted proteins | sample 712E1DmetaG_FD_121300 | JGI IMG/M metagenome (GOLD analysis project Ga0182027, IMG submission 121300) | Permafrost microbial communities from Stordalen Mire, Sweden - 712E1D metaG (Illumina Assembly) | ecosystem: Environmental > Terrestrial > Soil > Wetlands > Permafrost | place: Sweden...
GCGCTCGAGCTCTTCGCGATGGCGCGCCTTCGAGATTCCCACCGACGACCCCAGGTTCGCCGGCTTCACGAACACCGGGTATGTCAGCTCGCGTTCAACGCTAGCGGCCGACAGGCGATCCCGCGTGAGGATGACGTATTCGACCACCGGCAGGCCGCGCTCGCGGCACAGCCGCTTCGTGACTTCCTTATCCATCGAGACCGCCGAGGCCAGAACGCCGGCGCCCACGTACGCCAGGCCGGCCAGCTCAAGCAGCCCTTGGACCGTGCCATCCTCGCCGAAGGTGCCGTGCAGCACCGGAAACACCACGTCGATGCCGGGATTGGCGCCCGGCTCCGGCAGGATCGGCCGCGGATCCCAGCGGCCGTCCGGGGTAATGAAGATCCTCGAGACCTCGTACCGGGCCGGGTTGATCGCGGCGATGACCGACTCGGCGGAACGGACCGAAACCTCATGCTCGCCGCTTCTGCCGCCGTATAGCACCGCCACCCGGATCTTGCTTGCGCTCATAGAATTCGTTTTCCCATCGCGGAAAGGACCAGCTCGACCGCAAACTGCGCGGTCCGGTTGGCTTCATCGAAAACCGGATTCACTTCTACAACGTCCATCGAGGTCATGCGTCCGCAATCGCCGATCATTTCCATCCCCAGGTGCGCTTCGCGGTAGCTCAGGCCGCCGCGGACAGGCGTGCCGACTCCGGGTGCGATCTGCGGGTCCACCGAGTCCATGTCCAAAGAGAGGTGGAAGCCCTCGGTGCCGGCATTGGCGATTTGAAGCGCCTCTTCCATGACCGCGCGCATGCCGCGCTCGTCGATATCGCGCATGGTGAAGGCACGCACGCCGGACTCCTTCACGTGCGGCCTTTCGAGCGCGTCCACGTCGCGTATGCCGACCAGCGCCACGTTCTTCGGATCGATCTTGGGAGCGAAGCCGCCCAGGTGGGTCAGCTTCCGCGGCCCCATTCCGATAATGCACGCCAGCGGCATGCCGTGCACATTGCCGCTGGGACTGGTCTCGGGCGTGTTCATGTCCGGGTGCGCGTCCACCCACACCAGGCCCAGGCGCTTCCTGGTGCGCCGCATGTGTTTGGCGGCTCCGGAAACCGTCCCCACCGCCAGGGAGTGATCGCCGCCGATCACCAGCGGCAGGCGCCCGCGTGCCAGCGCCGACTCGACGCACTCGGCCAGCCGCGCGCACGTATGCGCGATTTGGACCAGGTAGCGGGCGTTGCCCGACCCGACCGGGACGCGCTCCGGCTGTTCGGCCGCAACGTTGCCCAGGTCCTCCACCTTGTAGCCCAGCTCCGCCAGGCGCTGGCCGAGGTTGGCGAATCGCACCGCCGACACGCCCATGTCTACGCCGCGGCGCCCCGCCCCCAGATCAAGCGGCGCTCCGATGATTGCGATGTAGGGTTTTCGCATAACAGAACCCGGCCTAAAGCATGCGCCACCAACACCACGCTACGGCTTGGTCCGGTACAGCATCCGCGGGAAGGCAATGGTCTCGCGTACGTGCTCGAGGCCGCAGATCCAGGCCACCACGCGTTCGACCCCCATCCCGAAGCCTGAGTGCGGAACCGTGCCGTACTTCCTCAGGTCGATATACCACTCCCAGTCCGCGCGCTTCAGCCCCTGCTCGTCAATGCGCTGGAGCAGAAGCTCCAGATTGTGGACGCGCTGGCCGCCGCCGATGATCTCGCCGTAACCCTCGGGTGCCAGCACGTCGACGCCCAGCGCCACTTCCGGCCGCTCGGGATCGGGCTGCATGTAGAAAGCCTTGATCGCGGACGGGTAGCGGTCCACCATCACCGGCCGGTCGTAATCTTCGCCCAGCAGCGTTTCATCGGCGTTGCCGAAATCGCCGCCCCACTGGATCTCGCTACCCTTGGCTTGCAGCCGCTTCACCGCATCGTCATAGCTGATGCGCGGGAACGGCGCCTGAACCGTCTCCAGCTTCGAGACGTCGCGTTCGAGTTCCTTCAATTCGGCGCGCCGCGTTTCGAGGACCCGGCCGACCACGCTGGCCACCAGTTCCTCGGCCACCTGCTTCACGTCCTCTATCGTGGCGTACGCCATCTCCGGTTCCACCATCCAGAACTCGGTCAGGTGGCGGCGCGTCTTCGAACGCTCGGCGCGGAAGGTGGGCCCGAAGCAATACACCTTGCCGAAGGCGGCCGCGGTGGCCTCGTTATAGAGCTGGCCGGATTGCGTGAGGTAGACTTTCTCCTCGTCGAAGTAGTTCACCTCGAACAGGCTGGTAGTGCCCTCGCACGCGTTGGGCGTGAAGATGGGCGTATCCACCAACGTGAACCCGTGGTCGTCCAGATAGTCGCGTATGGCGCGAATCACCTCGTGCCGCACGCGCAGGATGGCGTGCTGCCGCCGACTGCGCAGCCACAGGTGGCGGTGATCCATCAGAAAATCGACGCCGTGTTCCTTGGGCGTGATGGGATAGGGATCGCTCTCCGGCACGCGGTCGAAGACCTCGATGGCTTCGAGATCCATCTCGGTGCCGCCCGGCGCGCGCGGCTCGGCGCGCACCTTTCCGGTCACGGCGATCGACGATTCCTGGGTCAGGTTCTTGATGCTCTCGAAGACCTCCTCCGGGAGCGCGCTCTTGACCGCCACGCACTGCATGATCCCGGTGCCGTCGCGCAACTGCGGGAACAGGATCTTGCCGGACCGGCGCAGGTTGTACAGCCAGCCGCGAATCTCTACCGTCTCGCCCGCGTGCCGGGCGGCCTCCTCGATGGTGATTCTCATTTACAGGCTCTCCAGCCGGTCGAAAATCTCCGGCACATCGTCGACCTGGTGTTTGCGGTCGGGGACTTCCTTGAGCTCGAGCATGAGCGGATACTGGTCCGGGCGCGAGCGCAGCACCTGCATGGCGCGGGCCCAGTCGATGGTCCCACCCTCGCCCAGCAGCGGCCAGATATGCTTGTCCTCCTCGCCGTTGTTGTCGTGGACGTGCGTCGAACGAATGCGATCCTGCATGATGTCGAATTCTTCCTCGACACCCGCGCCCATGTGGGCGTGGCCGACGTCGAAGCAGAAGCCCAGATGCAGGTGCGTCTGCGCCAGGAATTCCACCAGCCGCTGCGCGCTTGAAAGTGCGTTGGGGATGTTCTCGATCAGGATCTCGACGCCGCGCTGGCGGGCGAAAACGCTCAGCTCCTCGAGCGAGGAAAACGCCGCGTCCACCGCGCGGTCGCTATACTGCTCGCCGCTCACCCCGATGTGCTGGATCATGTATTTGAACGGCACGAGCTCGGCGACTTCGATGGCGCGCCGGATCTCGTCCACCATCTGCACGCGCTTGGCCTTCACCGGCTCGGTGATGGTGATCACCGAGTTCGGTCCCGTGCGTCCCCACACGTCGTCGGTGTAGATGGGCGAGTGCAGCGAGAGCAGCGTCAGGTCCGAATCCTTGAACCAGTGGCTCAGCTCCATCACCTGGGCGCGGTTGGTGTAATCGAGGTGCTGGCGCGCGCAGAAGATCTCCGCCTGCTCGACGCCCGCGTGGAGCATTCTCTCGAGCGAGGCCGTGGTCAGCCGATGATTGACGAACAGGTGGGTGGAAAGTGCGTGCTTCATTTGCCTCCAGGGTCTCGAACCGATTGTAGCAGGCGCCTCCGCCCACCTTCGGCGCGCCGCGGGCCGGGCGCGATCATTTCTTCGTATCCGCCGCGAGGATGAAGGTGAACCGGCAGTTGGGAGAGGTATAGGCCGAGCAGGAAAGAATCCCGCGCCGCACGATTTTGGCCGAACTGCCGTGCGGGAACGGGACGTCGAACCGGGATTTCAGCAATACGTCCCTGGCGTCTCTGAGGCTCTCATCCCCACTGATAAATTGCGCGTCCTCTGTTCTGGCGGGCGAGAACAGAACAAAAAACTCGGCGCTTCCGGTCTTCTTCACCAGGCCGGGAACGCCGGTAGTCCGCAGCGCTCCGAGCTCGTCAACCGCCGTCTTGCCGATCCGCGCCGGCGGGTGCCCGGCGGTCAGCTTTTCCAGCCGGCCTCGGACTTCGCCCATGCCGAGGTTGACCGCGAGCGCCCGTTGATACGCGTGGATGGCGGCCTCCTTGTTCCCCTGCCGCTCATAGATCTGGCCCAGGTGATCCGCGAGGGCGGGACTCTGTCCCAGCATCCAGCCGGCGAACACGTACGTTTCGGCCTTGGGAAAATCGCCCAGCCGGAAGTAAGCCCAGCCGAGAGTGTCCCAAGCGGCGTGGAGCATGTTCATGCGCCCCAGGTCCTGATTCGTCAAGTGCGCGAGGACGACCTTCTTCGAGTCGTCTTCCAACTTGAGAACCGCTTTCGCCGCAAGGTCCCGGCCGAGCGCGGGGTCCGCGCCCGTGTCGGCCAGCGCCCATGCGGCGTTATTCAAGGTATTCAGGTCTGGCGAGTGCGCCCCGATCTTACTGAGAACAACAAGCCCCTCGTCCTTCTTGCCAACGCGGAGCAGAGCCTCGCCCAGCATCGACTCAACCATGGGGTCGTCTGGCACGGCTTTGAGGGTCGCCTGCAAGGCGTCTATGGCTTCACCGTACCGTTTCCTCACCGAAAGGAACTGCCAAATCTGCCGCGCAGCGTTGGTGTCCTTTGGAGCGACTTTCAGGAGCGCTCGCCAAGCTTCGATCGCGTCCTCGGAGTGACCGGCTAGCAGTTGGAACGTGGCCAGCATCCCATATACGTCGGTATTCTCCGGATGGTACTGGATCTCCTTCTTGAGGTCTTCGACGGCCTTGTCCTTCTGCTGGTCCGCGAGATCGAGCATGGCATAGCCGCGCCACAACCAGGCCTGTTTCGGATTCAGCCGCTCGGCCTTGTCGAAGTCGTCTTTCGCCTCCTCCGGCCCCTGGTTTTGAAGCGCCACGAAGCCCTTGCGAACGAGTTCCCGAGCCTCCGCATTGTCCTCAACTCCAGTGCCATTAGACAACTGCGCGACCTGCGCCTCGTCGGTGGCAATAGCCTCGGTGAGCTTCACGTACTCGGCCCAATCACTCAACGGCACCTTCGACTTCTTTCGGAGGAAGCGCTTCTCCCCCGATAAGACTCCGTTGTCCACGGAGTAAGTGGAAGTGTACTCAGCAAAACCGGTCTGCATGTTGGCGCCAGGCGGAGCTTGGCCCGAGTAACCTTCCGGCAGACGAACAGTCGCGCGGAGCACCATCTCGCCCGGAGCGCCCAGGAACAAGGGCTCCACGGGTTTCTCGTCCCCAGGCGAGGGCAACGCGAACGGAATGGGAGGGCTGACGCGGTGGTTCGCCCAGTCCGGATAGTCCTTCCGCAAATAGTCGTAGGAGTAGTGGAACGGCTTGTCAGCATCTTCCAAGTTATCCAGATCGAGGTTGCTAACGGTTCCGGCGTAACCGTGGCTGTAGGCAAGCCGTTGCGCGAGTTCGAGCCACCCAGACGGTGGCGTTTGGTGGAAGGCGGCTCGTATAAGCACCTCCATATCCCCGCGGAAGGTTACATCGAAGTGCCCTGTCAGGGTGCCATTGGCGTCCAGGGTTGCCTTCACCTCGACCTTCTCCGAGGCCGGAAACGGCGGATTGGCGTCGGTGGTCATCAACACCGCCGCACTCTTGTTGGGGATCACCAGCGCCTGTTGATCCCTCAGTTGCGCCATCAAATACCCGAATGGGGCGACCTCCGGCGTGCTATCCAGCCACACTACGCCGTTCTGCTGCGGCAAAACCGTAATCAGGTGGTTGAGTTGGGCCGGTGACGGCACCTCCGGATCGAGTTTGCCGCCCGCTACGATCAGGGCCGGCCAGGCTTCAATGCCTGCCGCTTTCAGCAGAGCGGCGAGCAGCGTATGTTTATCCTTGCAATCGCCGTACTGGTTGGAGAGGACCTCTTCGGCCGCGTGCGGCTGGTAGTGGCCCACGCCGAATGAGACTCTGATGTAGCGAATCTTCGCTGAGACGTACTGGTAGATCGCCCGCTGCTTCTCGGCATCGGTCGTCAACCCCTTGGTCAGCTCCGCCGCCTTGGCCTGAATCGCCGGCGTCACCACCACCTGGGGCCGAGCCAACTCGCGGTACCAGGCGCCGACCTCCTCCCAGTTTCTGAAAGTGGTCAGTTGCACGGACGGAGGTTCGGGAGTCTGGGCAACCTTCTTCTTCGACTTCTCCGCCGAAGTCGGCTCCAACTGCGCCGTCTTCCAGATGTAGATCTTCCGCCCGCCCTCTTCACGCACTTCAGGCTTCGCCGTGGGGCTCTTCACTTGCACATACTTGTCCGCCGGCACGCTGATGCGCAGGGTTTCCTGCAGCACGACGGCGCCTTTTACGAAGTCCTGCTGAAACCAGAACTGCCCCGGCACCTCGGCCCTCGTGCCGACCAAACGCAGGCGGTATTCGAGAACGTCCCCTACCGCGAGCCCTTTGACTGGAACCTGCTTCTCGCGCTGGTCGCTATAGGTGGGAGCTGCTTTTGTCACCTCCGATGAGACGTCTTGCACACTGGCCTGGGGAGTCTCGACGACGCTTCCATCTGGCTTCCGCACGCGGACCTCGAGCAGTTCGACGCGGTGATTCCCGGCCTCGTAGTGAAAGGTGAGCACGCCGAACTGGCGCACGCCGGCCTCCGATTGCAGGCGCACCTCCGCGCTTTCCTCGCGTTGGCCTGTGCCGTCCGCCGAGAACGTCACGTCCTGTGAGAACTTCTCAAGGACAACGGCTTCCTTGGAGTAGTCCGGCTCAGCGGCCGCCAGGTTCCACAACGCGCAGCCGAGGATGGCGGCTGGCACCGCCGGTGCCCGCCACGAAAAAGGACGCGAGATTCTCATCTGTAGTTGGCAATTCTAGTACAGATGCGTCGCTTTTGTCCGTGTCAGGCTCGGCCGCGCAGCCGGTCGATCTGGCGGCGGTCGCGCTTCGAGGGCCTCGCCGGCGCTTCGAAACGCGGCGCCGTTTTGCGCTCTTCGGCCACTCTGAGCCGGGCCGCCCGGCTAGCTTCGGACTCACGATAAAGCGTCTGCGCCACCACCGCCGGACCGCGCAGTTCACTGAGCAGCAGGACCTCGATTTGGAAGTCGCCGCTGTCGTTCTTCACCTGCAGCAGGTCACCGGCCTTGACCTCTTTCGCGGCTTTGGCCGGTTGCCCGTTGCAGCCGACCCTGCTCAGCTCGCAGGCCCGCGCCGCCAGGGCACGCGTCTTGAAGAAGCGGGCGGCCCAGAGCCACTTGTCTACTCTCACGCGGTCCATGATCGATTACGCTACCATGATTCCAGCCATGCCTACACCCGTCGATCATCTGGAACCCAAGGCTGTCTGGAAGCACTTCGCCGCCCTGTCCGCCATTCCCCGCGCGTCGGAAAAGGAAGCCGCGGCGCGCGATTACGTCCTCTCGGTTGCCAGCCGCCTGGGCCTCAAATCCATTCAGGACCCCGTCGGCAACACCATCGTCACAAAGCCCGCCCGTCCCGGACGCGAATCTGCTATCCCGGCCGTGATCCAGGGGCACCTGGACATGGTGTGCGAGAAGAACGAAGACACGGTTCACGATTTCGACACCGATCCGATCCGCCTGGTTGTGGATGGCGACTGGCTGAAAGCGGACGGCACCACGCTGGGCGCCGATAACGGCGTCGGGGTGGCCGCGGCGCTCGCCGTCATGGAGAGCGATAGCGTCGCCCATGGACCCCTGGAATTCGTATTCACCATCGACGAAGAGAGCGGTCTGACGGGCGCGTCGAAGTTCCCCGCCGGCCTGCTCAAATCCAAATACTTCCTCAACCTCGACAACGAAGAGGAGTACACGCTGTGCATCGGCTGCGCTGGCGGCGTGAATTCCGTGGCCCGCCGCAAGATCGCGCGGCGCCCCGCTCCGGCCGGCGAGGCGTGGCGCATCAAGGTCTCCGGCCTGGCGGGCGGCCATTCGGGCGTCGACATTCATCGAGGCCGGGGCAACGCGCTTCGCATCCTGGGCCGCGCGCTGCTGGCTCTGGCGGATCGTCTGCCCGTCGCCGTCTCTGAGATTCAGGGCGGCAGCAAGCGCAACGCCATCCCGCGCGAAGCCTTCGCCGTGGTGGTGCTCGATCCCGCCCACGCACCGCAATTGAAGTCGCTGCTGGCGGCTTACGAAGCGGAGGTACGATCCGATCTCGGCTCCTTCGATCCTGGCCTGCGCATCACCGCCGAAACCACCACGCGTCCGGAGCAAGTGATCGCCGATGCGGACGCCGCGGTGATCGCGGGCATTCTCGCCAGCCAGCATCACGGCGTTCTGGCCATGAGCCCCGACGTCGCCGGTCTGGTGCAGACCTCCACCAATCTCGCCACGGTCGCAACCAGCGCGGATGAGGTCGAGATCGCAACCAGCCAGCGCAGCCCCATCGAGAGCAGCAAACGCGCCGCCGCCCGCATGGTCGCCACGGTGTTTCAATTCGCGGGGTTCGACGTGGTACAGTCCGGCGACTATCCCGGCTGGAAACCCGAGCCCGGGAGCGACATCGTGCGCACGGCCCAAGCCGCTCACCAGAACGTCTTCGGCAAGCCTGCCAAGCTGATGGCCATGCATGCCGGCCTCGAGTGCGGCGTCATCGGCGAGAAGCACCCGGGGATGCAAATGATCTCGTTCGGCCCCCACATCGTCGATGTCCACAGCCCCAGCGAGCGAATCAAGATTTCCTCGGTCGGGCCGTTTTATAGGTTGCTGACGGGGCTTCTGGAGCGGGTGTAGGAGCCGCGGCACGCTGAAGCGTGCGCCACATGTCCTACACCTTTGCGGCGAAGCAGACCAGGTGCCCGCCCGGCTCCCTGACCACGATTTCCCGCATGCCGTAGAACGTTACCCGCTCCGCGAGCGCGATCTCGCAGCCCTGGATGCGCTTCAGGATGTCAGCGAAATCCGTCACCTCAATGAACAGGAACGAGCCGGTGGCGGGGCCTGCCGGGACCAGGCTGGGCGCGTCCTTCTTGATGCTCTCCCAGGTTTGCAGCATGACTTCAGCGCCATCCTTTACCAGGATGACGAAGACCAGGCGGTTGCCCTCGGGGACCTCGACGGTTTTGGCGAAACCCAGGCGGTCCACCCAAAAGGGCAGGGACTTTTCGATCTCGTCGACAGCCAGAACGGGAGTGAGTTTCATGAACCGATGGTACCCGGTGGGGAGGCTTGGGGGCTTGGAAAAAACGGTCATGGACGGCTATTTTGCGCCGAATTTGGTAGGTGGCGCGCCCGTGAACTCCCGGAAATCGCGGATCAGGTGGGCCTGGTCGGAGTACCCGCACTCGGCTGCGACCGCCGCCCAGCCCAGACGGGCGGCTAGCGCGGCGGCGCGCCGAAAGCGCACAACGCGGCACAGGCGTTTGGGCGACAGGCCGGTCTCCTCAATCGAGCGGCGGCGGAACTGGCGGGGGCTGATGCCGGCCTGGCTCGCGACCCAGTCCAGGTCCACGGTGCCGCCCGCGGCCACAATGGCAGAGATGGCGCGGTGGACAGCGTCGAAGTCCCCCTCCGGCCGCGGCAGCGCGCGTGAGAGCAGCAGAAAGCGCGCGGCGGCTGAGGGCGACTCGCCCAGTTCCTGGTGCAGGCTGCGGCCGCGGCCGCCCCACAGGTCTTCGAGCGGCGTCCACCGGTCCACCAATTCCGGCGCGACCCCGCCCAGGAAGAAGCCCGCCATCCCGGGACGAAAGCGGACCCCCACCAGGTGCGCGCCCGGCGGTAACGCGACCGTCTGCTGCGTGGTCATGGTTCCCACCACGCGCAGGCCGCCTTCCGGCCAGAAGACGATGTCCATGCAGCCGTCAGGCGGTATCGGGTCGGAGGTGACCCCGGAGACCGTGTCCCCGCTCCAGAAGCACTCGGCAAAGGGCGCCAGGCCGCCCGCGCCGAATTCCTGGTAATGACCACGCTCCATTTCTGCCAACACGATAGCACGCCCGGCCGATCCGAAACACGACGCAGAATTTGTGTCATATTGGACTGGAATCGCACTAGGAGGCCTCATGAAACTCACCTTCGCCGCCGCGGCGTTGTCGCTCGTCGCGCCGTTTGCCTTCGCCCAGTCCGCACCCGGCGCGGCCGGCCACTGGGAAGGCGCTATCTCCGTCCCCGATCACGAACTTCAGATCATCGTCGATCTCGCGCCCGGCGAAAAGGACGCGTGGAAGGGCACCATTGCCATCCCCGAACAGAATCTCAAAGCGTTCCCGCTCTCTTCCATCAGCGTCGCGAACGGAGCCGTGAAATTCTCCATGAGCGGCGTTCCCGGCGATCCGAAGTTCGATGGCAAGCTGGCCGCCGACGGGCAGTCCATCTCCGGCGACTTCGCCCAGGGCGGTGCCGCGCTGACGTTCAGCATGAAGCGTACCGGAGCGGCCCAATTTGCGGCGGTCGCCAAAAGCACGCTCGTCGCCAAGGTGTTCGAAGGCGCCTGGGAAGGCACGCTCGATACCGGCACCAGCCAACTCCGCCTCGTGCTTAAGCTGACGAACGAGAAGGACGCGGCCACCGGAACGCTCACCAGCGTCGATCAGGGCGGCGCCGTGATTCCCATCGCCTCGATCATCCAGAACGGGTCCGGTCTGAAGCTCGACCTCCCCTCCGTCAGCGGCAGTTTCACGGGAAAAATCAACAAGGATGCGACCGCGATCGCCGGCACCTGGACCCAGGGCATGGGCATGCCTCTGACTTTGCACCGGCCTGCGGCGAAGTAGGGAGTCTAGCGTGATGGCATGATGGCATTCATGCTATCATGATGGCATGACGCGAACTCAGGTCCAGTTAACCGACGAGGAGTTGAAGGCTCTGCGGCAGCTTTCGATCGCCACCAGCAAATCGATCGCCGAACTGATCCGCAACGCAATCGACCGCCACCTCACCGCGAACCGCACGGTGGGGGTGGAGGACCGCGCAGAACGTGCCATTCGCGTGGCTGGAAGGTTCTCGTCGGGGAGCCAGGACGGGAGCACCAACCACGACCGATACCTGGCCGAGGCCTTTGAGCGATGACTGCCTTTATCGACACCTCCGCCTTCTATGCGGTGCTGGACCTTAGTGACACCCACCATCCCGCCGCGAAGGAGGCGTGGACACTGCTGGTCCAGGAGGCTGCGACTTTGCTCACCACCAACTACGTCTTGCTCGAGACCACAGCCTTACTCCAGAGCCGCATCGGCGTCGAGGCCGCGCGGGCCTTCCACGAAGACGTGGTGCCGCTCCTGCAGGTGGATTGGATCACGGCGGAACGGCACCGCTCCGGAATCGAGGCGATGCTGGCCGCGGGGCGCAGGAAGCTGAGCCTGGTGGATTGCGTGAGCTTCCAAACCATGCGCCAATACGGCGTGCGCGTAGCGTTCTGCTTCGATGCCCATTTCGGCGAGCAGGGTTTCCATATCAAACCCTAGCAAGTTCCCATCGATAACTGGCGCCAACCGGTGGATGCTTCCCCTACTTCAGACCCAGGTCTACCTCCATCAATCGATCCTGTTCCTGCTCCTCAACGAACAGTTGAACACTGCCCGGGTCATCCCAATCGACTTCCCGAATCGCTCTAATCAGGTCGCTGAGTTCGAGGTGGTTGAACGCGCCTGGGTAAATCTGGCACTCAAGCATCTTCGAGCCCGCGTACCATCCGCGGGGCAGGGATTCATCATCGCACGATGTGAACTTCGCCCCCGACTGGAAGGCCGCATTCAACTTGGCGACTCGCGCTCGATCCCCTGCGGAAGTTTTGAACACGACATTGGTTACGACGCTCACAGAATCATCTTATACGTTGGCTGGGTTGAGTTTTCTGGATTGAAGGTGGTGCCGGGAGAGGGGGTCGAACCCTCATGCTCAGTGAAGAGCGCCGGATTTTGAGTCCGGTACGTCTGCCAATTCCGTCATCCCGGCTAAGCAAGTTCCATCGGCTATCGTAGCACGGCCGCCGCACTCGGCTACAATCTCAGCATGCGTGAAATCGCGGATCAACTGGCGGGAGTCGTAGAGCAGTCGGCACGCCGCCTTCGTGAACTGAGCGACCAGGAGGCGAGCGGTCCGGCGCTCGCGGGCGGCTGGTCGCGCAAGCAGGTAATCGGCCATCTGATCGATTCGGCCTCCAACAACCACCAGCGCTGGGTGCGCGCGGCCCTGGCGGGAGACCTGGTCTGGCCGGGCTACGATCAAAACGGCTGCGTCAGCGTCCAGGCGTTCCAGGAAGCACCCTGGCCGATGCTGCTGGATGTGTGGGAATCGTTCAACCGGCTGCTGGTGCACGTGCTCGCCCACCTGCCAGCCGAATCCGCCGACGCCTCGTGCCGCATCGGCGAGCATGCCCCCGTTCCGCTCGACCAACTCGCCCGCCAATACGTGGAGCACATGCGGCACCACCTGGACCAGGTTGTCTGACGCCTATTTTCGCTGCGCTTCGGCCGCCAGTTGCCGCTTCCACGCTTCCATGATCGCAACCGTCGCGGTGGCGCCGATGCGCGAGCAGCCCACCTTGTAGACCTCCATCGCGCCCTCCAGCGTGCGCACTCCTCCCGCCGCCTTGAGGCGGACGTTGGGCCCGGAGTGGGCGCGCATCAGCTTCAGGTCTTCGATGGTGGCGCCCGACGGCGCGTAGCCCGTCGAGGTCTTGACGAAATCCGCGCCCACGTTGGTCGCAATGCGGCACGCGATGATCTTCAGCTCGTCGGTGAGGTAGGCGTTCTCGAGGATTACCTTCAGCAACCCGCCGCTCTCATGGCATGCCGCGGCCGCCTGAGCCAGTTCCGTCTCCACGTATTCGAACTGCCGCGAGATGAGCCTCCCGATGTTGAGGACCATGTCCACCTCGATGGCGCCCCGGCGCAGCAGGTCGCGAACTTCGTAAATCTTCGTGGCGGTGGTGGACGACCCGTGCGGAAACCCCGCCACGGTGCTCACTCCGATCCCGCTGCCCTCCATGGCCCGCACCGCCGTATCGACGTCGCACGGCCTCACGGTCACCGTCGCCACGTTGTACTCACGGGCCACGCGACAGCCTTCAACAACCTGCGCGTCCGGCAGTTCGGGCCGCAGCAGCGAGTGGTCGATTAGCTTCGAGAGGTCCTCCAGCGTCGCCAGCATCGGCCGGCCATCGTTAGTCATGTTTCGAATCTCCTCTACTCCGGGCTCCAGTTACCGAACCGCGACCGTCAGGGAGCGGACCCGGGTTACGACTTCTTCCGGCGTGGCGCGGCGCCGCCCACCGACAGCCCCATGCTCGCCAACTGGGCCTTGGCCTTTGCGGCCAGCTCCGAGCGCGGCGAGCGGGCGTAGACCGCGCGAAACTCGTTGGCGGCTTTGGTGCGTTCGCCCATCTGGAACAGCGTCCGGCCCTTCATATACATGGCGTCCAGCGTCTTGTTGTTGTCCGGAAAACGCTCCAGCACCGCATCGAACGCTTGAAGCGCATTCGCGTAGTCCTTCCGCGTGTAATAGATTTCGCCAACGTAGAACTGCGCATTCGGCGCCATCTCGGAGCTGGAATAGAACTTCAAATAGTCCATGTACTCCGGCAGCGCGATGTCGTAGTTGCCGCTGTCCTTGTCGCGCATGGCGTTGGAGTAGAGCGACTCCGACGTGACACCCGGCGGAGGCCCGCCCGCTGCCGCTCCCGGCGCACCACCGGCTGGCGTGGGTGGCGTAGGCGGCGACGAGATCACCTTGACCGTGTTGTTCAAATCGATCAGTCCCTGCTGCAGTTTGGCCAGCTTCGAGCTCACGTCGTCCAGCGACACCCGCATGGACTGAAACTCATTGGCCATCGAATCGACCTTCGTCCCCACCGACGCCATTGGGTTGGCCAGGCTCTTGTCGAGCAGGGCGATATTCGTGTTCACCTTATTGAGGGTGTCGATCGCCTGCTGGATCAAGGCCGTGATCTTGCCCGTGTTCTCGCTATCGGACTGCTGCAAGGCGCGCACCTGGTCCTGAAGCGCCGCAACGTCCCGCTGCAAATCGACGAACTCTCTCTTCTGGGCAAACGTGGGGCCGGAAATCAGGCTCACAGCGAGAAGGCCAAGCGGCAAGAAACGCATTTCTAGATCCTCCTACACAAAAATGGCAGACCGCGGAGCGCTTTTTCGCTGCGCTCCGCGACCTGCGCACAACTTCCATCGGGCGGACGATCCACCCGTCACGTCCAGCTTACTGAGCCGCGGCGAAATGGTCGTGGCGGTTCTTCTGGTAGCAGTCCTCGGTGGCATCGGTGCACACCGGCCGCTCCTTGCCGTAGCTGACCGTCTTCAGCTTATCGGCGGGAACGCCCAACTGTACCAGAAAGTCCTTGGCGGCCGAGGCACGGCGATCGCCCAGGCCGATGTTGTACTCGGCCGATCCGCGCTCGTCGCAATTCCCTTCCAGTTGCACGACTGCGCCAGGGTTGTCCGTGAAAATCTGTTTGAGCGCCTCCGCGTCATGCGTCAGCGTGGTCCTGGCATCGTCGCGGATGTCGCTCTTGTCGTAGTCGAAGTAGGCGTCCTGCACCTCGGTCGACAGAAGCTCGCTCAGCGACTTCTTAGGCGCCGGCGGCGGCGGTGGCGGCGGTGGCGGCGGCGCGGTCACGTTCACGGTGGCCGTAGCGGTGTCGCTCCCTCCCGGACCGCTGGCGGTCAAGGTGTACGTCGTCGTATCGGTCGGCGAAACCTGGCGCTCGCCCCGTGCGGTCACGGTCCCGACTGCCGGCGCGATGGAAATCTCCGTCGCATCGCTCACCGACCAGCGGAGCGTGGCGGACTGCCCGCTCTCAATGGTGCCCGGCTCGGCCGAGAACTGGATCGCCGGCTTGGGCGGCGGCGGCGTCGGCGTCGGCGTTGCTGCCGGCGGCGGCGGTGGCGGTGGCGGCGGTACCTTCTTCTTGCAGCCGGCCGCGAACAGAATCAAAGAAACAGACAACAACACAGCACCGATATTGCGCTTGGTCATCCTGAAGTGCCTCCTGGAACTCAATCTCATTCTCCGTTGCTACTTTCCCCACACAGGCTGCGTGTTGATGCCCTGAGTGGTCAGTTGTTTGAGCTGCGTCCCGTCCGCCAGCATTGTCCAAATCTGCAAGGATCCGCTGCGATTGGACGAGAAAACGATGTGGCGCCCGTCCGGCGCCCAACTCGGGTGTTCGTTGCGCCCGGCGTCATGCGTCAACTGCGTGTACTGCCGGGTTGCAACGTCCATGATGAAAACGTTGTAGTGGCCGGGGGCATAGCCCCTGGTCCACGAGAACGCGATGTGCTGGCCGTCCGGGTCCCAGGCAGGGTTCACCGCCTCGCCTTCTCCGCTCGTCAGCCTCTGCACGTCGCTGCCTTCCATGTTCATGCGGTAAATCTGCGGCATCCCCGAACGGTCCGAAATGAATACGATCTCCGTGCCCGTCTTCGGATTCACCTTCGGCTCCATGTCGATCGAGCGCGAGTAGGTGACCCGGCGCATTCCGCTGCCATCCAGGTTCGCAATATAAATCTGGGCCCAGCCCGTGACAGAAGAAGCGAATAAGATCTGCTTCCCGTCCGGGGTGAATTCCGGTGTCGCTGTCAACGGTGAAACCTCATTATAGAAAGGTAGCCGCCTCCCTGTCTCAACCGACAGGACCTGGATCGAAGGACTGCCGTGCGCGAAGCTGCAGAAAGCCAGCCGCGCTCCGTCCGGCGAGACCGCGGGCATGATGGATAGCGACTTGTAGAATGTCATCTGCTTCAGATTCGAACCATCCGCATTGACCGTCCAGATCTCTTTGATGCCGCGCGGCCGCTCGCCCGTGAAATAGATCTTCGAGCTCCACAGGCTGGGGGCGCCGAACTTCTCCAGGATGTCGGCCGCGAATTCGTGGGCCACCTTGCGCGCGCCGTCCTCTCCCAGCGGTTCCAGATAGATCTTCCCCAGGATCTGCGCGCTCGCGAGCGGCTGGCCGGCGTTAAAGAGCCATCCGCGCAGCACGATCTGGCCGTTCTGCGCGCCGGTGTAGCCCAAAGCAAGGTACCCGGCGCTCACCGGCGGCGAGGCCCAGTCCGAAAGCCACAAGCCCTGCCCGTTCGGCCGCACGTTCGCGCTCGAGCGCCCGGCTTGCGGCTCCGTGCGGAAGTCCTGCGGCTGCTGCGGCGTCTGCAGCCAGTACAGGCTCTTGGGAACCAGGCGGAACTGGCCCGAGCTGTCCAGGTCGTTCCACAGCGTCTGATTGAAGGCGTTCATGTACTGCTGCGCCTCGCCCGAACCGCGCAGGTCCGGCACCGCCAAAACCGCGCGCTCGCCCTTTTCGATCTTGATGATGACGTCGCTCTGCTGAGCTAGAACGGCCAGCGCCGTCCCCGCCGCGCAGAAAGCCGCGATCCAAATGGTTGGTTTTCTCATCGCTTCAATTGGAACCAGATCTCGATGTTGGCGCTCGAGCGCTCATACCCTTGGGGAAGCGGCGGGAACGGCGCCGCCTCATAGATGGCCCGCTGCGCCGAATAGTCCAGCGCGCGGTTGCCGCTGCTTTGCAGGATCCTCACGTTGCCGATCGAGCCCTTCGCCTGAATCTCGAAAGTGACGATCGCCTTGGGCGCGGTCTGAACCCGCGGGTCCACATCTTCGGTACGCCACTTCTGGGCCACGCGTTGCTCGATCAGGGCGCGATATGCGCCGAAACGATAGCCGAACGCGCTGGCCGTGCCCATCTGCACCCCGCCGGTGCCGGTCTGCGCGCCATACATCGGCGAGGCGAGCGCCTGCCCGCTGCTGCTGTAAAGCTGGTTGGGACGATCGGGCACGGGACGGTATTGCGAGTATTGCTGCGAGCGGGTGTAGGTGGGCGTTCGCTTTGCATTGCGCGCCGGGATCGGAAGCGCGTCCGGATCGACGGCCGGCGCTTTCTTCTGCTCCGGCTTGGGCGGCAGCGGCACGTGCGACGCGGTGTCGTTCGCCAGCGGGTTGGCCGCCCCAGTGCGCCCCGGCAGCGCGATCTGCTTGATGGCCGTGATGCCAACCGACCCCCCGCCCAGCGCGTGCGGCGTGCCCCACTCCAATCCCCCGTGGCCCAGCGAACTGAAGAGCGCGATCGAAGAGAACAGCGCCGCGTGCAACCCCACGGAGATGGCAAAGAACTGGCTCAGCCTGTCGTGCTGCTCGAGAGTGTCGACCCGGCCAGGCATGTCCTTAGCGCCGCCTGGCGCCCTTCTCGGCCTCGTCCACCGGCTGCGTGACCATGTTGATGTTCTTGATCTGCGCCTCGTTCAGCGCGCTCACCACCTGCGCGATTACGTCCCAGATGGCATCTTTATCGGCCCGCACGTAGACCCCGGTCACGCTACCGAAGCGCTGCTTCACCTCGGCGCCGAGGTCGTTGATGTTGGCTTCTTTGTCGTTCAAATACAGCGTTCCGTTCTTGGTGACCGTCACCACCGGAAGCTCCTGCGCCGAGTCCCGAACCTGCTTCACCTTCGGCACGTCCACTTCCATCCCAAACTCCATCACGTGCGCGGTCAGCATGAAAATCACCAGCAGCACCATCACCACGTCCACCAGCGGGACGATGTTGATCTCGGCCAGCGTGTTCATGCCGCGGAAGCGGCTGCGGCCGCCTCCCGTTGAGAAGGCCATCGCTTATCCCTCGAAGTTCCTTTCCGAGAGGTTCAGGAACTCCAGGCAGAAGTCCTCCATGCGCGCGCCGATCTCGCGAATCACGGAACCGTAGTAGTTGAAGAAAATGGCTGCCGGAATCGCCGCCGCCAGGCCCATGGCGGTCGCCACCAGCGCTTCGGAAATGCCGGGAGCGACGGCGCGCAGGCTCGCGCTGCCCGCCAGTCCCAGCCCCTGGAATGCGTCGATGATTCCCCACACCGTGCCGAACAGTCCGATAAAGGGACTGACCGTCGCCGTGGTCGCCAGCCAGTTCATGCTGCGCTCGAGCTTGGCGACCTCTTCGCTCACCCCAAGCTGCAGCGACCGTTCCAGGGCCACCTGGTTGCTCACGTTGCCGCGCGCCTTGATCTGGTGGCTCACCTCGTCGTATCCGAAGTCGAAAACCGTGGCCAGCGGGCACGGCCGGAACTGTTCGCTCACCACCGCCACCGCCTGCAGGCCGGAGGCCTTCCGAAACGCCCGCAGGAAGCGCCCGTTGGCCTTCCGCGCCTTCCCAAAGCTGAGCCACTTGGAAAAGATGATGGCCCACGACACGATCGAGGCGATCAGGAGGATTCCGAGCACCGTGAGCTGCAGCGCCTTGGCGCGGCTCACCATGTCCCAGACGCTGTACTGTAATAGAAACGCAACGGGCGTTGAGAGCGGATTCAAGCAACTCCTCCCTGAGTTCCTATCATAGCGGTCCCGCGCCAACAGCGGCTCAGCCCCGCTTGTCGACGATGGCGATGGTCTCGGCTATTCGGTCGTGAACGGTCTGGTGGTTGGGATGGATGAAGTACTGCAGAAATCCGAAGCCGAGCTCGAGCGCCGACGCACCCTGTCCCAGGGCGCGTTCGATCGAGTGCCACAGCGACAGCTCATGGTGGCGCAGCGAGACCACGCGAATCTTCATCAGCCGCTTGCCGATCGTGCGGCCGCAGCCCCAGTAGAAGGAGAGTCCGAAAAAGAGCACCGTGCAGGCCACGCCATGGATGTCGCGGCCGGCCTGCCAGGCCTTGGAAGAGCGCGCCTGCCAGGAAAAAGTCGATGAGCGCCGCCGCGGCGCGGGCCCGGAAGGAGGCTAAGGGCAGCCCGGCGAGTTCCTGCATGCGGCCGGCGTGGGTGGCGTCGTAGAGGACCGGTTTGGCCGTACGCTATTATCGACCATGAGCACTTCCGATGTTTCCCGAAGACGGTTCAATCAGGGCCTCGCAGCATGGGCCATGACTCCCGTGAAGGCTCGCAAACCATACATCGCCATCCAGGTCGGGGCAGTCTCTTTCGTGGATGAGGGCATCGACAAAGTCCTCGACATTCTGCGCGAGAAAGCCCACGTCAACACCCTGTGGTTGAACACCTACACCTGGGACCACGGCACCGGCGGCCGGCAACTGGCGGGCTTTCCATTCCCGGATCACGGCGGCCAGGAGCCCGACGAAGTGCGCGGCGGCGCGGTCTTCGATTACGACCAGAAGTATTTCCGGAACACGGTCCTGAGCCAGTTCCGCACCTCGGAATACCAGGGCCGCAACATCCTGGCCGAGGTGCTGCCCAAGGCCCGCGAACGCGGCATGGACGTGGTGGCCTGGGACTTCTTCTACCCCAACCAGGACAATCCGCAAAAGTTGAAGAACATGGACCGCGTGGTCGAGATCGACGTCCATGGCAAGCCCACGTGGGCGCCGTGCAACAACAACCCAGACTGGCGCCAGCACATGTTCGGCCGGATCGAGGTTTACCTGCGGCAGTACCCGGAGCTCGCCGGCATCGCCTGGGGCCAGGAACGCATGGGCCCGCTGATGAACCTGATCGGCGGCGGCTGGACCCAGCCGTTCATCTCCTGCTTCTGCCCGTTTTGCCTCGCGAAAGCGCACGCCAGAGATCTCAACGTCGACCGCGCCCGCCGCGGTTACCTCGAACTGGAGAAGATGCTCGCCGCCGCAAAGCCCACCGACGGCGCCTTCGTCACATTCTGGCGCCTGCTCTCGCAGTATCCCGAGATCCTGGCGTGGGAAAAACTGTGGACCGACAGCTATCACGACATTCGCGCCGAGGTGCACCGCATCGCCAAGTCCATCGCACCGGAAAAGCCGCTGGGATTTCACATTCTGCACCAGGCCACACTGAGTCCGTTCTACCGGGCCGAAGAGGACTACGCCGAGACGGCCAACTATGCCGATTTCGTGAAGCCGGCGGTCTATAACATTGCCGGTGGCGAGCGTATGGCAGGGTTCATCGACCGCATTACCAAGACCATCTTTCGCGACGCCCGGCCCGAGGACCTCATGCCGCTCTATAACAAACTGATGAATTATGATGAAGCGCCGCTGGCTCAGCTTCCCATGGCCGGACTTTCCGCCGGGTATGTGGCGCGCGAGACTAAGCGTGTGATTGCAGCGGTCGGGAATAGGATTCCGGTCTATCCCGGCATCGACGTGGGCGTTCCGAGCCGTGGCAAACAGTGCACTCCCGAGGATGTCCGCGATTCCGTTAAAGCCGCGTTCGCAGCCGGCGCGGCGGGCGTCGTGCTGTGCCGCAAGTATTCCGAAATGAGGCTCGCCAATCTGGCCGGAGCGGGTTGGGGCCTGCGCGAGGCGGGGGTGCTGTGATGCGCTTATTCCTTTTGTTGTAAGTCGCGCTATTCGGGCGGCGGCATCACCATCGAGTAGCAACTCATGATGGATGTGACCGGGAAGCCGTTTCCGGCGCTCCTGCGCCACATCGTGCTGGACAAGATCGGCATGGCCGACAGCAGCTATGCCCGCGCTCGAGCAAAACCGGAATCAGGCTGCGGCCCATATAGCCGGTGCCGCCGGCGACGAAGACTGGTTGCGACATGGCCCCGCGTTGCTTTGATTATAGAATGGGGCTGACATGACAGGCTTATTGCTGTTTGCGGCGTCGGTGGGGATTTTCGAAGGCAGCGCCGATGTGGGGACGGTGCTGCGGGCGGGCTCGGTTGAGTATGATTCGGCCGCGCGCACCTACTCGGTCGCGGGAACCGGCGAAAACATGTGGTTCGCATCGGACGCGTTCCATTTCGCCTGGAAGAAGGTGTCGGGCGACGTGACGCTCACGGCCAACGTCAAGATCCTGGGCCAAGGGGGCGATCCGCACCGCAAAGCCGTGCTGATGATCCGCCAGAGCCTGGACGCGGATTCGGCCTATGCCGACGCGGCCGTGCATGGGGACGGGCTGACGTCACTGCAAACGCGCGACGCCAAGGGCGAGGCGACGCACGAAATCCAGGCCAGCGTCACGGGGCCGGCGCGCGTGCGGATCTCGAAACGAGGCTCCTGGTTCTACCTGTCGGTGGCTGCGGAGGGGGGCGAGATGCGGCCCGCGGGCGGGTGGATGAAGGCGGCCATCGACGGCACGTTTTACGTAGGGATCGGAGTGTGCGCGCACAACAAGGACGCGGTCGAGAGAGCGCTGTTCTCGAATGTCGAACTGGTGGCGGCCGCCAGCCACGAGGTGCCGCAGCCTTGGAGCACGTTGGAAACGGTCACGGTCGCATCCACCGACCGCCGCGCGATTCTCGCCACCCAGGGCCGCATGGAAGCGCCGGCCTGGAGCCCTGACGGCGCGGCGCTGGTGTTCGCTCAGTCAGGACACTTGCGGCGTGTGGCCGTGACTGGCGGGCAGGCGGAGCCTCTCGAAACCGGGCCCGGACTCGTATGCACCCGGCCTTGCGGCTTCTCGCCCGACGGCAAGACGCTGGCGTTCGCGGCGCGCGCCGGCGAGCGGGCCGTGGAGCAGATCTACGTCATGCCGGCCTCGGGCGGCAAGCCGCGCCGCAATACGACCCTGATCTGCGCCGGCGAGCCGAAGGGCATCTTCACCGTTCCGGCGGAGGGCGCCAAGGAAACGGCCCTGATCGCGGGCGCCGAGAACGCCGCCTACACTCCGGATGGGCAGTATGTCTACTTCAATTCCAATCGCGCCGGGAGCATGCAGGTGTGGCGGGCGCGGGCGGGCGGCACCGGCGCCGAGCAGGTCACCACGGACGCCATGACCAACTCGTTTCCGCGCGTTTCACCGGATGGGAAGTGGCTGGCATTCCTCTCCGCAGTGCCGGGCTCGGGTGGGGAGACGCTGCTGCGGATGATGTCGCTAGACGGCGGAGAGATCCGCGTAATGGGGAGGTTGTTCGGCGGGGGAGCGCCGTCCTGGTCTCCCGACTCCAAGCGGCTGGCGTTCGTCAGCGACCAGGAGTTCTGAGGGGTGTATGATGGTTCGCCGATGGTGCTGTTCCCCTTACCCCCGACGAAGCGTGCCGGCGTCGAACATTTACACGCGCAGACGAAAATGTTGGACGCCATCCCTCCGCTCCTGCGCATTCTGAACGGCCTGCCCGGCATGGCGCTGGTGCTCAACCACGAGCGGCAAGTGGTACTGGCGAATCAGAAGCTGATGGACTTCGCCGGCGCCTTCGGGCTCGACGAACTGTGCGGCTTCCGGCCGGGCGAGATTCTGCGCTGCGTCCACGCCGAGGAGACGTCCTCCGGTTGCGGCAGCACGGAACATTGCACGGTTTGCGGGGCGCTGCTGGCCATCGTCACCGCCCAGTTCGGAGTGGCCCAGACCCAGGTGTGCCGTCTGCTCCGCACGACCGCCGCGGGCGCCGAGCCGCTCGAATTGGAGATTTCGGCCAGCCCGGTCGAGATCGGCGGCGAACAGTTCCTGATCGTTTGCGCCAGCGACATCAGCGGCCGGCTGCGCCGCGAGTGGGTCGAGAACGGGTTGCTCCCGGAGGCCGTCGAGTTGGCGCTCGAGATGGAGGTGTTGGCGGCGACGCTCTCCTCACCCGGCATGCAGGCGGAAGGCCGGCAGAAGGTGACCGCCCGGATGGCCGCGGCGTCGCGTACTGTCGCTGCGCTGATGCACGAACACGCCGATCTCGCCGCGGCCGAAAGCGGCGACTTGCCGGTTGCTCGCCGAACCGCGTCTTCTCTCGAGATCCTGCGCGACAGCGCCCGCGAGCTGGAGTATCATCCCCTGGCCGATGGGCGCCGCATCCGGATCGAGGGCCAGGACGCCACCTTGCATACCGATCCGGTCCTGGCGCGGCGCGCGATCGGCAAACTTCTGGTCAACGCGCTCGAGGCCACGCCCGCGGGCGGAACAATCACGGCGGGTTGCCATGCGGCTGCCGATGGCGTCGAGTTCCGGATCTCGAACCAAGGCGAAATGCCGCGCGAAGTGCAGCTACAGGTCTTCCGGCGTTCGTTTTCGACCAAGGGCCGCGGCCGGGGCTACGGAACCTATTCTGCGAAACTGGTGGCCGAGCGCTACCTGAAGGGGACGGTTTCGTTCCAGTCGAATCGAGCGGAGGGCACGGCCTTTCTCCTCCGCCTTCCTCTGGGCTAGCCCACCCAGCCGGCTCAGCGCGCGAGAGCCTCTCCGTGCTAGACTCAACCCTCGCGGGCCGCCATCGCGGAGCCAACGCCTCGTAGCGTCAGGCAGGCGGCTAACGCGTCAGGGAGAAAACATGAGCGAGCAGTCTGCGACCTCGAAAGCGGGCTCGAATATACCGCAAAAGACCGGCTTGGCTTTGGGCGTCCTGGCCACCGTGTTCTTTGTCTTTGGCTTTGCGACGGCATTCAAAGACCCGCTAGTCCCCCACCTGAAAAGCATCTTCGACCTGAGCCAATGGGAGGCCGATCTCATCCAGTTCGCCTTCTTCTCGGCCTACCTCCTGGTTTCCATCCCTTCGACCATCGTCGTCTCCAAGCTGGGCCACCAGAAATCCATCGTCGTGGGCGTGACGGTAATGGCAATCGGAGCGCTGCTGATCATCCCCGCCGCCGGCCTGCTGTCGTTCGCCCTCTTCCTGGGCGCTTTGTGGGTATGCGCCGCTGGCATCACCCTCATCCAGGTGGCCGCGAATCCGTTCGCCACGCTGCTCGGCGCTCCGGAGAAGGCCCCCGCTCGTCTCACCCTGGTCCAGGCGTTCAACTCGCTCGGAACTACGGTTGCTCCCATCCTGGGCGGCCTGTTCATTCTGGTCAAGGCGAAGGAAGGCGTGCAGACCCACGCCGACAAACTGGCCGCGGCCGGCACCGTCAAGATTCCCTATCTGATCCTGGGCCTCCTGATGCTTGTTCTCGCCTTCGTCATTTCGCGCCTGAAGATGCCGCAGCCGGCGCGCGACACGGCCACGGGCGGCTCCTGGGGCGCCGTCTGGAAGTATCCGCACCTGGTCTTCGGAATTATCGCCATCTTCGTCTACGTGGGCGCGGAGGTCACCATCGGCGGCCACCTCATCAATTACGTCACCGCCATCACCACGCTCACCCCACAGGAGGCGACCCGTTATGCCTCCATGTACTGGGGCGGAGCGATGGTCGGCCGCTTCTTCGGAGCGGCGATTCTTGGCCGCTTCTCAGGCGGTAAGGTGCTCGGCTTTTGCGGCACCATGTCGCTTCTGTGCTGCATCACCACGATGACCACCGGCGGCATGATCGCGGTGTGGGCTGCGTGCCTGGTTGGCCTGTTCAACTCGATCATGTTCCCCACCACCTTCGCCCTGGCCGTCAACCAGCTCGGCCCGCTGACCGGCAAGGCCTCCGGGTTGCTCAATATGGCGATCTGCGGCGGCGCCCTGATCCCGCTAGTTCAGGGTTTACTGATCGACACGGCGGGTCATCCGGAATCCGGCATAGGATTCTCGCCCGCGCAGGTCTCGGCGTTCCACTTCTCCTTCGTCGTCCCTGCGCTCTGCTACCTGTGGATCATGTTCTACGGCTTCCGCGGATCGCGCGTCAAGGCAGTGGCGTAAGAATCTCTCTCTTGCAAAAAAGGGGATGCCTTCGGGCATCCCCTTTTTTGCGACCAATATCCTGAACTCACGCACATTAGCCGATCAGCGCAGATTCGATCAGCCGTTCGATCCGCTGCTGCTTTGAGAGTTCATTGCCGACAACAAGGAAGAGGAATTTCCTGAAGTCGTGGTCCTCAAAGTTCGTACAGTTGAAGGCGAAAAAGATGACCTCTTCCTCCGCCTCGTCGGTGTGCCAGCTTGTCATCACGAATGGTATCTCGCCACCGGAATTTGACTCAAGATCGAGTTTGACGCAGGCGAGATCAGCGTCATCGTGCCAACGTTCGCAATTCACTCCGCCGCAAACGATGTAGCGACACCCAGACTGGATCAGCGCTGTGGCGACTTCGTTCCGTGCGTCCGGACCGAGTGTTTCGTCGCAGTTCCACAAGACAGCCACGTAGGCCGCATCTCGAAATGGGATGACTAGGGAGCTTGGAGCCAGTAGTCCCTCGACGACTGCGTGCCGCCCGTCGGTCGATACGATCTCCTTCACGCCTTGATTGTACAAGGACGGTTTAGCTGGCCATGTGACCACTGATTCGTGCGTGCGTCAAATTTGTCAATGCCCTTTTGTGGATGCGATCCATCCTGCTCTCGACTCAGGACACGCTCGGCCCGCGCGTCTTTCGCGCCGCGAGGAGCGTGCCGATAAGTCAGTCCCACGCTAGCGCTGAAACCCAGGCAGAGCTCAGGTTCATGCGGAGGGCAGAGGGACTTCGATCTCTTGGACGCGCCAGGCAGCATAGGCCAGAGCCTGGCGGATATCGTCTTCCTCCAGATATGGGTATGCGACCAGGATCTCGGCGTTGGAGTGACCGGAGGCAACCAGACCGACGATAGTGCCCACCGTGACGCGCATCCCGCGTATGCAGGGCTTGCCGCCCATCACTTCAGGATTGCGGGTAATCCGGTCCACCCCCTCACCCCGCGAAATCCACCGCCCGCGCCACCATCACCGCCGGATTCTGCTTCAACTGCGCCAGCACCGTCTCCGGCACCGCCGTGTCCGATTCCACAATCGCGAGCGCTTCGAGCGGCTCGCCCGGCTTCAGCGGTGCGTCCCTCCGACCCAGCGAGAAGTTCGCGATGTTGATCTCGTTCTTGCCCAGCACGGTCCCCACGTAGCCGATCACGCCCGGCACGTCCTGGTTCTTCATGAACACCAGGTGGCCCGAGAGCGGCGCCTCGCAGTAGATGCCGTCCACGCGCATCACGCGCGGCTTGTCC
>Ga0182027_10003328_pt1 | contig 25599 bp, 27 predicted proteins | sample 712E1DmetaG_FD_121300 | JGI IMG/M metagenome (GOLD analysis project Ga0182027, IMG submission 121300) | Permafrost microbial communities from Stordalen Mire, Sweden - 712E1D metaG (Illumina Assembly) | ecosystem: Environmental > Terrestrial > Soil > Wetlands > Permafrost | place: Sweden...
CTTCCGGGAGTTTTAGGAACCGAAAAATAAAAAATTTGGGAAATAAAATCATTGTTTTCGCTTACCACAGAACCAAATATTATCGGACTTTTGGGGAATTGAGTTTTCTTTAGATTCTGGAAGCTATATGTAAGAAGAGGTTTTGAAGCTGTTGAAACATGAGATTTTTGCTTAATCAACAAAAACTGAATAATAAATAAAGTCTCGATTACTATTATTGTAAATAGAACTAAAAAAAGCCGTCTTGCGTTTTTTTTCACTCAATGATTATACCACCCGCTAAAAACTCAGCTTATTGTTTTATAATTAGGCGTCCGACAATACAAATCTAAAATTTGACCCCTTGGTTTAGTTATGAGATGCTAAATACATGAATATGACCTGCAAGCACTGCAACTATCCAATTGCCGATACATTTTATTTTTGTCCAAACTGTGGAAAAAAAATAAAAGATCCGCCTCCCGTAACCACTTTCGCCAAACAAATTTCAATATATTTAACAAGTGTTTTGCTTCCTCCCCTTGGCCTATGGCCGGGATTTAGGTACTTATTTTCTAAAGACCCGAAAGCAAGAGTAATAGGAATTATTGCAATAGTTTTAACTATTGTCTCCTTGTTTTTAACAACTTGGTTTACTATTAACTATTTTCAAAACCAACTCAACAACGTAAATGATCTAAATAACTTAGGTTATTAAAATTTAATTCCTCTTCCAATAGTTACTACACTTTTATCCGTTCTTATTTATATTACTATTCGGCAAGATTAAGTTAAGCTAATTACTCTTAAGTTTAATCCGTATTGATTTTCCCTTGCAGTTTTTATCCACCTTATAAACTCCTATTGTATCTCCGCCGTATGGATTTTTTATTATTTTTATCTTTTGCAAAAACTTATCCAAACCGGCAAGCTGATTATCTCTTGATACAAAATAAGTGTCTTTATCAAAACTTAAACAATCATAATTATTAAGATCGTTCGATAATAATCTGGAATCAAAATAAACAGCCATTGCATTCGGGTCTTTGTTAAAATATACCTGCATAGCGCTTTCTGGATTTCCTGTATTTTCTGCAACTCCTATTATTATTTTAGATTTTTGGAACTTTTGTTTTAAAAAATCAACTGTTTGGTTTATTCCATAACCCGAAGTAAACCCTCGTACATAAATTAAGTCATTTTGCGGCGAAAATTTTGACATCGAAAGTATATATGAAGCCGGATTTATTAATTGATATATTGTTAGGTAAAAGGGGATTAGAACTGAAATTACAGTCAAAATTAGAACTTGAGTTTTATATTTTTTAAGATATTCAAAGATAAAATAAGAAAAAGTTATACATAAAAAAGGCAGAAAGGAAACAAGATACCGATCAAGCGGAACTCTAATTAATATTGTATCTAAAAGAATAGAGAATATAAAAAAAACTAAAAAAATGTTTTTATAATAATTTTTATCTTTGAATATTTTAGTAACTCCAAGGAGGCTCAGTATAAAAACGAGAGGGGTTAGATAAAGAAACAAAGTCTCTAAATCAGTCGAAAAGTTATTTAACCATTGGTAAATTGGTAAAGACAAAATTTCATAAAAAGTTAAAGAGTATCTTGAATTTGAAGAAAAAGTAGCCCAAAAAGAAGGATTTATTAAAAGCAATGAAATTATTGCCAAAAAAGAAATGAAAGTTATGGAAAAATTTTCAAATACCTTAATCTTTTTTTTAGTTTTTAAGTAGTTTACAAAACTTAAAAAAATGAAACTTGCTATAAAAATAAGTGTTGTGGATTTTATGAAAAAACCAATCCCCAAAGTGACTCCTAAAAAAATTGCATTTTTTGTATTTTCCTGCTTTAAATTTTTAATCAAAAAGAAACAAACCCATATACCAATTGCTCCGATTGCACTCTCCATTAACGCTTGTCTGTCAAAAAAGGAAAAAATTGGAACAATTGAATAAATAAAAACTGATAAAAATCCAATTTCTTTTGAAAAAATTTCTCTTGAAAGCTTATATAAGCCTAAAAATGTAATAAATCCGGTTAAAACCGAAACAACTCTTCCCGCCAAAAGAGGGTCGGAAAAAATATTTTCCGAAATTCCAAAAATCCACATTAGAAATGGTTGTTTTGCATCGTATAGAGAATAATATAAAAAACCGGGATTATGAGTTTCCCTAAAACCCCAGTCAAGATAAATTGCTTCGTCGTTAAAAATAGGAAGTTTTGTAAGATTTATGAGCCTAATTAGAAAATAAAAAAGACAAAGTGCGATTAAATATCTATTTGCAGTAATAAAAATCTTTAAATTAAATAATAACTTTTTCACTTACTGTATATTATTAGTTGAAAAAATATCTTTAGTCAAATAATAAGACTAAGCCGGAGTTGGAGTAGGAGTATTAGTTGGAGTTTGGGTTGGCGTTTGTGATGGCTTATTGTGATCGATTCTAAGTCCCTGAATTATTTGCCCTGCGTCCTGATATGCAGTTTTTAGATCCTGATATACTGTTTGGAGTTTACTCCTTGCATCCTGAAGAGTTGATTTATTATTTGGATACCCTGAAGCAGAAAGACCTGTAAATTCAGTCTCTGCAGAAGCTATTGCGCTTTTTGCATCATTTAATTTATTTTGCATATCGGTTAGAAGGGTAGTTAAATTCGTAACATCTTTGCCATTATTTTGAGCTTGCGTAATTTTTGTTTGAAGCTTTGTCCAAACTATTGTCATATTATTTGTAGTTGTAGTTGCTCTATCAAAAGCAGCATTTAAATGAATATAGTCTAAAAAGAAAGCAAAAATATAATAATTGTTGATTATTGATTTTACGTCTGCTCTTAAGGTTGCAATATCTGTGTCCGTATCGATTTTTGTCTTTAAAGTATTAAGACCATCTATATCCGCCTGCACTTGAGAGGTAAGATTTGCAGCATCACTTGCTGAAAGCTTTTTGCTTTGGGAAAGTATGCTCAAAAGTTTATTTAAGGCATCTATTCTTCGATTAATTTCAGTATCCGCCCTTTGCTTTAAGTTACTCAGCTGATTACTCGCAAGAGCAGACCTGCTCGCAATTAATTTTGCCTGAAGGTTTTCAATTCTGGTTTTAGTCGGTTCTTTGTTTCCAACAGCGCTTTTTGTGCCTGTTCCTATATCTAAACCTTCAAGGGCATAAGAATATTGAGGTAAAAGTAAAATGACTAATAAACTGATAAACAAAATAATTTTTTTCATATTATTGTAAATTTGGCTGCTGATCGGAAAAACTTTGATTTACATTATTTATATCGGAATTAAGGCTATTTAGATTTTGGTTGATTGCATTTGAATCCTGATTTATTGCCTGATCACTGGTATCTTTTGGATTAGGAACATAAACCGTAGGCGTTGGAGTAAGAGTCGGAGTAACTAGGTTTTGGGTTGTTGTCACATTTTTTGGCTGATGATTTAAATTAAGATATGCATAAGATAAAAGTCCTACAACCAAAACGATTAGAGCCACAATTAAAGCAAGACTAAACTTTATATTTGACCGATTGGAATTTTTTGCAGAAGGAACAGCTGGAATTGTATTTACCGGATACACGGGCTCTGCTGGCTGAACCGGTTGATTGACATTAACAGACTGGGGATTTTGGACATTTTCTTCCATTAGTAAATGGTAAAATAAAAAATGTGCTTTTGTCAACCCCGCGATTAATCGGGGTCAAATTTTTAAATCTATTTTGATATAATAAGATTAAGTCCGGGTGGCGAAATTGGCAGACGCGCAGCGTTCAGAACGCTGTGTTCGCAAGAACTTGGGAGTTCGAATCTCCCCCCGGGCACAAAATTATGGTAAAATATTCAAACGCGCGGATGTGGTGAAACTGGCATACACGCAGCCTTGAGGTGGCTGTGCCGTAAAAAGCGTGGAGGTTCGAGTCCTCTCATCCGCACTAGACAAGATGCTGTCCTTATTAAATGACTGAATAGCTTGGTATATCGGGCTAATCGTGCGGTTCAATGTACATCATAATTCCAAGCCACTCCAGAGGGGAAAATCGGAGAAGATTCTGCCCAAGCTTTAGCTTCTTTCCTCAAGCCATTTTTGCGCTTCCAACGCTACTGCAAAGCCGAATCCGGCGGCGGCCTGCCGCGTACTAGTAGCAATAACAGTAACCAGCACTATGACCCGTTTACCGACCACCATAGCAAGGCGGCGGGCTACCATAACAAGGTGCTGGTGGTCTACCAACACAAGGCGGTGGTGGTCTACCAACACAAGGCGGTGGTGGTAACGGTGGAAGAGGACTAAAGCAAAAATTATCTACTCCTATAGATGGCTCCAATACTTCACTATTTAATATTGATACGAACTTAGGTGCCACGCTTACATCCTTAGCGCCGTTGACAACAGTAGAACTAGGCATTACTTTGAGTTCTGGAGACATATTTTTCACCTCCTTTCTGTTTAGAAAAGAATTCCTTCAGAATTAATTTGATATCTTTTCCATAAAGCTTTCTAAATTTTTGACAAAACCTCTTTTTGTTATATCTACCCTCTAGAGACATTAAAAGTTTAATCACTCTGTCTTTACTATAATACCTAATCAAAAAATCTACTAACAAAAACGCTAACGTATATGGTACATCCGGCTGACTACTAATAGTTTTATTCCATCGATTCCTCGTATCTATAAGAAATATTGCTTCAGGATTATTAAAAATAGGGTTGCTATTTTTTAAACTACTTTCTTGACCCGCCACACAATAAGCGAGTCCTTCTTCAAGCCATACGGGTTCATAAGAGCTATGAATTTGCCGAATAAATAAATGGCAGATTTCGTGACAAAGAACCTTTCTAAAATCACTTTTGATATGATTGCTTTCTTTATCAAAAACAGATGGGCTAAACATAAATATTTTATTAGAAGAGTCGGCACTTCCAACATACCAACTGGGTGTTTTATATCCAATTAAATTATTCATTTCTTCTCGGCTATAGACAAGAGTGAGTTTGACTTTAGGAATTTTCTTTTTAAAAAAACTTGAAGCTCGAATATAACCATATTTAAAATCTTTTATAACATTATTTATATTTGAATCTTCTGAAAAAAAAGAGATAAAACCTTTTGCTTGAGGTCCTAATTCTATGCTTATTAAATTCTTCTCTGAATTTATATTTTTTCTCATTGAACTTCTCTAAAAACCCCATTTGTAAAGAGCGCAAAAAAGAAATCAGATGAAGTTTGCGATAGATTAAAATCATGTTCAATCGCCTGAAGAGAAAATGGTGACGATGCGTTTTTTAATCTGTTAATAATTTCGTAGGCGACATTATCGATAAAAACTGGTTGACGTCCTTTGGGCGCTATAATCCCTCCGAAATCTTCTCTCCTTAGTCTGAGATTGGGAGGAATAATAAGTCGTTTTTCCCAAAAATCGGGTGAGGCAGAATCAAGCTCTACCATTGAAGAATATGCTACATCTGAAGAATCTGTTGCTAAGGGATCCATACCTTTTCTATCTCCAGCAAATTTTGCTTCCATTCTGCACCCCCCACTGCATAGAGAAAAAAATTTACACTCACTTACGCATTTCTCCGGCAAACGGCTACCGTCACGCCAGTCTCCCATCCTAAGCCACGCCTGACTCAAAGGTTCAGAAAATATATTTCCATAGTTTTCATCTGCAAATGAGCACGGCCTAACCGAGCCATCTGCACCTATGGTACAAGTTATTGTTCCCGCTCCGCAACTATGCTGAGCAAATTTCCAAAAACGCTTTGTGTCTCCTAAGGCACAAAGAGGATATGCCATCAAAGTATCTACATCAAGCCCAAATTCTTTTTCCAACAGGAGTAAATCCTCAAACATTCTTTTGAAGGCGTCTTTATTAATGCCAATTTCTGAAAAATTATTTCTACCTAGACAAGGAACAGCTTTTGTGGCAGAAAATGCTTTTATTCCTAAATCTTTAACAAATCTTCCTGTTTCAAAAACTTGTCTACTATTAGTCTTCATTACTACCATATTTACCCCGACATTTAATCCAGCGTCTTGACAAATTTTTATTCCCCGCAAGGTACGTCTGAAAGATCCTTTTCTTTGAGTTACTGTGTCGTGAGTTTCTTCATCAAAAGAATGAAGTGAGGTTAGTACCGAATCGAGTCCCGCCTCTTCAAGAGATTCTGCGTCCTTTTTAGTAATTGTGGTAAGATTGCTATTTAAAGAACAGTCAAGCCCTGCTTTTTTTGCCGATCTTACTCCTTCAGTAACTGCTTGCCTGAAAAGAAAAGGCTCTCCTCCTGTAAAGGTTACCCTAAAAACTTGGCTTTTGCCCAATTGATCTATTATTGCTAGAAGCTTATCTTTTTCAAGTGTGGCATCGGGAAAATCATTGGCAGTATCTTTGAACTTTGCTCCTCGCCAAAAATTATAGCAATGTATACATGCTTCATTGCAAAGGGTTGTTAATTCCACTTGAACATCAAGAGGAGCAGATAATGTCTTATATAAGTCGATAGGGTTCGTATTTTCTATATGATCCGCAGATGGAAGAAATTCTGTAGAATGTTGTATGTTGGGCAAATCTTGAGTTGCAGGATTAAACTCCTTACTCATAAATTTCCTGTTTTTGAATTAAGGTAAGCGTAGTATAGCACTCGAAATGCCTTTGTCAAATTTTCGAAATAGTTTACTTTCCCCTCAATACTATACGCGCTAACTCCCACATCCGCTCAGCATTTTTTTCAGCGTAGTCTTCTGTAGCATTTTGGAGATCTCTTTGCCTTAATATTTTCAATATCGACGTAATTACTTTAGGCCGATTGTTACATTGAGCACCATTTTAAAAATTGCAGGTTTTATCTGTTTGAGAAAACATTGATAGGTATCCTCGTGAATATATTTTTGAATGCCCTTCCATGATATGTTTTTTAAAAAAGGGTTATCTGTTTTCATGTATCAATTCTTTCAAACAGTTTATTAATTAAGGATAATAAAGATACTGTTCTTTCTTTGGTTATAAAAGGACTTCTATGATTATCTCGCTTTTTGAGCCAGATAAATCTGTTAAAAAAGCACTGTAGAACGTTTTTTCGTCAAAAAGCAAAGAATTACTCATTTTCCTTCTTTTCAGCTTCAAGTGCTTGGTAAGCCTTCATTAACTTGATAAAATGGGCAAGCAACGGTTCAAAATAAAAGTTGTCCTCTACACCAATAGAGAACATTTTTCTATAACTAATGTTTAGATTGCTATACCAATCTAAACTAAGGAAATTTAGGCACGAGCTAAAATAAAATCTTCTAAAATCTCTATGCTAATTTAATTCTACCACTACAAGAGTTGAACCCAAAACTCCTTGAACATACGGATTTAGCGCACAATCGGAAATTTTACCATAGGAGTTGACTTTCTTAAAACTTTTTGCTAAACTCTATTTAGACTAATTATTAGACCAATTACTAGACTAATAATAGACTGATTTTATGAATAAAATAGCTTCGAAACCATTTAGCCATACTTTCTTATCGCAGTTTGTGCTTATACAAAAACTGCTGCCTTTTTCTGATGACGAAATTAAAAATATAGATGCGGAATTGGCAGAATATGAACAGGTATTCTTAAATCCAGATATAGAGAAGAATTTGATTAGTAGAAACGAACTTTTGGCTTCCTTTGCCATATCTAAGGCTGAGAACTCAACTTTAACTTTGCAGGAGGCGCAAAATGTTTATAACTTACTACTGATAAACGAAGAATATACTTTTATTTCGGATAAACTCAGGAAAAAAGAAAAATTAACCCAAAAAGATTATGATAAGCTGGAGTTTTATAATATCGCCAAAACCTTCCGCAGTCTTAATGAAACACCAATTGGTATTGATAATATCACGACCGATGACATACGAAAATTGCACCAAAGTTTAAGTCTTGGATTGGATGTATTTGAAAAATATTTGCTTGACTTTACTGTATATAAATCCGGTAAGTTTCGCGATAATGATGCGATCAGAGTTGGTAGCTATATACCTTCCCCATTTAAAGAGATAGAAAGGGGAGTTGAAGAACTTCTTTCATATCTTAAAACTAACAAAACTATCACAGGAGTAGCTGTTTTTCACACCAGCCTTTATGCTCTTCACCCATTTAACAATGGCAATAAACGAGTTTGTCGCATTTTAGAGCATATTTTCTTTAGAGATCTTGGCTTAAATCAGAAAAATCTTTACAGCACTTCATATTATTACCATAAACAAAAACAAAGGTACTATAAATATCTTCTCTATTCACTTGAACGAAGAAATCTTAATCATTTTGTTTCCTTTATTCAGGAAGCATTGGTATTGTCTATGATAGGAGTTCTAAAATTAAGTCTTTCATCAAAACGAAGTGAATTTTTAAGTAATCAAACGGATGACGAACAAATACTTCTAGTCTTAAAGCCGTTGCTTAAAAGACGGGAATTGCAGTTTAAAAATCTTTTTGTAGCAGTCAGGGGTAAAATGGCCAGGCAGACTTTCGTAAATCAGTTACAAAAAGCTACAGATGAAAATATTGTTTTAAAGCGTGAAGCAGGACGAACAACCTATTACAGTCTTAATTTTAACGCACCGGAGGAAGAGGCGCTAAATAGATGGCTTACCTTTGCAAAAAAGAAACTATCCTACATACCAGACGATATAAAACTGTTGTAAACGAAAATAAATATATAACGCAAAATATTCTCTGCTAAATTTATTGTAAAAGGTAGTCTCATCGTATAAAATAGAGACGGGCTCTGAGAGAGGTTGTGGAATTAACCTGAATGGTTTAAACCAATTCATGATTTTACCTCTTCTTTCTTTTTGAAATAAGCAAAAGCTATTTTAAGAAAGGCTTTTTCTTTAGGATCAATAGTTAAGAATAGGTACGGACATCGTCCCAGATGTTGCACCAGGGGCACTTAGCTCAGTGGTAGAGCGCTGCGTTTACATCGCAGATGCCGGGGGTTCAAATCCCTCAGTGCCCACCAACTCAACTCTTAGGAAATAGCTAATAGCGCATGGTTTATAAATTTGATAAAATGCTTACGGCTCGCTGAGGTAGCCAAGGTGGTCAAGGCACCTGTCTGAAGAACAGGCTATATGTGTTCGACTCACATCCTCAGCACAAATAAAATATGAGCGCGCGGGTATAGTACAATGGTAGTACACCTGGTTGCCAATCAGGGTACAGGGGTCCGATTCCCCTTACCCGCTCATTTCCAACTCCAATAAAAAGAGCAAGGCTAACCCAAACAGTAACCCACTCAATTTAACCACTAAATCTTGACAAATTAATAAAAATCTGTCAGTCTAAGTTATTAATGAGAAAGCTCTTTCTGCTTAGTACTTTCTTCCTTTTATCTCCATTAGTATTGGTTTTATCACTGTCCATTCTTTTAGGGAATTATTCGCAAAAACACATACTTTTATCCGGAAGCCAAAAAGTTGCATATGCAGCCCTACCATCAGCCTCAGGTACGCTTAAAGTAAATATTGTCCAGCAAGACGGAAGAATCGCCGTTGTAAAAAGTTTTTTCAAAAGATATAAATCCGATCTCCTGCCTTACGCCGATGAGGTTGTTGCTTCAGCCGATAAATATGGGCTTGATTATCGACTAATTCCAGCAATTGCCATGCAAGAATCAAATCTTTGTAAAAAGCTTCCTGGTAATCTTAAAGACTCACATAATTGCTGGGGATTTGGAGTATATGGTAAAAAAATTACAAAGTTTGATAATTATGCGCAAGCAATTGATACTGTTACAAAAACTCTGGCAAAGAATTATAAAGCTCAAGGGTTAAGTACTCCTGAACAAATAATGAGCAGATACACTCCCGGAAGCAACGGAAGCTGGGCAAATGGCGTGAATCAATTCATGGCTGAGTTAACCACTACCCTATAGTTTGCCACTTGACAAACCTATAGTTACATGCTATACTACTTCCCAGATCCTAAGGTATGTCTTTCCAAATACATACGTTAGGATTTTTTGTTGGCTGAAACTTTAAAAATCAAGCTAATAAAACAACATGAAGAATAGACTACTGCTGTTTATTTTAACAGCAGCCTTAATTATTCCTCAAAGCGCGAGAGCGCAGGAAAAAGCCTCTGCATCTTCTGCAAGTATCCAAATCCCTACAGTTACAAAACAGGGATTAGATAACCGTGCAAAAATACTTGAAAAATATTTAGAATCTAAGGATTCACCTTTGGCACCATATTCCAAAGAATTCGTTTTAGACGCGGATAAATATAACCTTGACTGGAGGCTTGTTGCCGCAATTTCAGGAGTTGAATCAACTTTTGGACAAGCGATTCCTGCCTATTCATATAATGGATGGGGTTGGGGAGTGTATGGAGATAACGTTATTAGATTTAAGTCATGGCCTGATGGCATAGATACAGTATCCCAAGGATTAAGACAAAGATATATGGATCAGTTAGGAGGCAAGGATATTTATCGAATTGGCGCTATGTACGCATCTTCTCCCGCCTGGGCCAATCATGTAAACTTCTATCTTGATAATATTGACAGCTTTATAGCCAATAATCCGGAGAATACACTTTCTCTTTCTTTATAAATCCTGTATAATCTTTCTATCGTTTTTGCCAAGGTGGTGAAACGGTAGACACGCATGGTTTAGGACCATGTGCCCGTAAGGGTTTGGAGGTTCGATTCCTCTCCTTGGCACAAAAAATATGAAATCACTGATTACAAGACACGAAAACGGAACAATCGAGTTAACGGTTACTATTCCAACAGCTTTAGTTAAAAAAACAAGGCAGGAAATTTTGGAAGAGCATGTTAAAGTAGAAGAAATTCCGGGATTTAGAAAAGGAATGGCTCCGATTGATATGGTTGAAAAAAGCCTAGGAGAGGAGCATATCAGAGAAGATATCCTTAAAAAACTTTTGCCTCAGGCTTATGTTGAGGCTATCAAAGAACACAATTTAAATCCTGTTATAAATCCTAAAATTAATGTTCAAAAAATAGACGAGGGAAACGACTGGGTTTTTGTGGCGCAAACCGCAGAAGGACCGAAGGTAACCCTTGACAACTACAAAGAGGCTGTTAGAAAAGTGACTGCTAAGGCAAAAATTGTGGTTCCCGGGAAAGAGCAAACGCCTATCGGCTTTGAAGAAGTTTCGGTAGAGCTTTTAAAAGCCGCGACATTTCAAATTCCTGCAATTATAATAGATCAGGAAGTCGAAAGACTTTTGGCGCAGACTTTGGATGAAGTCAAAAGACTAGGACTTACTCTTGATCAATATTTAGCCTCAACCGGAAGAGATGTTGATAGTTTAAAACTGGAGTATGCCGCAAAAGCGGAAAAAGACATAAAACTTGAATTTATATTGCAGGAAATTGCAAAACAGGAAGGTATAAAAGTAGAGGAAAAAGAAATAGATGAGGCTATTGCACAAAGCAAAACCGAAGCTGAAAGACAAAATTTACAAAACAACCGCCGTCTTCTTAGCAATATAATAAGGCAACAAAAAACGCTTGATTTTCTTAGAAACTTGTGATATATAGGATAGCAGTATGACAACAAAAAGTCCTCTAAAAACAATAAGAGAAGCAATAAAAAATCCATTTGAAACAACAATGGAAACTACTCCTGTTAAAAAAATAATAACCGATGAAATAAGCCGAGATTGGAAAATTGCTGTTTCGCAAATGCTTAATATACCTAAAACAGAAGAAAGGCAGCAGGAAACTTCCAACGGGAAAATTGCAGGAGATCTGGAGGAGGGAAAGGAAATAAGTCTTTCCAAAGCAAAAGAGCAAAAAGCGCGAATTGAACCGGGAATTGATTATGTTAGAGAAATCATACACGGAGCGGAAATTCATGCGCAAAGGGAGAATGCGGAGATTAGACGAGGCATACAAGAAATTAGGGCGGAAATAAACAAAATAGCGCTTGCCTCCAAAGAATTAAAACAAAACTTTAAGGACGCAACGGATGATACTATGTATGTTCCGGTTAAAGCAGGAAAATATCATCTTAATTTTTTCGAATGGGTTTTGGCAACCTTAAGAGACGCAAGGGTAAGAATCGAGAGCTCAAACAATTGGCTTTCGGCAATAAAATCAAAAGCAAGCAAAAAAGGTTACTGGAATCTTGCAAAGCAGCACGGAACAAGCTTTACCCTATCGGGCGAGCGCGTTGTTGCCCAGCAAGTTGGATAAATAATAAACCCCACATTACTTCTTGACATATTTAGATATTGTTGTATATTATAAAAACATATTATGAAATCTTTATTTATTGTCAAGTTCCTTATTAACGCCTAAGACGGCGGGAACTTGTCTTGTAAATAAAGAAAATATAAGACACCCGCCATAAATGGCGGTTTTTTTATGGAGAAGGGGGGTGAATATTTATGGATAGCCACGAAAGTTTATCATTAAGACTTAGGACACATCTTGACCAGCAGGAAGTCGCTCAACGGATGCGAGATCTTCAAGGCAACATTGTTAAAAGAAGAGTACGTACGGAAGGAGAACAGCAGGGAAAAGATTCGACTCCTGAAGTTGCTATGGCACCAGATAATGACTCACTTTATCCTGATTTGGATCCGAGAGTTGTCGCAACCAAAGCAGCAATAAGAGATGCCAGACTACCATATAGGGTATTAGAACCAGGTGTACTTAGCGGACGCAATATGCAAAGAGGCGTTGAATATCATGTTTAGCAAATTGTAAAGTAGAATTTATTTTGTTAGAATTAAACGAGTCTTTGAGGGAAGGCTCGTTTTAGGGCTCTTAGCTCAGTTGGTTAGAGCGTTGCATTGACATTGCAAAGGTCAGAAGTTCGAATCTTCTAGGGCCCACTTTTCTAGCCCTTGCGGATTTTGCCTCAAATTGAAGCTAAATTTGTTCCAGAAATTGAATTTTTTCTATTAAGATTAGCCTCACAGCCAAAGCGGATTCAAACTAAATATGTATGGTTAAATAAGTTATTTACAACTGTAACTGTTATTTTTAAATCTTAAGTCGCACAACTCAAGATGTACGCAATAAATTTAGTATAACCCATAGTTGTATTTTAATACCAATTTGAGTACAATGCGATTGCATTATGGGCGAGAGAGAACTTCCAACAAATAAGTCAAAAGGGGAAAATTTAACTGGAACTAGAGAAGTAAGAAAAGTACGACTCGAGAAATTAAATAGATTAAGAGAATTAGGTATTGATCCATATCCTGATCATTTTGAAAGAACTCATACGTCTTCTCAAATCGTTGACTCTCCTCAATTATTAGGATCTGACGTTGCTATTGCGGGAAGACTTATGTCTATCCGCAGAATGGGAAAAGCTAGTTTTGCTCATATTCAAGATTCTGATGGAAGACTTCAAATTCACGTAAGATTAGATAATCTTGGAGAGCAGGAATTCGGTGTATTTAATTCATTATTTGATATTGGAGATATTATTGGGATTAATGGTCAACCATTCGTTACGAAAACAGGCGAAACTACAATTGAAGCGAAAGATATCACAATGCTAGCAAAATCATTGCTTCCTCTACCTGAAAAGTTCCATGGACTAAAAGATGATGATATCCGTTTCCGTGAAAGATATTTAGATTTACTAGTTAATTATAATAGCAGAGATCGACTAATAACTAGATCAGGTATAACAAAAGCTTTAAGAAAGTTTTTAGATGAAAATGGATTTATTGAAGTTGAAACTCCAATTTTACAGAGCGTTCCATCAGGAGCAAATGCCCAACCCTTTATAACTCGCCATAACGCATTTGATGAACAGTTATTTCTTCGCATTGCTCCTGAAACTTATTTAAAAAGATTAATTGTTGGGGGATTTGATAGGGTTTATGAAATTGGTAGAGTATTCAGAAATGAAGGAGTTGATCGATCCCATCTTCAAGATTTTACCATGTTAGAATTTTATGCAAGCTATTGGAATGCCGAAAGAAATATGACCTTTACTAGAAACTTATTGCAACAGGTTGTCAAAGACCTAGGCATTGATGATGGACAAGTTAAAATTGGTGGTAATGTTATAGATTTTAATGGAGAATGGCCTGTTAATAGATTAGCAGATTTAATCAAGCAATATTCAGGTATAGACATTGATTCTTTCAATAGTGAAGAAGATTTAAGAGAAGTTATAAAAAGACAAGGTTTATACTTTGAGGGGATAGATAAATCAGGGTTTGGGGGGTTAATAGATAAACTTTTTAAATCAACAACTAGACCTCATCTTATACATCCCCAGTTTATTGTTGGATATCCCGTAAGCATGTCACCCTTAGCAAGAAGAAGTAATACAACCTTCGATGAGGTTGATCAATTTCAACTTTTAGTGAATGGTTGGGAAATTGCCAAAGGTTATTCAGAATTAATTGATCCTCTTGATCAAAGAAGACGACTAGAAGAACAGGCAGATCTTAAAACTCAAGGAGATGAAGAATCTATGCCTTTAGATAATGAATATTTAAAAGCTATGGAACATGGTATGCCTCCTAATTCGGGAGTAGGTATTGGTGTAGATAGATTAACAGCACTTCTTACTAACACAGACAACTTAAGAGAAGTAGTAATATTTCCATTAATGCGTAAAGAAAAATAATGCTAATTGGACTTAATGAATATGAATAAGTCGCGCTGCTATAGATCTGATATAATTATTGCTATGCACGCCCATAAGAATACAGAATTAATAAAAGTACAATTGAGAAATGCAAAAATAGAAGATATTGAGTTTATAAAACAATGTCTTATAGATTCTTGGGTTATTCATGCAAGAAATAATTCAAACCTAATTACTGAAGAAAGAATGATAAATTCAAATATTGAAAACTATTATTATGATTCAATATTAAATAATGACGGTTATACTTTAATAGCAGAAATAAATCATAAAAAGGTAGGATTGATTAGGGCGTATGAAAAAGAAATAGCTGATTTTTTTAAAGATAATAGAATCCTTTATATAGACGATATATACGTGTTAGAACACTTCAGGAGGAAAGGTATTGCACGTAAGCTAATCTTAAAGATAGAGAGCATAGCTAAAGAAAAAGGGATAAAAAGAATTGACGGGAGAATTTACTCATTTAATCTGCCGATTCAAAAATTGTTGAAATCTTTAGGTTATAAATCTCCTTACGCAACTTGGGTAAAAGTTTTACAGTAACAAGTGGAAAATATTTCGAGAGAAAAGATAAGTTATATAAAGAATTTATGGGGAAATTTCGCTTATACATCATATATTTTGTTTCTCCTGAGAAATCATAGTAAGGGAAAAATTCAGATAGAACTCTGTATGCCCCAAATTCAATTAGTTTTTCTCCAAAATTTGATCCAGTTTCCATATACATTATTAATTTACAATTATTTTTATTAGCATATTCAAAAATTTTATCTGCATAATTCGAGACAAATATCATTCCTGTAGCAATAATGTAATCAGCCCCTTTTATTTTTTTAACAAAAAGCTTACTAGAATTACCAACGGTATTTTGACTAAAGGTTAATCCTATTTTTGAGGATTCAAGATCTAATACTGATAATTGTAATTTCTTATTAGAGCATTCTTCAATAATTTCGGTTACGGCACCCAACAATATAACATTAGATCCAGGTTTTATATCTTCAATTAATTCTTTAGCTCTTAACTTAGCTTTTGTTCTTAAGTTTCCCTTTAATTTTTTAAATCCACTTTTGTTGTTTAAATTATTTAAAACTGAATATATCGCGTCTGCTATCGCAATCTTAAAATATAACGGAATATTCATTCTCAATACATTCCTAATATCTCCGTTGACATATTCTTGGATGTTCTGAAAGTTTAATTCGTCTTGAAAATATGCGAATCCATAACCTTGTTCCAAAATCACTAGGCACATATTCATGTCGCTAAACACTTTTTCACAATCTTTCATTGTATATATCGATTTCCCCAAGATAATGTTGTCGATACGATAACTTATTTCCTTTTTTTTAGAAAGTTCTACAATTCCTGAATTTATTATTTTATCTAGAATACTCATAATGAATTAGTAGCATAACTTTTAATTAAGGATATCAAATCTTTAGACACTTTTGATAATTCGTACTTATTCCTATTTAATACAGATTTTTTAAGAATAATTTTCGAGATGATTTGACCAGGTTCTAATAACGTTCCTTTATAAGCAAAGAAATTAATTAATACCTCATTCTTATTCATATCTGATAAAAATAAAGAATTTTTGGTCCGTATTAATGTTTTTTTTGAAATCCGATAAATACCCGGCCTTAGATAGTTTTTTGTTCTAATATTATGATTACTATTATTTGATATGTAGATCTGAGAGTAATTACTTTTAGATAAATTTACTGGCTTATTGATGCGCCTGAATAGATTTGCGATAGGAACAAATTCGTTTAAATGCTCAATTAAGTGTGGTGTTATGCCTTGTTCTTTTTGAATGCCTGTTATTAGACGAGTTAGTCCTACAAGTCTGCTATTAATTTCTTGCACATATATTCTATCAGTATATCTGTTCCAAATGAAATCGATTCCCAGAATTCCTCGATATCCACTCTTTTTAGCATAATTAGCTAGCTTAAGACTCATATAATTTATATTGCTTTTTACTTTTTCAGTAAACATTTTTTGATTTGTATCGTTTCCAGAAAACTGAAATGGATTACTTGTCAATTCTTTAAAGCCAACAATCTGAGGATATGGTCCTTCGTATAAAATTCTCCTTTTAGTAATACAGATATGAACTGATACGGGGATAATTTGATTCAGATATCTGGTTGCACGATATTTTCCTCCCAATTTTTTTACCGTTTTTACAAATTCTCTATAATTGATAATTTTAATAGTGTTTTCACCTGAAACTCCTTGTTCCCCTTGAATTATAAAAGGGATTCCTAATTTTTTTTCACATCTTTTATAAATTCTTGCTAGATTATTTTCTTTTGATAGATTAATATTCATCGATGTATTTGTTTCTATTCCCAACTTCTCGCAAATATTTCGAATATGTAATTTATTTCCTAATTTTTTTTGTATACCATACGAAGGAAGAGCAATAGGAATTTTGATCTTCTTACATAACAACTCCATCTCATCACTCATGTAGAAGAACAAAAACATTAAATCATCACCATGTGTTTTTGTAAGTGCCTTAAGGTACTGATCGTCTTTAAGTATTGTTGCGACCGCTATGTCGGAATCAATATTTGCAGTAAGATTATGATTCCCATACGTAGATATAAAGAACCCTGATTTTTTAAGTAGATTATAGCTAGGATCTACGTTGTAAGAAATGAGACTATAATTTTTAATGAGGCAATTAAGTAGCTCAACTCCCATAAAAGGGTATTTCTCAAAGAAAATAATATTATATCCCATAATAATTAGAGTGATTCTATCACAAATGAGTTAATAAAGCTATGATCATTCCCTATAGTTATATGCTATAATACTCGTTAATGAAAGAACGAATGTCTGTAAATATGCTAACTTCAAAAGTTTTCTGGGAAAGTATGCCTCTTCTAATAGCTGAGATAGCAAGGCGAGAACATTATCTATCCGTTTTCGATGAATCAAATATTCCATCAATTAAAAGCTTATTAAATTGTGATGTTCATATAGACTTAAGCGCAATAACCAGTACAGCTTTTTATGAAGATTTACAAGGAGAATGCCAAAGAAGAAAATTGGCAGGAGATAGGGTTCCTTTGATGGTTGATCCTCCAGAAGCAGTTATGACCTCTATGGATAAACGAAAGACACACGCCTTAATGCCCGATTTAGTTCCAGAATCTTACAATCTAGATGGCGTACACAACCAAGAAATGATCGCTAAATTCTTACCAGATCAATATGTGGTAATAAAGGACCCTTTTAGTTGGTGGGCTAAGGGTATTGAGAGGCTTTCTCCTCAAGAGGCAATGGAAAAGCACAGACAATCTCACGATATTATCGTTCAGAAATATGTGCCTTTTACTGATGGGGTTGGTAGAGTCCTAACTTTAAATCATGGTTCTGATTTTACAATTATCAGCGCATATTTAAGAATTCCTGATTCTTGGCGAACGGGCGAAGGGACAACATCTAAATATGAATTAATTTTAGTAAGGGATAATTTATATAACTTTGCTCTAGATGTTTCTAGGCGAGCGGGTCTTTATTTTAATGGAATAGATTATATTCAAAGTGGAGGGAAATACGTATTGTTAGAGATTAATGCCGCCCCTGGGTTTAGGGATCCTCATGATGAGTTTGGAATTGACACACCTAAAATAATAATGGATCATATAGAAAGAAATGTTGACTCTTCCCAAAATGAATAGGTATATACCGTTTACTTTAGAGCAGATAAATGCTTTGAGAAAGAAGTATCCAACGCCATTTTATGTATATGACGAGCGTGGAATTAGACATTCTGCGCGACTCCTATATAGTTATTTTCCCTGGAACAAAGAATTTAAGGAATTCTTTCCAATCAAAGCTTTACCCAACCCCGAGGTTATAAAAATCTTAAAAGAGGAAGGATGTTATGCAGATTGTTCATCTATTCCGGAGTTAATGATTGCAGATGGAGTGGGTTTGAAAAAGAATTCAATCATTTTCACATCTAATGATACTAGTTTGGAAGAGTTGAGTAAAGCAAGAGAACTAAATGTAATTATTAATCTTGATGATCCAAATCACTTAAACTATTTGGAAAAAGTAGCCAGCCTGCCCGAAATCTTATGCTTACGCTACAACCCTGGCCCCTTTAAACGAGGCCAAAAGATTGTTTGGAGAAATCTAAAGGATGATAAATTTGGAATGAGAAAAGACCAATTGCTTGAGACATATAAGCGTGGATTACGTAAAGGTATTAGAAGATTTGGCTTGCACATGATGATTATCTCGAATGACCTTAATATGAAACATTTTATTGACAGTGTTAAATTGTGTTTTGCGATTGCAATAGAGTTAAAAAGCTCTCTTGGTATTAATTTGGAATTTATAGATTTTGGCGGAGGGCTCGGGATACCATATCATCCAGATCAGAAACAGGTTGACATTAGTGATATTGCAAATAAAATTCATAAAATTTACCAAGAATTGATTGAAAGCGGTAAATTAAATGAGTGCGCAATTTTTTTAGAAGCAGGAAGGTTGATTACTGGACAACACGGATACCTTGTTTCATCAGTTAGACATATAAAACAAAGCTATAAGTTATTCGCTGGTTTAGATGCATCTATGACAGCCTTGATGAGACCAGGGATGTATGGATCTTACCATCATATTAGCATATTGAGTAAAAACTCTAAACAGATGAATACCTACGATGTAGTAGGCTCATTATGTGAGAATAATGATAAATTTGCTATTAATAGAAAATTACCCGTTCTTGAAGAAGGAGATATTGTAGTGATCCACGATGTAGGTGCTTACGGCAGAGGAAAGGTTTTTGATTTTAACGGGAAATTACGTCCAGCTGAATTTTTACTTCAAACGGATGGTACTTTTAGAATGATTCGCCGAGCTGAAACTGTAAACGATTATTTTGGGACATTATTAAATTGGAAGGTTACAAATACTAGTCTGATTAGGCGAAAAGGTTAAATAATAAAATTGGTACAATCGTGAAAAAATACATATTAGATCTAAATGATAAACCATTTAAAGCAATAAAAGCTGGAACTAAAAAGATTGAAGGAAGAACATCAACTCCTTGGGATAAGACTCCTTACGATAGGCTTCAAAAAGGAGATACTTTTCATTTTATCAATAATGTTACTAACGAAAAAATGGATGTAGATGTTTTATTTGTTCATCATTATCCAGATACCAGAAGCATGCTTGAGGCAGAAGGCGTTGAAAATGTTTTATCTAGCGAACCCAAAACTATAGAACATGGGATAGAAGCATATAATTCACATCCCGAATATGAAGAAGGAATCAAGAAGAATGGAATTTATGCAATCGGAGTAAAACCTCTTTAGGCTTAATTCTGCTATAATTACTTCATGAAAAACAATAAGAAGATCGGAATTATTGGGGGCGTAGGCCCTCAATCAACTGATTTTATTTATCAGAAAATAATTCAATTTTCCCAAACTAAATACAATGCTAAAAATAACGCAGATTATCCAAGGTTGGTAATTGAATCTGTGCCTGTTCCTGATTTTATTTCTAATAAGGATAATATAAAAGAAGCACAAGAGATGTTGATTGCTGTAACTAAAACCTTATCTAGCTCAGGCGCTACTAAACTTTGTATTGGAAGCAATACGGTCCATATCCTGCTGGATGAATTAAAAAAGCATACAGATACTCCTTTTTTATCAATGATTGAATTAGTTGCAGATAAATGTGTTAAAAACGGATTCAAAAAAGTTGGAGTTCTGGGAACGCCGGTTTTAATAAATTCTGGTCTTTATAAGCAAGAACTAGAGAAAAAAGGCATTGAAGCAATTAACCCTACTGAAAAACAACTTCTAGTGGTGGAAAATATTATAAGGGGAGTTATTTCAGGTACAGAAAATGGAAAACATAAAGCAGAATACATAGAAGTTCTTAATGACCTTTTCAATAAGGGCGCACAAACGGTAATTTTAGGATGCACAGAGCTTCCTCTTGCAGTAAATTATGAAGCTCTTGGAAATAGAACGGTCAATTCAGATGAAGTTCTAGCAGAGGGAATTGTTGATTATTATTATTCATAATATCATTTAGCCTATTGTCAATATTTTCCACCATAAAGCCTCTTTAAAGCTAAAAATGCTATAATTCTTTCATGGTACAAGATTTTTACGACAAAGTAGCAAAAAAGTTTGGAAATTATTCTAATCCTGCAAAATATATTCAGGAGTTTCCGTCGGGTGCACCCGAAGAAATTTTTAAGGATAAACTATTGGAATTAAGTGGAAAAGATAAAGTTGTCTTGGATGCCAGCTGTGGAGATGGAAGGTTTACTCTTAGTATTGCGCCACATTTTAAAAAAGTAATTGGCAATGATACTTCAAAATTAATGTTAAATGCAGCAATAAAACTTCAGAAAGAAAAAGGAATAAAAAATGTTGAGTTTATTGAAAAAAACACGCGTGCATTAAATTATCCTGAAAATTATTTCGACATTATTTATGCAAGAAGGGCTGTTGCAATTTATCCGTTATTTTATAAAATGCTAAAACCCAGAGGATATTTTTTGTCCATTGATATTGGAGAAAAAGATACAAAAGATATTAAGGTTATTTTCGGGAGAGGGCAAAATTATGGAAAATGGAATAATTCAGTTTTAGAAAGAGATATAAGAGAAATTAAAAGTGCTGGTTTTGAGGTAGTTTATGCAGAAGATTTTTATTACGATGAATATTATCTATCACAAAAAGATTTGGACATTTTTCTTCAAGGAGTTCCTATCTTCGAAGATTATGACAGCGAAAAAGACGAAAAGTATTTGGAAGAATATGTAAAAAAATTCCAAACAAGAAAAGGAATTAATTTACCAAGGCACAGGGTTGTTATAGTAGCAAGGAAGGTATAAATTATGAGAATTGTTTATCAGGGAAAAACTAAAACAGGGAAAGAAGTTCTTATTCGCTATCCACAAATGGGTGATGAAAAGGAAATGTGGAGATATATAAATGAGTTATCTAAAGAGAGAACATTTGTAAGATTTCAAGGAGGAGAAATAACCTTAGAGGATGAAATAAAATATGTAAAAGATCAGTTAAGATTAATAGAGCAGAAAACTTCGGTTAAATTACTTGTATTTTTTGAGGATAGACTAATTGGAATAACAGAAGTTAACATGCGTGATAAAACAGAAAAGCATGTCGGGATTTTAGGGATCTCTATTGCAAAAGATTTTAGAGGAGAAGGCTTAGGCAAATTACTGATGGAATTAATTTTAAAAGAAGCGGAAAAAGAATTACCTAGTTTAAAAATCGTGACACTGGAAGTTTATTCAACGAATGATATTGCTAAAAAAATGTATGAAAAATTCGGGTTTATAAAATATGGTATTCTTCCTAACGGAATTACGCGTGGAGGAAAATTCGAAGACGCGGTTTTAATGTATAAGAATATAAGATGAATAATGATTTTGTTAGAAAGCAATATAATAAACTCGCAGAGAATTATTTAGCAGGACGCGATGTGTATAAAAACGATAAATATCTAGAAAAATTAAATTCACTTTTGTCTCCTAATTCCACTATTCTTGATGTCGGTTGCGGAGCGGGAGTGCCTATTGATAAATATTTTTTAGAACGCGGGCATAAGATAATTGGTCTAGATATCTCTGAAAAGCAAATTGAATTGGCAAGGAAAAATCTTCCTAGCGGAGAATTTAAGGTTGAAGATATGTCCGAACTCTCAGAGAATGAATATAACGTTGATGCTGTTGTCTCTTTTTACGCAATTTTTCATACTCCCCGTGAAACCCATGGTGAGATTCTTAAAAAGATTTATTCATTTCTGAACACAAACGGCTTGTTACTAATTACAATGGGCTCAAGTGAATGGGAAGGAAAAGAAGATAATTTTTTCGGTGGGAAAATGTCTTGGAGTCATTACGGAAAAGAGAAGAATAGACAATTAGTAAAAGAAGCAGGATTTAAAATATTGTTGGATGAAGTTGACGAATCAGGCGGAGAAATACACCAAATTATAATTGCCAAAAAAGTTTAAAGAGAATAAAATAGCTCTAATATGCAAAAAATAATTTTAGCTTCAGGTTCTGCCAACAGAAAAATGCTTATGGACGCATTAAATATTCCGTATGAGATTATTCCAGCTAATATTGACGAGAAAGCAATAAGAGATGAAAACTTGTCGAAAAGAGCAGAAAAAATTGCAAGAGCAAAAGCAGAAAGCGTTGCCAAAAAACATCAAGGGATTATTATTGCAGCTGATTCTTTTGCAGTTCACAACGGAAAGGTTTACGAAAAACCTAAAACAATAGAAGAAGCAAAGGAAATGCTAAGGGAGGAGTCGGGAAATGATAATTCAAAACTTTATGCGGGAGTTTGTTATTTAGACAAAGAAAACAATATTGATTATTCAACCTCAATTGTTGTTGATTTCTCCACGAGAAAATTTAGTGAAGACGAAATTAATGAAATTGTTAATAAGCATCCTGTTTTAACTTGGTCAGGAGCATTTTCTCCATCAAATATTTACGGTTTAACAACGATATCAAAAATGAATGGGTCATTAACAGGCATGACTCATGGATTACCGATGGAGATTATAATCCCACTTTTGGAAAAATCCGGAGTAAAAATAAGTCCATAATTCATTCAACTATATCAAAATATATCATCAATTAGGGCACCCTTTTTATACTGTCTTGTATATTATCTTCGGAGAAAAGATATACTGAAACGGCGAAGAGCCAGCTTAACAACTGTCTTGGAACAACTTTTGTTGTGTCCATCAAATGAGTATCTGGTCTTCCCAAACGGGAAAAGTGATAGATTCTAGGTTGGGGTAAATGCCCCGTATCAAAGACAAGACAATCAAATTTCCGTTACTAAAGAAGACCCTAAGTGCATCTTTGCTTTCTTTCTTCTCTTTTCTCTTCTTTCTTTGTATTTTGCCAACGAGAGGAGGTGATTTATACGACTATTATTGGCATTGATGTCTCAAAAGATACGCTTATTGGAGTCAGAATCAATAGGTCCGGGCTGCAAAAGGAGGAGTATAGTCTCTTAAATACCTATGAGACGATTATTTCTTTTTTTGGCTATTTTACAAGAAAGACACAAAAGGCTGGTTGTTGCTTGTGAATCAACCGGGGATTTTCATCGCAGTCTTGCCTTTGCCTGTTTTGAAAAAGAAATACCATTTAGACTGATTAACCCAATTACCACCCAACAGTTTATCAAAGTCACCGTACGTGGCCACAAGACTGATTTGAGTGATGCTTATGTTATTGCTAAAATAGCACTACAAGGAGAGGGACGCTACATGCAAAAAGATGATTTTACATTTACCAAATCAGTCTGTCGTGCAGCTTCAAAATTATCCGAGATGGAAAGATCTTTATCGCAAATGGAAAAGCGGCTGAAAGGCTTAAGCACGGATGAGGATGAAGTAGGTGCAATTGTCGGAGAGTGCCGCATACGCATGGATGAGGGTATTAAAAGCTTACGAAAGTATGCCCACAAACATACTGACAAAAGCTTAGAGAAGTTACTAACCTCTATCCCCGGCATCGGTATTACCATTGCCGATATTCTTATCGCCGAGATTGGAGACGTTAATCGGTTCCCCTCGGGCAAATCTCTGGTTGCCTTTGCCGGTATTGATCCTAAAGTCAAACAAAGCGGAGTTTCCCTTAAACGCAATACCAGGATTACTAAAAGAGGCTCACCACAACTAAGGCATGTTCTTTATTTCGCAACTGTAGTTGCTCAACTACATGATCAAGAGTTTAGAGAACACTTTATTAAAAAAGAGGCTGAAGGCAAAAGTTATACCGAAGCAACTTTATCCAACGCAAGAAAAATGGCCTACCGGATATATGCCGTTTGGAAAAGAGGAACACCTTATCTTAAGAGAAAAGATTAACTGTATCAGTAAGATTTGGAGTTCCTTTTTAAGGGGTGTCTCAAATGTCTCACTTAGCCTCGGGGATGAGACACCCCTTGACACGACATTCTAGGACTCATTTGTCTCATTTAGCCTCAAATCTGAGACACCGCTATAATGGGTCTAGACCGGTATGCTCAGAGAGATTGGATTCGAACGGAAATTTTAATTCACAAAAATATTAATCTTAACTTATCTCATTGAAACTACAAAAACCTTCCAAGTTTTAAAAAATCAAACATCTGAATAGCAAGCTTTTCGTTATTTATTCTTCGCATTATCTCACGGCTGTTTGTTTGAGAAAGTATATTTAAGCTACCTTCCCAAAGAATTTTTCGATCAATAATAGCCAGTTTTCTATGATGATTACCTATACAAAGTAAAACTTGAACTCCCATTCTTTCAAATTGAGATATTGCATCTTCGGATTGATATTCCATCTTTTCCTCGTGTTCTTTAGGATCTCTGGTCATAACATAAATTTTTACTCCTTTTGACAGAAGAGCCCTAAATAGGGGAGTCAGCATTTCTGCTCTTTTGGTCGTAATATATGGACTTTCAATGAATACTTCATGCCTACAGGTTTTAAGATCGCTTAAGAAGACACCGTAGAAGGTCTTTTCATCGTAAAGAGTGGAATTAAACACTTAAATCCTCCTCGCTACTTTCAATTATTGCTACTTTTCCGTTATAATAAGTAAAGCCTAGTTGGGTGAGTTTATGGGACGTACTAATCAAGGAATCGAAGATTTTGTTCCATCTACCCACACTATGGCTCACTATGACTAGGGAAGACGCTTACAAAATATTAACAACCTTAATTACAAACGAAAACCTCATAAAGCATCATATAGCCTGCGAAGCTACTATGAAAGCATTGTATAAAAGACTAAATAAAGAACAAAACCTTGCCGATGAAGAAAAATGGGGAATTGTCGGACTTTACACGACGCCGATTATGAACTTTCTAAAGATCATCCCGAAAAACATACCCTGATTTTGGAAGAAAAAATCGGCGAAGTACTC
>Ga0182027_10003329_pt1 | contig 25593 bp, 24 predicted proteins | sample 712E1DmetaG_FD_121300 | JGI IMG/M metagenome (GOLD analysis project Ga0182027, IMG submission 121300) | Permafrost microbial communities from Stordalen Mire, Sweden - 712E1D metaG (Illumina Assembly) | ecosystem: Environmental > Terrestrial > Soil > Wetlands > Permafrost | place: Sweden...
CCGACCGCTCCATCCACTCTCTGGCCGAACTCACCCCGACTGCCTACGCCGCCAGGATGGCAAAGTAACCTATCCCCGGCTACCCAAACCCGTCAACCATGGTGTTGCCCGGGCGGACACGATGGAGCCAACCATGGAAGCGGGAGTAGGGCAGGCCGGCGAGGCAAGATCGCCGTTGGGTCCGGTAGTAAAGATCGACGAAGGGCGCATGCGCGAGCACCTGGACGAGGTGGTAAGGTCAACGGTCGAAGAGACGCTGAACGCGCTTCTAGACGAGGACGCGGACCACTTGTGCGGCGCCAGGAAGTACGAGTGCACCGAGGGCCGCAAGGACATGCGTGCGGGCAGCTACGACCGGCATCTTCAGACCAAGGCCGGCGAGGTGACGCTGACGATCCCGAAGCTGCGCAACCTGGACGATAGCGCGAAGCAGATTATCCTTGAGAGCCACGCCGCTGGCACGTCGCCTGGCCACCCGTCGTCGTCGGCCCCAACGACCGAATCAAGCCCGATTGGGTGATGATGAATGATCGGCAAGAGAAGCATCCCGAAGCCGAAACCCGCTTCTTCTTGAGAGCGTCCCAGCGGGTGTTCGAGAGCAATTCTGAGCAGAAGAAATTCCTCGTGAGTTCGTGGCACCGCGATCTTATGAATTTTCTTTGCTAACCAGATCAATGTGGAATTTGCTGCGGTCTCCGCGATGCTTCGCCACAAAGTACTCCAGGGGCGTACCGTCTTCGAGCAGGCCGATGCTCTTGAGCAGGAGCACGGGACTTTTCGGCGGCACGCCCAGCAGTTTGGCATCGGCTCGGTCGAGTGCGATCGCTTCCACGGTGCGGCGTCCTTGCGCGATGACGAGTCCGTATTTCCGGGCCAGCAATTCATAGAGGGATTGGCTGGTCAGGTCCTCGCGAATGAGGCTGGAGCACTTGGCTTCTGGAATGTATGTGACAACCAGGACCTCAGGTTCGCCCTCGAGAAAACGTAGGCGGTTGATCTTAATAATCGGCTCGCCTTCGTTGATCTTCAGAGCTTCAGCTAGCTCGCTATCAGCCGGTATTACCTTCATTTCGAGAACACGCGTTGTTGGGTGCTGGCCCTTCAACAGGGCATCCTCATGAAACCCGCGCAGGTTTTGCATGAGGCCGCCATTGTATTTGGGATACGAAATCGCGCTGCGCTTTCCGCTCTGTTTAGAGATATACCCGTTGCGCTCCAAATTGGCCAGCGCTTGGCGAACAACGGTTCGACTGACACCGAGCTTCTCGCAGAATTCCTGTTCGCTGGGCATGAGTTGCCCTGGCAACATGCGCTTCGCCTTTATCTCTTGCTCAATGAAGCTGAAAAGTTGGAAGTAATAAGGTATTGGCGAGTCGTGCTTAATGATCGCCACATCTCCGAGAATGATTTGGTCCATGGGGTCAATCCTGCTATCATCCTATCATGATCAGCGTTTGCGTTAGTTTTAGGCATTCATTGGGGGAGTAGTGAACGTGGAAAGGCCAATGATTGAGCCCGTGCTACGTTACGAAGCACTATTGGAGGATATTGCAACGGCAAACAAGATCGATAGTGAATTCCGGCTTTGGTGGTTGGGCCAAAGCGGGTTCCTTCTGCAATGGAATGGGCGCCACATGCTGCTTGACCCCTACCTTTCCGACTCTTTAGCCAGGAAATACGCTGGCACACGGACCCCGCATATCCGCATGACGGCACTTCCCGTGCAACCCGGACAGTTGAACTTTATTGACGTCGTGACGTCCAGCCACATCCATACGGATCATCTCGATCCTGAGACCCTGATTCCACTGTTTGAAGGGAATCCGGGTTTGAGACTTATTATTCCGGAAGCGGAGAGGGATGCGGTCGAGAAGAAGCTATCAAGGCGGTGGCCCGAAACCCTAGGGCTCGATCATGGACAAACGATCGAGATCGAGGGTCTCCGAATCAACGCCGTGGCATCGGCTCATGAAAACGTGGAGCTGGATCGGAGGGGCCATTGCCGGTTTCTAGGCTATGTAATTCAGTTCGGGAGTTGGGCTGTTTACCACAGCGGGGACACTGTATTGCATCCATTGCTGGCAGAATTTCTGAAGCCGTTCCGAATCGACGTAGCCCTCCTTCCCATCAACGGTCGTAGTCCAGAACGGGGAGTTCCAGGCAACCTGAACGCACACGAAGCGGCGTGGCTCGGACGGGAAATTGGGGCGCGCATAGTAATCCCATGCCATTACGACATGTTCAAATTCAACACAGCTCCGGTAGATGATTTTGTTGCCGCCGTGCGCGAGGCGGGGCAAGGCTACCAAGTTGTTCGCTGCGGCGAGAGATGGGAAAGTTCGCTGCTCTAGCAAACTGCAGGAGTTCCAGCGACTGTTTGATCCGAGATCTAACTTTTCAATGCAGTGTCATGAATCAGCTTCAGATGCTTAGGGAAGCTCTGCGTAGGTCGATGAAATCTCGCGAGCTTAAAGTTTGAAGAGAGCCAAAGGGTGCTGATTTCGATGTGTTCTTGTTGTCTCTGGAAGCCGTTTTCCGGCTTCCAGAGACACTACGCCCCCTGCGGGGCCAGCCGTTGGCGGTGTTGATGTTGATAGAGATTCACCAGCGCGAAGCAGACGCACAGTCGAGTGTGATTCTTTTTGAGTCCGCGGTATCTCACCTTATCGAAGCCGAAGATGCGCTTCAGTATCCGGAAGGGATGTTCAACTTTCGCTCGGACTCTGGACTTGGTCGTGTTCTTGCGCTTGGCCTCTTCGTCCACATAGTTCTTGAACTTGGTTCGGCGGCAGGTCATGTCCTGAGCGTGCGGAGCGGCCTCGCGGATAAGCGCGCCAACAAGTTGTTGATCTGTTCGGACTGCGGTAGGCTGGTCAGCGACTACTACAAATCCACTCCGCGATGGTCGGATTGGTGTGGACGTCAAACAGCTCGGCCAACTCCGTGAGTGTCTTCCCGCCCTTGATGGCGGCCAAAGCCACCTTCGCCTTGAACGCCGCCGAATGGTTCCGCGTGGACGTCCGCTCAGCGGTTCTCCCCTTCTCAGCCATCCCAGGCTGCCAAAGAACAGGACATACACTTAAGGAACCTCTGCGCAGGGGCGTGATTTTGCGGCGGCGACGCGGCTTCGGATGATTTCCTGATTGTGGGTCAGTTTTCTGTCGGAAAAGGCGGGTTGCTGCTTGTCTTTTTCGTCTCATGAGGCCGTATTCCGGCCTCCGGAGATACTACGCCCTTTGAGGGGCCAGCCGGTTGCGATGTTGGTACAGGTTCACCAGCGCGAAGGCCGCGCACAGCCACTGGTGGTTCTTCCATATGCCCCGGTAGCGCACCCTGGTAAATCCAAAGACTCGCTTCAGGATGCGAAACGGATGCTCGACTTTGGCTCTAACTCGGGCTTTGGTTGTGTTCTTGCGTTTGGCTTCTTCATCCACATAGTCCTTGTATTTTGTCCGGCGGCAAGTCATATCCTGCGCCTTCGGTGCGGCAGCGCGAATCGCCTCGGTCTGGCCTTGATAGCCGCCATCGCCCCACACCTTGCGCTCGTTGCCGTGTAGTAAATCGGGAAGCATATGTTTATCCGCCACGCTGGCCGCCGAGGTGCATACCGAATGCACCACCGTCTCCTTGCTGTCCACGCCGATGTGCGCCTTGGCTCCGAAGTACCACTGGTTGCCCTTCTTGGTCTGATGCATCTCAGGATCGCGTTCGCCGCTGGAGTTCTTCGTCGAACTGGGCGCATGAATAATCGTCGCGTCTACGATGGTGCCGGTCGTGATGCGGATGCCTTTGCTTTCCAGGTAATGGTTCACCGTGTCCAGCATCTGACCGCATAGATCGTGCCCTTCGAGCAAGTGGCGGAAGCGAAGGATGGTGGTCTCGTCCGGCGCCGCGGCTACGCCCAGATCCACTCCGGCGAAGCGCCGCAGCACGGGCGACTCATAGAAGGCTTCTTCCATGCCTGGGTCCGAAAGGTTGAACCACTGTTGCAGAAAGTAAGTCCGCAACATGATCGAAAGGCCAACCGGCTGCCGGCCGTGGGGTAATGCGGCTCAACTAACGCCAACAGCTCAGACCAAGGAACCACCTGGTTCATCTGGTCCAGAAACAGCTCCCGCTTGCTCTTGCGGCCATGCTTCTCAAAACTCGACTGAGAGGCAAACGTCTGCTGAAATCGCGTCATCCGCTTCATGCTTATAGTTTATTCAAATATCACGCGGGTTGCAGACTTATGCAGAGGTTCCTTAAACCCCGGTCCAAATTTGCTGAGCCAACTCTGACCATACATACCCACAAGCACTACTGTCCGGTTACAAGTCGAACAGAGTCAGTTGGTTGGGATCAGGGATGACTTGGGTTTTGTAATCGGACTGCTGAAGGGGCTGTGAAATGGGCATTTTCTCGAACAACGTGACTGAGAGCACCTGGAGAAGAGTGTAGAGAGAGCCGGGGAGTTGAAGTCGCTTTTTGATGATGGCAACCAGCAGGTAGACCGAAACGGCGATCCAAATCTGCGTCTTGACCGCGTTTTCAGTGGTGCCGTAGAAGGCCTTGATGCGCAAGTGCTGCTTGATCCATTTGAAAAAAACTCGACCCGCCAGCGGCTTTTGTAGAGGGCACAGATGGTCCGGGCAGGCAACGTGAACTGGTTGGTAAGGAAGATGAGGCGCTTGCCGGTTTCCGGATCGTAGAACCGGATGCGGCGCAAATGAGAAGGATAATCGCGATGGGTTCGGAAGACCTCCAGGCTGACGAGTTGATCCGCCATGATGCCGCTGGGCTTGTCGGCCGGGCGGGAATAGACGCGACGGACGCGCTGATCGCTGCGGGCGCGGGTGACGAAGAACGCTCCGGCAAGGTGGATGCGATGGAGGCGGAAGAAATCCAGATAGCCGCGGTCCATGACGTAGTATGCTCCGGGCTCGATCACGATCTCATCAAGCATGTTGACATCGTGTCGATCTCCGCTGGTGACGCGGATGAACGCGGGGATGGAGCCGCGCAGATCGAGCAGCGTGTGTATCTTGATGGCCGACTTGGTGGAACGGAAGTGCGCCCAGGGGAACAGGCTCAGGCACAGGTCGATGTTGGTCGAGTCCAGCGCATAAGCGGCGGCATCGAGATCGATGCCGAGGCTTTGGCTGGCATAGAGTTTGCGCTTCTGCGCCATCAGCCGTTGCGCCAGTTCGGCGTAGATGCGCCAGTCGCGCAATTGGTTGGCATCGGCCAAAGTAGAGCGGCGCACCGGCGCACGAAAGCCCATGGAGTAGAGCTTATTGGGCTGCGTGTTCAGGCACGCTTCGATGTCGCGCAGGCTCTCGCGATAAGTCAGTTGCGCGAACGCCATGGCGCGGTACTGCTCGGTGCAAGTCAAGGAGCGCACGCGACGATCACCGTAGTGGGCCACACTGCGTGCAAACGAAGTCCAGGGGATGAAATCCATCAACTGAGCAAACAGCAACTTGTCTGCGTTCATCGCCGTCTCCAGAGGAAGTCTCTGGAATCAGCATCGCGGCAATTTCAAATCGACACCACCCCAAAAACACATGCAACCCGCCGGACATCAGCAGGTTGCCAAGCGAATCGTATTACTTAACCGGACAGTAGTGACCCACAAGTTTAACTCAATCGTGATACCGAGTTCTATGTCGGTTAATCGAGATAAATTGAACCGCGGAACAACAATCTCGCCGGAGAAGAAAGCCTCATGCTTCGACTTTGATGGTGCTACACTGCATCTTGTAATCATAGTATGACAGAACTATAGGAGTTTGAATGCTATTGCTAGGAGTAGATCTCGGGACCACCGCGACCAAGGCGGCTCTATACGATCCAAATGCGCGTCTTGTCTCTGAGGGGCGTGCAGAGATTCCGCTGTATCATCCCCAGCTAGGCTCGGTCGAACAGAAGATGGAGGACTTTTATCAGTCCGCTGCGGTGGCGATACGTCAGTGCATGAATTCTTGCGGAGCAGATCCATCGCAAGTTGTCGGAATTGCATTTGATAGTCAGATGGCAGGAATCGGCTCAATCGACGAAAATTTCAAGCCTGCGGCCAGATTTGATTCGTGGCTCGATTCCCGCTGCCAGCCGTACATCGAGGAGGTGAACCGTTTTGCCGGACGTGTCATCGAACTCACGGGCTGCCCACCGGCCTGCAATCACGGCACAAAGATGTTGTGGTGGGCTAACGAACAGCCGGTCGATTATGCGCGCATCGTAAAGTTCGTTACTCCGAGTTCCTACGTAGCCGGCCGCGCCGTTAAGTTACGCGCGGAAGAGGCGTTTATCGATTATACTTTTCTGCATTTCACTGCAGTCTGCGACGCCGTAGCTGGAACGTGGTCAGATGAACTGTGCGGCGTACTCGGAATCGACCCAATGCGGCTTCCCAAAATTGTGGAGCCGTGGACCGTAGTTGGCGAATTGAGCCCGGAAGCGGCTCACGACTTTGGGCTGAAGGCCGGGACGCCTGTCGCAGCGGGTTGTGGTGATACAGCTGCGGGAGCCCTTGGGGCAGGCGTTGTCAGTCCGGGAATGCTCCTTGACACGGCTGGAACGGCCTCGGTTCTGGCATGTTGCACAGATCGGTTCGTGGCAGATGCCAAACACAAGGCGTTGATGGTGATGCGCTCCGTTGTGCCAGGAATTTGGAACCCGCTGGCATACGTCGGTGGTGGCGGGTTAGCGCCGGGGTGGTATGGGCGCGAGTTTTGGAACAATCAAACGCCGAGTTCTCCTTCGAATGAATTCTACGACGAGTTATTTGACAGTGCCATGGGTGCTCCTCCTGGGTGCGATGGATTGATGTTCTCGCCGCACCTGGGCGGACGCATTTGCCCGCCGGCACCGGAGATGAAGGGAGCATGGATCGGGTTCTCCTGGACGCACACTCGAAAACACTTCTTCCGGGCAATTCTTGAGAGCATTGGATTCGAGTACGCGTGGTATCTCCAGATCCTGCGAGGGCTAACGCCGGAATTGAACTTGATCGGAGCCAGAGTGATTGGCGGGGGGGCAAAGAACGAAGGTTGGAATCAAATCAAAGCCGATATTCTTTCCGTTCCGTACCAACAACTAGCACGTAAGGAGTGCGCGACGTGGGGAGCTGCGCTCATTGCCGGGAAGGCTTCCGGAGTTTTCACTGACTTGGCCGAGACGGCAACTGTTCTTGCTCCGCTGGCAGGAAAGCTCATATCGCCGAATGAGGCCCTGCGTTCGACCTACGACGCCGCGCTAGAGCGCTATTTGTTTTGGCAATCAAGACTCAAGGACGGGTATGGGCTTGCTCCGCCCGGATGACACAAAAGGTTAAGACTGTTAGCCGTTCGATGCAAAGTCCTCGACAGGGAGAACCACCGCAACGCATTCTGAGCCTGACAGGTGAAGCGGATGAGGGAAGGCGGGAAAAACCATCCAGTCGGCAACTGTGCGGCCTACAGACACGCTTTCACTTGGACGGCATAAGCTGGTGGCACCTAAGCGGAGGATAGAGTGCTGCGGAGACGCAACTCGAGCGCCGACTCGGGTGTTGTCTTTCAACTGTCTTAGCATTTCCAAAACTTCAACCTGACAATTCCGCTGCTCCCGATTTCGAAGGATTTAGTTTCCGCCAATCCTGCCGAAAATCTCGAGAGCGGCCATTCAGTGTGCTCCAAAGAAAGGATGCGAGCATGGTGCACTATCATGGTGGTCCGTTCAGCGATCCCACCACAGCAGTCGTCGTCTGGCGAGGCCGCCACGCGATGATTAGTTTCGCAAGACCAGAGCAAATTAAGGTAGCTACCGAAATTTGCCAGTCATTCTGTTTGGATAACGGTGCGTATTCAGCGTGGCGTCGTGGAAAGAGCATCAGTTTTGACCGCTACTACTCATGGGTTGATCGTTGGACCAGGCATCCGGGATGCGATTTCGCCGTCGTTCCGGATTTGATCGTGGGTACCGAAGATGATAACGATCGTATCCATCCGGCCAAGTACACGGTTGACGGGGTCTGGGGTGGGCGGCTAGGTTACTTTGCCTTGCTGGCGGCGTAGGCTGCTGGGGTGAGCTGTTCGAGGCTCTGGATGGAGCGGTTGCCGAGTCCGGGCAGAACTGCAGCCAGATATTCACGGATGGGTAGCCCGAGTCTGCGACAGCTCTCAACAACGGAGAAAATGGCCGCGATCTTTGGTCCTGCGCTTTCGTGGCCGATGTGTATCCAGTTGCGGCGACCGATGGCCACGGGTCTCATTGAATTTTCGGCCAGGTTGTTCGATAGCTCCAGAACAGGATATTCGAGGAACAGCGTGAGCTTTTCCCAGAGCGTCAGGGTGTATTTGGCCGCTTTACCTGCGATGCTCTTGGGCAGCACCTTCTCCTGCGCAGCCAGAATCTGCTTATGTAGTTCCTCAAGCAGTGCGGGCGCCTTCTCTTGGCGCAGAAGATGACGCTGCGCAATATCCATCTTCTCGGCGCGTGCCTGGGCATCGATAGCGAATAACTCATCCATCAGCCTGACGATGCTTGCCGAGTCCTGGTCTTTGGGATCTACCTTGACGGCATCGATGTATTTTCGTCTTGAGTGCGCAAGGCAACAGGCATGCACCATCGCCGGCCCGCCGATGTCATCTTCGTATGCCGCGTACCCATCTGTTTGCAGAATGCCATTGAACTGGCCAAGAAACTGCTTTGGCCCTTCACGCTCACGGCTCATGCGAAAGTCGAACACGACGGAACCGCCGGGTGATCCGTACTGCCACAAGAATGCCTTATGATTCTTGCCGCGCTTGTCGTGCATCTGCACATCCACCGGCGTTTCATCCGCCTGGATGTAACTGCCACTGAGCACTTCGCCCCGCATCACCCGCGTAATGAGCTGAAGCATTCCGCCTGTTTGCATTATCCAACCGTCCATCGTGGAGCAGCTGATGTCGATGCCGGTATCCCGCTTGAGAATCGCGCTCTGCCTAAAGAGTGGGAGCGAATCACAATACTTGTGCACCATGGTGTCGATGATCACTCCATCTGAGACCAGCGACTTGGGGATGATGCACTCCGGCAAGGGAGCAACCGCGACACCTTGCTCTTCACACCGCTTGCAGGCGCGCTTCTCGCGCCTGGTGACGCGCACGAAGTACTCGGCAGGCTTCACATCAAGCACTTCGCTCTCTTCGTAGCCGATGACCGTAGTCTCTTTGCCACAGATGCCGCAGATGCACTGTTCAGGCAAGCAGGCGATCATCTTCTCGACGCGCTGCAGATGCGCGGGCAGCGTTTGCCGGCCTGGGTGCTTGCGCGCAGGCTTACGCGATTGCTGATCTTGTGCTGTGCCTGGCAGCGTTGAAAGTGGACCACGTTCACTCTCTGCCTGTACTTCTTCACTGCTGACACCAGGCTCAAACTCCAGCAACTCCAGTTGAAGATCGCTTAGCTTCTCGCTGGCATTGCCATACTTGGCGATGCGAGCCAGACGCAGCCGCTCTTCTAGCAACCTGATCTTCAACTCTGCATTTGCGAGTGCTATCGTGGCAGATTGTAACTGTTTCGCCTGCGCGTCACACTGCTGAGACGCCGCATCGAGTTGCTGCTTCATTTGCGCGATAACTTCGGCGACGAAGGGATCGGAGTGTTGCTCAAGCGTCGGTTGGAAAGGCGCACTCACGATGCTTCTTTGATAACAAATATGACACCTGAATGCAAGCGAAATGTGCAGTGTTTATGCGGTTATTCGTGACATATGCGATTCCTAAGCGACCGCTTTGCGATACCACTTGCGCTCACGTATCTGGGCAAGATCGATGCCGCCCAGCAGCATCATCAATTGCTCGTGGCTCAACACCACCTTGCGCTGTTCGGGATCGACAGCAGGCCAGTGAACTCGGCCCTTTTCAATACGCTTCGCGCAGACCCATAGTCCTGTTCCGTCAAAGAAAATGATCTTCAGACGATTCCTCTGTGCGTTTGAGAACAAAAACACATGACCGCTCAACGGATCGCACAACAACTGGTTGCGCACCAGACCGTAGAGACCATCGAATCCTTTACGGAGGTCGGTTGCGCCAGGTGCAAGATAGACGCGCGTTGCAGCGCCGAGGCCGAACATGCTACGACCTCTCCAGAACAGCGATCAAGCGCCGCAATGTCTCGTCGGCGAAGCCATCGCCGACTTCCACCCTGCGACCGTTGAACAACAACAGCGTCAAGGCGCAAGGCCGATCCCCTGTGCTTACCGGACTCACGGCCGCAGCCACCTTTACCTCAACCAGAGGGTTCCGACCAACACCATCGTTGTCGAGACGGACCTCCTCCTGAAACTGTTTCTGCAAATGGCGGTTCAGCGTGCTCAATGCCATCCCATGACGACGGCAGAACTCGCTACGCCCCAAACCGCTCCCTCGGTACGAACTTGCCAACCGCGCAATCTCCGCGCGGTCACGACGATGAACTACCACTCCAGTCTCTCCGCTCATGAAAACAGTCCATCACAGCCGAGACACGAAGGGTTCTGGCGGAGATAAATGGATTGGAAATCCTTCTCCACCCTACCGGCAATTGACCTTCCTTCGAGAGCATCGACATTGTTCTCTGCGGCTACGCGGCCTTGCCTGTCGAGTTGGAGCAAGTTGGCCTCCATCAGTGACCCGTTCACCACAAGTTTGGCGAGTCCGTTCTCGGAAATCGTAAGCACTCCTGGTAAAGCCGTAGCGGGGGCGAATCTCCCCTCTGGAATATCCTCTCCAAGCCACCAGAAATGACCTTCCACTTCTACGAGTACGTCATCCTGCTTCCGCATCCAGATGGCTCCCTTTGCAAATGACCAAACTTAGCCTACCCAGATTAAGGCATGTGCCGGACGGAACGTTACAACAGCCGGCTTTGAGGACCGTGACATGCAGCGTGCTCAATTCTGCCCGGAAACAGCGGATAGAATGGGGCTATTCCTGGCAGAGACCTTTGCCGCGCAACAACAAAGATCGAATCAGTCCCCGGAAGTCGACAAGGGTCCGCCGATTCCATGCGCAAGAACCTCGGCTTTAGCCAACAGAAGGTCAGTGCGCTCAGCGAGTTGTTCCGCCGTTCTTACCGCGTTCCCTGTTGGTTGGCCGGTGAGCCCATAATTACTGTCCGGCATGAAGGCGTTGTGGACCGAAAACAACGGCCGGTTTCGGCACTCGCTGCATAGCCTTGCACTGGAATTCTGGTAGCCAAATAGTAGCCACCCTGTACCGTATCCCATGCGTTTCAGTGCGACAATGTGCAGTGCCTATTTGGAGTATATATCGTTTACTTTCAATTATTTATATGTCTAAAGTGTTGTTTCGCCAAGTCTTCGAATTTTGGTCAAATTCGGATTAATATCCGTTAGCTCCTGAAGCTGCTGTTCAATGTCGGCAGCCACTGGAACGGCGATTTCGGAGATCGCGCGCACTCTATTGGCAAGCTCCGCTTCAGCCCGGAGTGCATCTTTCTGTGTCGTATCTCGCAGGAATTGTCTGAATCGCTCGAACCGTTCTGATGCGGACTCGCTTAAGGGTTGCTGACAGAGCAGGCAGATTCTGCCCACGCCTGTAGCGGGGAATTCTTCATTCGGATAAATCGCGGCGCTGAAGGCTTCCGCGCTCTCATATAGCCTCCGCCACGCATCTGTGGTCGGTGCGTCGCCGAGAGGATCATTTGAGAATCGTCCGCTCGCAGCAATGGTGGCAGCTTCTCGAGTGCCCTTGGCGTCGGTGTACTTCTTGTATGCCGCCGCGACCTCTTCCGGTGTGAATGCCGTCAAAGCACCGCTCATCTTCGCCTTGACATTTTCCAGGGAGCGTTTGAGGCGTGCGAACTGAGCTGACCGGGTAGCCGGTTCTGACAGCTTCCGCATGTCCTCTTCTAGCGCAAGAAGGGTAGCATCGTCTGTTGGATTCCAGGCAAAGAACGACTCGATTTCAGCATCGGTCGGCACTTGGGCTGCCGGAGAGGTGGCAGCAAGGCGTCCCGCAAATTGGACAAAAGCAGCGCTGGTTACCGCCGGCAACTGGATTGCTAATTTGCCATTGAGTGTATTGATCTTGGTGGTAATCAACCCAATCAGTTCGTCGCAGACCTTCGCGAGACGCGGGAGCACATCCAGCCCAAGCGGGAGGAACTCTATCTTGTTTTGCTGATCTGCGTACAGTGGCGCCGTAGTGGCGTCAAAAACTGAAATCAGACTCAGTTCCTGGGGAGTGCTAGTTCCGTCCTGCCAAGAGATACTCAGAGCCTTCCTGCCAGATCTGTACCAGATTTTGGCTGACGCGGCGGCAGGCCCTCCCTGGGCATAGACATCTCCGAGTATTCGATCCTGCTTCTCATGGCGGGAACGGCATACCTGCTTCAAGATTCGTCCGTATCCCGTCTTCCCGCTGCCGTTATATCCATAGATGAGTGTAATCCCCGATTCAGCGAAAAGCAGCGTCTGGTTTGGGGCGAGCCGGTTTGTATTCTTGACTTCGCTCACGGAAGTGAGGATTGTCGGGGCGTGTACCTGTGAAGCTCGGCTCGCCAGATGCGAGGTATTCAAGTCTTCGAGGTTGCCAGCTTGGTCGAGGCCTTCTGTAGCCTGAAGGTTCGCGAATACCTCTTGGACATCATTTGGGGTCAGGTCCGACTGTATGCAAATCCGACGGAGACAGTCTCGTTGCCACGGCGCGCGGGAACTTGCAAAGCTGATCAGCTCTTGATTGATCGACATAAAGGCCTGCTCAGAATGGTCGCGATTAGCTTAGCTCTTGCGACCACTTTTGTCATTCTCTTCGGAAACCCCCTCGCTGCATGTAGGAAGAAGGCGGATATAACCGAGTTTCAGTGGATTTTTGAAAGGGTTTTCTGGAAAGGAAGCGCTACGATGGATTCAAACGCTCAAACCGGTGATCCGGAACGCAGTGCCTGACCCTCCTCACCATTATGTTGTCCTGCGTACAAGGGGCTAAAGGGCACAATCTGGTTTGTTCGTAGGGATGCGCAACGCCAGATCAGCCAACGATAGCCGCTTAGCATCGGAAGTGGCCGTCGGATAGATAGGCGACTTGTAAGCGGTAAAGGTAAGGAGCAATTGACCAATGGTTCGCGTGTTACATACGGCAGATTGGCATATAGGACAGACTTTGCGCGGATACCCGCGTGAGTACGAGCATGCCTGCGTATTCGAGCAATTGATCGGAATCGTTGCCGAGCGGGAAATCGACCTGCTAATTGTGGCGGGAGACATTTTCGATAGTCAGAATCCCTCCGGCGAGGCACAGCGACTGTTCTACGAAACCATTGAACGATTGCATCGGACGCGACCGGCCATGAAAACGATAATCACCGCAGGTAATCACGATGCGGCAGGCCGGCTGGAGGCTCCACACCCGCTGCTTGCGCGTTTCAATGTTCGAGTAGTTGGTAATGTGCGGAGACGTGACGGTAGGGTCGAGGCTGAGCGGCACCACATCGTCCTCACGGACCGTCATGGCGAGGCCTTACTCAATGTGCTTGCCGTTTCGTACCCCACTGCTACATGTTTGTCCAATATGACACTCGAAGACGATTCTGGCTCTCCTGTCGTGCGGGCGGTAAAGGAGTTGTACGACGAGCTGTATGCTTTTGTTGGGTCGAGGCTACAAGGGGTGCCTCTAATCGTTACCGGTCATCTCCACGTACTGGGGGCGATCGAGTCCGAGGGGGCAGAGCGGCGAATTCTGGTGGGCGGCCAGCACGCTGTGCCTCATAGTACCTTCCCTATGGAAGCCAGCTATGTCGCGCTTGGCCATCTTCATAAGGCGCAATGTGTGGGGCGAGAGGTTGTGCGATACAGTGGTTCTCTCATTCCTCTTTCGGCTACAGAGCAGCCCTATCGGCATAGTGTGACGTTGGTCTCCCTGGACGGCGCCGGGGTGACGTCGGAACAGATTCTCTTGAAGCGGCCAATACCGTTCTTACGCTTGCCCGCCACTGGAGAGGTGCAGCTCGGAGATCTGCATGACAATTTAGCCCAACTCGGTCTCGCGAGTGATCTTGAACCTCATCTCCGGCCATTTGTGCAGGTATGTCTGGCACGGGAAGGGCTGCTATCAGGTTATCGGGAAGAGTTGGATCGCATCGCTGAAGATTTCCCGGTGCGTATCGTAGAGGCGCGGGTGCGGTCGCTGGCCGGAGTGATACCGCAAACAGATTCGACAGCAGAGGCCTTTGTCAATCTTGCCGAGCGGGACCCCGAAGAGATGTTCAGACTAGCGTTTCAGAAGAAGTTCGGGAGTGAGCCGACCCGTCAGCACCTGGATGTCTTTCATCGCGCGCGGGCGGGAGTCTAAACGAATGAGAATTCTTGCAATTCGCGGACAGAACTTAGCTAGCCTTGCGCGCCCATTTGAATTGGATCTTACAGCGGAACCGCTAGCTGGGTCCGGACTCTTTGCGATCACGGGCGAAACTGGTTCGGGAAAATCCACTATTCTTGATGCACTTTGTCTTGCACTGTATGGACAATATCCGCGCGTTGCAGTGGGCAGACAGGAGTACGTTCCAGATCCGAGTGGCAAAGAGCTATCGATCAGTGATGGACGAGCAATACTGCGGCGCGGAGCGGCGGCAGGGTTCGCTGAGGTCGATTTTATTGGGCGCGATGGTGTCGGTTATCGTGTGCGATGGGCTGTCACCCGTGCGCGAGGTAAAGCAAATGGGCGACTGCAGAGCGTACAGCGATCTTTGAAACGATTGGCCGATGATAGTGCGGTTGCCGAGGGAATCACGTCGGTTCTGAACGAAGTGGTTGCAAGAACAGACTTAACCTTCGAACAGTTTCGCCGAACTGTTCTCCTTGCCCAAGGAGACTTCGATCTCTTTCTTCTGGCAGAGGAGCGTGATCGCGCTGAGCTTCTGGAAAAGATAACAGGTACCGAGATTTACGGTTCCATTTCCATTCAGGTGCGCGAGGGCACAGACAGATTTCGCCGTGAAATAGAGATGCTTGATCAGAAGCGTAGCGATATTGGCTTACTGGATGGTGCGGCGCGAATCGCACTGGAAGAGACCCAGGTGGCGCTCGCGCAAACCCTCAAGGACCAAGAAACAGAACGCGGAAAGCTCACAAGCGAACTGGAAAGACGACGCAACATCACTGCGGCGCTGGAGAATCTGCGACTGGCAGAGGCGCAACTCAATGCTGCACAGAACCAGAAAAATGACGCCCAGGAAGAGTTCAGGGAACTTTCGGAACTGGATGCGGTCGAACCTCTGCGCAGCCTGCACCTTATGGCTGAGGAGGCTTCCAAGGCGTTGCCCGCAGCCGAGCAGAAAGTCAGGGATACCGAGCAGGAGCTGAATTTAGCAGCCGACGCCTTTCGACAGGCACAGACGAGATTGGCAGAGGCCGAAGAAACTGCGCGGAAGGCCGAAGCTGTTTTTAAGAGCTTCGGGTCTGTTTGGACCGAAGCCGAGCAACTGGATGCAATGATCGTCTCGGCCCAAGCTGAAGCAGAATCAAGTGAGCGAATTACGGCGGAAGCCGAGAAAAAACTGAAAGCTCAGGAATCCACGCTCAATGGCCTGCAACGCCAGTTGGCAACTGCAAACGGCGAGTTCGGGCAAGCCAGCCGGCAACTAGAGGAACAAAGCGGACATGCAGCTCTGGCGGAACGGTTCGATGAGGTGCTCGCGTCGCTTCAGCAACATGAAGAGCAGCTGGGCTCTTGCCGAGCAGCAGAGCGAAGTGCTGCGGAAGCAAAGAAAACAGTTGAGACTCTACTGAAGGATGTAGCCAAGGCCGAAGACCACATCAAGGCCGCCGATGAGCTGCGAAAGAAATTAGTGATGCAAGGCAATGCCCTTCGCGATCGGCTCAAGGTTCTCAATGAAGGGGAACTCCAGAATCGGGTACAGGAACTGACGCAGCTCGTGCTCGACTTGCGCGAAGCACACCGGGTTGCGGGACGTGCCACAGACGCTGTGGCAAAACTTGAGGAGGCAGAACGTAAGCGTGGCCAGGCGATTGGCGATGAACGGCATGCGCACGAAAGCCTCGATGCAGCAAAGAGCGAGATGGATCGGGATGTGGCCTCGCGTGCTCGCCTCGTCCCGCTTGATGACCTTGCTCAGCAAGGTGTTTCCGAACGGGCGGCAGGTTTGCGTAGCTTTTTGCTGGCGGGCCAAGCTTGTCCAGTCTGTGGAGCTACAGATCATCCATACCGCGATGCCACCGATACAGAACATCTTACGGGTGCGCTTGAGGCGCTTGCGGAATCATTACGGAGCCAACGCCTGGGCCTCGACACAGCCATAGCACGAGCGGTCAGCCTCATTAATGAGGCAAGTGCACACGGCGCGGCTGCGGGTGCTCGCGCAAAGGAAGCCGAACAGAGCATGGAGGCTGCCCGCCTAGAGTCCGCCAACGCAGCAGCGGAATTTAGCAAACTACGTCCGTCAGTCGCCGATGCAATCACTACCCTTGGGCTAATCAATCAACTGCCCAACTCTTTGAAACTCAGGACACAGGAGGAGTTGACGACTTTGGGGCTCGAAGCTAACGAAGCGCTGACAAGCGCTAAGGCTTCACTGGCCGACGCAAAGCAGATTCGGGCCCAGTTGGATGCAGTGCGTAAACAGGAAGGCGAAGCCCAGGCACAGTTTGAAACCGAGCATCACATCAAACAAGAACGGATCACCCAGCATCACGCAGCCGAACTTGAGTTGCAGCGACAAAACGCAACGCTAGAAAGGGTCAATACTGAGACGCAGACGACAGAACGTGAGTTGGCCCCTTTCCTCGCGAGTGCCGACCTTGAATTGGTAATGTTGCATAAGGATGCGAGCGGAGCCCGTGCCAAAATACGCAGCTTGGCAATGGCTTACCGCGCCTTGAAGGAGCGAGTCGGATCGCTCGAATGTACCGTACGAGAGCTGGAACCGAAACGTGCCGAGGCCACTACTATTCTTCAAGCCAATGGTGAATTGTTAACGCGCTGCCAGGCCGATCTGGCGGCACGCAATACAGCATTGAAAGAAAAGCGTCGACAACGTGCCACTCTTCTTGACGGTGAGGCCACAGCAACGCACCGCTCCCGATTCAATAACGATCGACTTGCAGCAATTGAGAACCAGAACAGCGCAAACGCGACACGGAGCGAAACCGCCTCGGCACACCAAGGAGCAATCGTGGCACACAAAGAGGCGACGGCAACTTTTGAGGAAGCGCGTACACGCGCAGATGCAACGAAGGACAGTTTCAGCCAGGCCTGTGCTGCCGAGGAACAAACACGCGATTGGGTGGTGGCACGCCTTGCAGTGCCGGCGGCCAAGCGCACAGAAATGCGGACGCGGCTACAAGAAATCGAGATCGCATTCAATACTGGGTCGGCGAACATCAAGACGCGGATTGCGGATCTTGAAATTGCTCGCGCTGGTGTAGATGAGCATGTGAATGAACAGGAGTTATCAGCTTCTCTTAGTGCGCTGAACGAAGAGATTCGTGGTCAGCAGCAAAGGTTCGGCGAGAACGCAGCTGAGCTTAGGCGAGATGAGCAAGCAAGAACTGATGCGCGGGCACTCGGCACAGAAATCGAAGCAAAACGTACGGTACTTGCTGTGTGGCAGGCCGTAGATGACGCTATTGGGTCGCCGGATGGCTCTCGATTCCGTAAGTTCGTGCAAGGTATTACTCTCGAACACTTGATTCGGCTAGCAAACGATCACCTGAGCGCCCTGGGTCCGCGTTATCAGTTGGCACAGGGCATCACTTCTGACCTTGCAGTACACGTGATTGATCGCGATATGGCCGACGAACTTCGCGCGTCGCGGAGTCTGTCGGGAGGTGAGCGCTTTCTGGTATCTCTATCATTGGCGTTGGCTCTTTCCGGACTCGAAGGCCGCTCCTCGTTCGTGGATACGCTCTTTATCGATGAGGGCTTTGGTTCGCTTGACCGGGAGACCCTCGATATCGCCATCGACGCACTTGAATCCTTACATAGTCGCGGGCGGAAAGTCGCGGTCGTTTCGCATGTTGCTTCGATGATTGACCGCATTGCCATCCAGGTACGCGTAGAAAAACTTGGTGGAGGCCACTCAGTCGTAAGGCTTTCTGACGGGATGATTCCATAGAAAGGAAATGCTGAGACTTCCGGGATCAGCGCAGGCATATGCTCGCAGCGGCAGTGAGCAGCATAGAGTTGGCAACGATGAACCTTCCACGCCGCACACACTCTACTCGCGGCGTGGGCAAGTCTCTCGAATAAAGACCGCGGCTAATGCTGAATGCCATTGATGAACGCAAATCAATATTCTGTCGCTCAATATCGGGCCTCAATCTTCTGAGGACGATCGATTCGTAGGGCAGCCCGCTTCGGACGACGGCGATTCGGAAGCCGACCGTAGCTCGTGCAATCTTTCACGACCGTATATCGGCCGTGCGCACCAGGACGGACTTGTCTGGTTCCAGATTCCCGAAAAGATATTTGCGACGGGTGATCTCCTCAATCGCGCTGCGATTCTCTCGAAACATGTCAAGCTTGTTCCTGTGATCACCATGAAAATGATCGTCGAGCGCCTCTCTGCTGATGGCGCATCGTACTTGCCTATCGCCGTCTTGCCCCGAGAAGGCAACCACGTCCCGGCTTGAGCTATACCGCTCTTGCGGGGCAGGGAAGATTAATTCACGCCGGCTTCCGCGTTTCTGAGACCGGCGCATGCTCCGCTCTATGAATTGTGCGAACGGCTTGATATCCGTATCGATACTGGCCGAATCCAGCGCATGGAGATAATCGTCCCTGTCTTCGACGCGGATGACGGTCCACGGGTAGCCGCCCGAGGCCAGCATCACATTCATCAGGAAGCGGGCCATTCGTCCATTCCCGTCCGGATAGGGATGGATATAGCCGAACATCCAGTGGCCAAGAACCGCACGGACGGCTGGTTCCTGTTCGGATTCGAGCAGGTCAAACAGAGCCGGCATCGCGTCACGAACCGCTTCCCAGCGGGGTGGCACGTAGCGCGATGTGCGAAGATACACAGGCATATTCCTGTACCCGGCCAGGTCTCCCGCCCCAATCAAGCCAGCTCTTACGCAGGGCTGGAACATCTCCCGGTACCACTCCTTGTGCGCGTCGCGTGCGAGATTGGCGGCGTCGCCTCCCGCGATCACCTTTCCGACGACATCCTTGACTGCCTGGAATGCCTGCCAGTATCCGCGCGCCGCCAGCGCATCGCGGCTCTGTCGATCTTTTTCGTCGTGATCGGGATCCCAGTCGCCTTGCCGCACCTTCTCGATCAGGTCCGGCGTGACCGTGTAGCCTTCGATGGACAGGGAGTGATAAGCGTCGCTCCGGTAAATTTCATCGACGGAATGAAGATAGGAATTTCTGTCCTTCGGCAGTCCGGGCGGCTTGGGAAACACTGCGGCCACATCTTCGCGCATCATTGTCCAAAGCATCTGCACGCGGCCCACAACAGGGGCGACCGCCGCTTGGGGCCTGGCGAAGGTGTTTCCCGCTTCGAGGGGATCCTTCTCCCGAACATCGTAACCCGCGCTCTTCATCGTTCGGATGATTTCATCCGCCTGTTCGGGTTGACCGATCCTGCGCAGGGCCCCGGCAATATAGCCGGCCTTTGCCGAGTGTCCGCCATTCAACAGAAGGCGCAGCAGTTCGGAAACATCTCCGAGACTCGCAAGCACGACCTGCGATTCGACCGGATTGCGCGCGAAGAACGATTCCGCCACGCCCACCAGCGAAGCCGGTGGCGAGAACAGCCGCAAGCCGTCCCTGATAACGAGATTCTCCAGAGGAGGCATCCCGGTCTCCTTCAGATCGTAGAGAGACGTTCCAAAGCGAAGCTCTATGGTGTGGTTTGTTCCCCTCGGGCTGCACACCACCACCTGATTGGGGATGATGGTTCTTTCGCCATGAAACCACAGCGACTGCTCTGCCGACAGGTGCCATTGATCTCCGAAACGCTCCCCGCAATAGCGGGCGCAGAATTCCCAGAACGACGCATACCAAGGTGTGCTGTCGCCTGCCCGTGCGTGTGGGTTCGCAGAAATGAGCCACCCCTTCATCACTTCCTGCAGGAAGCCGTTTTCGATCAGTCGTTCGCGGTGGACACGGCTGAGATCGTCGGAGCGGAACACGCGACGGCCGCCGTGCTGAAGTTTCTTCAGCACGTCTAGGGATTCGGCGAGTTTTTCGTTAGGCGTTGCCATGAATAGCGAGGGTCCCTGCGTGTCAATACGAGCTTTTTCTGACGCGCAAACACAAGCGTATCATGATGAGCAAAGACAAGCAAATCATGCAGTGCAAACACGAGCATATTATGAAGCGATGTTGTAAATATAGGAAAATAAAGGATTTTTATAGACTTTGCAGACAATTATCACGCTTGGCTCTCGCGTGCCAAACAACATCTTCAGCTGAAGTCCCCCTTGCAGCCTTGCGATACTGGCCATGCTCCCATTGCCATGGCCTGCATGCAAAAGCGATAGTGCAGCATCGCTCTCTGTCCCGGCGAGTTTCAGGATGTCTCCTTTACCCTGGCGCAGCGTCGAAATCGGGTAGTGGTCTCCTTTGATTTGCTGCCGCCCTCATTCACAGTGATCGAGAAGTCTTTCAAGGGCGTCCACTTTTGTGAGTTTGCGATCCTCAACGTACAGGTGGATGCTTTCGTCCGCCGTTTCATCGTAGAAGTCTTTCATGCCGTAGCTGCTGAGATCGCCGATCAGCACGCCGTCTTTGTCAGGATCATGGCCACCATACCATTCCAAAATCGCGTAGTCGCTGCGGGCTTCAACCATGAAGTAATCGCAGCTCCGAACGCGATGGACGATAGTGCACTTTGTGGAGTCCGCCCGCACGGCTTCCTGCGGCAGGTAAGCCACGAGGCCAACAAGAACGCCGGCCACCGTGAGAATCTTGACTGCTTTCATAGGATGCGTACCCTTCGATGAATCTACTTGATAAAGCCGAGACGCCGCGCCTCGGCTTCGATAGCTTCAATGGTGTTCGCGACTTCGCATCCGATAGCGTGGAGTTCTTCCATGACGGGCTTGCCCCCTACGATAGCCGGCTGGTCGAAGGCTACGAAGAATTTGAATTCGATCTCGTATTGAGCGTCCGAATCGGAACTCGTCGTAAGGTATATGACCTCCTGTTTAACCCGATCCCAGGTGGAGTGTTCGGGGACTGCCATTCTGGCGAATCCAACACTGCTCTTAACCTTTGTGGAGGGCCTTTGAAAGTCGGTTCCGAATGGGGTGAGCATGGAGTGATTGTCGGCATTTCGAAGCGAGTTCAACGCGCAGAGAAGGTGGTTCCCTCCGTAGTACGGCTTGAACGAACGTAGGAGCGGGTACATCTTGGAAGGAACATCCTTGCAAAAACCGCTAAGGCTGTTCTCAAGGCCGGCGACATCTTTAGAGAAGGGAAAGTAGGCTTTCCGGGGACTTGCGCGTTGAGTAGCGGCAACGGCGTAGATTGCGTGGTCGAGACTGGCGCGCAGGTTGCTCACGACATCGCCAACCAGCTCCGCAATGGGGGTATCGTCGAAGTCCTTAATAAGCTTCACTTTGTGGAGCAGTTGATTCGGGTTGCCTGGGTCTACTTCAATAACCTGTCGGTAGGGGTCTACTTCGATAAAAGCCTGAATTTCCCGTTCGAGATTGGCGAAATGTTCGCCACTCCGAGCAACTTTGCGCTTCGCGCTGTCGAATGGCCCAGGCATTTCCCGGATTGTACCAACCTCAAGCCGCTGTTTGAGTGGGGTTCTGAGCAACTTCGTAGGACTCCCAAAGAGCGACCAGGTCTTTCACTTCCCAAAGTCGATTGGTTACCCGAATCGGAGCTACTTGCAAGGCACCGTCCAAAAAGTGCATGCGCCGAAGCAAAAACAGACCACGTCGGACCGGGTCAGCGGCCAGACCATGCAGAGGCTGAGATGTGTTTCCAATCAGCCGGCGAGCTTCTCCTGTATCCACTCGTCGAGGACGGATGCGCGGAAGCGCCAGACCTTGCCGATCTGTAAGGCACGAATCACGCCACGCCGCGCCATCTTCTGGAGCGTCTTCGGATGGATTCGCATGATCGCTGCCGCCTGGTTTGAGTCGAGCAGTGGCTCTGGAGAAAATGCGCCCGTCGAATGCGCCTGGAAGCGAGCCCGCGACGTCTCAATCTCAGCTGCGGCAGCCAGCCGGGTTTTCTCCGGAATGCCCCGCACGGTTAATCTGTCCTTTCCCTGAAAAGCCTCGTACATATCGTTACGAGCCCCATTGCTAACAACTAAAGAAGAAGGCTCCATCGCAGGGCGATCCTCTCTTCGTATCGCGTTATTCATCACTGCCCTCCAAATCGGTGCTGCAGGAATATTCTGCAATCATACCATAAATACAGCAGAAGTGTATGAACCATAGCGAGAAGATGACCCCCATAAATCGCTCACAAATAAGGTCTTATCCCCCTATTTCTTTGCAAATGCGATGGTTGAGCCAGTCGGCCTCTGGTCTCTAGCGGGCTCGTCGCCCTTCCTACTGCGTTGTCTTCAGCCCCTGGCCAGATTTGGCGCATAGCGAGCGTGCTTGCGCTCACCTGTGCGGACAAGCGCGCCCTTTTCTGTTAGGTCCACCAAATCGCGGGTCGTTGTGGCGGGAGAGGCTCCAGTGATGGTGCTGTAGTTGCCCGCACTCAGTCCGCCCATGAACCCTTCGGGGCCCTCCCGGAACATGCGCAGGAGCGCCTTCTGCTGCCTATCATTGATGTGGCCGCGTAGCCGGTCCAGTAGCTTTGTCTTAGCAATCAGGAACTCCACTTGCGCGATTGTCCGGCGCTGCGCTTCCAATGCGATGTCAGCAAACCATGTGAGCCATGAGGTGACATCAGTCTGCCGATTGGCCCTTTCAAGGGCTTCGTAATAACTCTTCTGATGAGCGAGAATCGTTGTGGCCAAAGTGACGAGCAGGGGTTGACCGAAGCACTGCGCCATCGCTTTCTCGGCGATGGCGCGCCCAATCCGGCCGTTGCCATCTTCAAACGGATGGATCGACTCGAAATACAGGTGGGCTATGCCCGCCCTTGAAATGGCGGGCAGGGATTCCGCGCCCTGGGGCACAGTTTGATTGAACCAGGAGATGAATCGCTTCATCTCTGACGGAACTCGCTTCGATGGAGGAGCTTCAAAATGCACTTTCTGAGCGCCAATTCGGCCAGAAATAACCTGCATTGGCTCCTCGCCTGTGCGGTATCTCCCGATGTTGATGAGGTCTTTTCTGCCAGAAGCCACCAGCCGGTGCCAGCGAAACAGCATCTCGTTTGAAAGAGGCTCAGCGGATGATCGAAAAAGATCGACCATCATTTCGGCAATCCCTTGTTCGGCTGGCGTTATGCGCCGCTTGTCGGCGGCCAGCCCGAGTTGATGCTGGATGGAGGATTGCACGCTATCCCGATTGAGGATTTCGCCCTCAATTTCAGAAGTCGTCAAAGCTTCTCCACTCATTACTTCCACGAGTAGTTGATTGTGCTCGTCCTGGCCCAGGTGCTTGACCGTGCCGATGACAACGCCCGCGCCAAGGAGAAACTGCTCTTCGGCAACAGACATCCGGGAACGATCCCACTTGAAATTTGGCCAATCCGGGCTTTGCCAGTTCCATGCCATGAGCGATAGAGCCTCCCTCTATCGCTCATCATATCGTAAATTCATGAGCGATACAATCCAGATCTATCGCTCATGCTGACTACCGGCTCCTGCTTTTGCCTGATTATGGCGTTGCCGCTTTGGACTGCCAACCGGTCCACCGTCCTCAGACGGCTCGGGAGTTGGAACGGCTTGCACCACCCCTGAAGTTGCAGTCGGCGCGGGGACCGAATCCATGCAGCCTCGAATCCCCATTCCAGCAGACAGTCCGATCAAAAGGGCTGCGGTGGAGATGACCGGAATCCAGACATACAGCACATTGGTGTTCAGTTTATGCAAGAATTCGTCAAGAGCACTCTCCCGCTTTTCCAGAGATTGTGTGAACCGGATGTTAGCGGATTCAACTTGAGCAACGACTCCGCCGTTCGAATCACTCAAATTCCCAAGTGCGGCGGTGAGTTCCTTCTGGGCGTTCGTCATCGCCGCGCTCGTTGCTTGCAGGCCTCTGGCCGTAACGGGGAGACCAGATTGGAGAAAATGCTGGCGGAGACTCTCACCCAGCAACTTTGCAATATATTCGGGATCAATGCCTGCTTCGATCTTGCGGGGCAGTACGGAAATCCGCGACTCCAGCTCGTGGACATAGCCGAGCATCTTCTGTTGTGCTTCGTCTGAAAACTGCTGATGAAGATCGAGCATCTCCTGAAAGCGCTCGCGCTCCTCGGCAATTTCCTTCGGCGTTTGGCGGGTGAGCAGGGCCAGGATGCCCATCGCTTCGAGAATGCGCAGCATCTCGTCGTCTGGGCTGAGTTTACGAGTGTGAGCAAGAACGCGATAATACGCGGCCTGCAGTTCCTCGGGGACAAGCCGGGCGAGAGAGTCGAACAGAGTCGACTCTCCCTCCGCAACGATTGCAAGTTTGGAGGTTCCCGATTCCGTGCTCATGGCAGAAATACCTGCCTTGCCCGGTCGAATTCAGAGAAGAGCCGCCGCCGGTAGCTCTGTGCGCGCATCACAAGTGACGCCCTCTTCAGTTCATCAACACCGGTCTTTCGATTGGCTACCTGCCCCAGTTGAATTCCGTGTTGCCGGACTGGGTTCTCCAGTTCCGAAAGACGAAACTCCATCTGCAGGATCTCCGGAGAGAAGGCTTCGCGGAAGCGACTTGCCTGTTCCGTAGACTTCCAGTAGGTGAAGTCCGCCAGGGCGCTGGTTGCGTTCTCGACAATGACGTACTCGACCCGTTCTTGTAGACGGCTCGCCCAGGCAAGGACACTTTCGACGCTGGCCGGGTCCGGCGTAACCACACCCACCGCTGTAAAGCGGACACCGGTTGCAGAAACATCGTCATACATCGACTCGAACCAGTCGGCCGCAACCTGCCCTGCGCCGGCTCCCATATCGGCAAGAATGATAGGCGTGCCGCCGTCGAGGTGATCGACGAAGGCGTCGAGTCCGGCCGGAGTGTGGATGTTGACTTTGGTGACCCGCCCATTGAAAAAGTGCTGTAGGGAGCCACGCGCCTTGTTCTCTGTGTCGAGATCGAGGAGGGTAGCTGAAATCTCGTTCGCCTCAAACCACTCGGCCAGGGCAACCATAACGCCAGTTTTGCCGACTCCGCCTTTGCCGCCCATTGTGAATACCACGCGCTTCGTATTGGCCGTCATTGCTCACCTCCATTGGTTGTCAGGGTTAGTGGTTCGTTCTCACGAAAGACGAAGCGGGCGCGCTTCGCTTCCCGCACCGCAGGCTTTGCCTTCAGAGCGGCAACGCGTTCGAGGAGCGGCGAGTCCGCCGCAATCAGGCCCACTGGCGGCAACTCGAATTGCGTTCGCTTGCGATGCTTTGCGCGGACTTTCACGAAGGAGTGCAGGGTGCTGAGTGCGACATGAAGACCCAGGTGCTCGTCAAAGAGGTGGGCGACTTCTCGGTACGTGCGCCCCTTGCGGCGCAGTTCGCGGATCAGTTCGCGGTGGGGCTCCAGTTTGGAGCGTGGAG
>Ga0182027_10003330_pt1 | contig 25586 bp, 21 predicted proteins | sample 712E1DmetaG_FD_121300 | JGI IMG/M metagenome (GOLD analysis project Ga0182027, IMG submission 121300) | Permafrost microbial communities from Stordalen Mire, Sweden - 712E1D metaG (Illumina Assembly) | ecosystem: Environmental > Terrestrial > Soil > Wetlands > Permafrost | place: Sweden...
AAATTTTCAGGAGATCAAGAGGATGATCAACATAACGCTACCCGATAACTCTGTTAGGCAATATCCCGAAGGCACAACCGGGATGGAAATCGCAAAAAGCATCAGCGAAGGACTTGCACGCAATGTACTTTCGGTTTTGGTGAATGAGGAGGTGTGGGATGCTAACCGCCCGATCCGGACCGATGCGAGGATACGATTGTTAACCTGGAACGATGAGGAAGGAAAAGCCACTTTCTGGCATTCCTCAGCCCACCTGATGGCAGAAGCAATTGAACTGCTTTATCCTGGGGTACAGTTTGGCATTGGACCACATATCGAAAACGGATTCTATTACGATATTGATTTTGGCGATAAAGCCATTTCTTCCGAAGATTTTCCGAAGATTGAAGCAAAGATGATGGAACTGGCAAAAGAAAACCAGGTTTTTGTGCGGACTGAAGTTCCGAAGGCAAAAGCGCTGGACTATTTTACCAGAAAAAAAGATGAATATAAGATAGAATTATTGCAGGACCTGGAGGACGGGCAGATCACTTTTTATGAATCCGGACATTTCACAGACCTTTGCCGTGGCCCGCATTTGCCGGACACATCAGCAATAAAGGCTGTAAAACTGCTGAATACGGCAGGCGCTTACTGGAGAGGTGATGAAACCCGCCGCCAGCTGACGCGCATCTATGGTATTACCTTCCCTAAACAGAAGGAATTGACAGATTATCTGGCCCTTCTCGAAGAAGCTAAGAAACGCGATCACCGCAAGATCGGAAAGGAAATGGAACTCTTCACTTTCTCGCAGAAGGTGGGTCTGGGACTTCCCTTGTGGCTTCCCAAAGGAGCATTGCTGAGGGAACGCCTCGAAATGTTCCTGAAGAAAGTTCAGAAGAGAGCAGGCTACCAGCAGGTTATTTGTCCGCATATCGGGAATGTGGAGTTGTACAAAACGTCGGGACATTACCAGAAATATGGCGAAAGTTCCTTCCATCCCATCACAACCCCGGTTCCGGGTGAAGAGTTTTTCCTGAAACCGATGAATTGTCCCCACCACTGCGAGATCTATAATTCCAAACCGAGATCATACAAGGAACTTCCCCTCCGGATCGCGGAATTCGGAACAGTTTATCGCTACGAGCAAAGCGGAGAGCTTCACGGCCTTACCCGCGTCCGCGGATTCACGCAGGACGATGCACATATTTTCTGTACACCTGAACAGGTTAAAGATGAGTTTAAAGGTGTGATCGATATTGTCATGCTGATCTTCAAAGCTCTTGATTTTAAGGATTTCATTACCCAGATATCGTTCCGCGACAAGAATAATAAGGAGAAATACATCGGTACTGACGAAAACTGGGAAAAGGCCGAAAAGGCCATCCTGGAAGTGGCCCAGGAACGGAATCTGAACTATGTGATCGCTCCCGGCGAAGCTGCTTTCTATGGTCCGAAGATGGATTTTTTGGTAAAGGATGCACTGGGAAGGAAATGGCAGCTGGGCACAATTCAGGTCGATTATAATCTCCCCGACCGTTTTGAGCTTGAATACATCGGGAGCGACAACCAAAAGCATCGGCCGGTGATGATCCACCGGGCCCCTTTCGGGTCGATGGAACGTTTTGTGGCCGTTCTGATCGAACATACTGCCGGACAATTCCCGCTCTGGCTCACTCCCGACCAGGCTATCATCCTGCCAATCAGTGAAAAATATCAGAATTATGCAGAAAAAGTTTTACAATTCCTGAATAATTCCGATATTCGCGCCCAGATTGACAACAGGAACGAGAAAGCCGGCAAGAAGATCCGGGATGCCGAACTGGCAAAAATTCCGTTCATGCTTGTAATAGGAGAGAGGGAAGAAATGGAAGGAACCGTTTCTGTTAGGAAGCATGGCAAAGGTGACCTCGGCCCGCAAAAACTTGAAGACTTCGCCCGTTTCATTACGGATGAAGTCAATAAAGAATTGGGTGAATTGAATTGATAATTGATAATTGATAATTCAGACTTAATACCTATAGACAAAGAACAAATAGTAATAACTAAAAATAGGAGAACAAACCATAGCACTTCCGTTTAACAGTAACTTTAACAGGGGAGGCCGCCGGCCTTTCGTGAAAAAAGAAGACCCTCACAAGATCAATGAACATATAAAAGCCTCCGTCGTTCGCGTAGTTGGGGAAAATGTTGAGCCGGGTATCTATAACCTGCGTGAAGCATTGATGATTGCAGAAAACCGGGGACTCGACCTGGTTGAAATCTCTCCCACTGCCAACCCGCCAGTTTGCAGGGTGATCGATTATAAAAAGTTCCTCTATGAACTGAAGAGGAAACAGAAAGAAATGAAGGCGAAAACCGCCAGGATTATTGTAAAGGAGATTCGCCTTGGACCCAATACTGACGACCATGATTTCAACTTTAAACTGAATCATTGTATCAAATTCCTGAAGGATGGAGCCAAGGTTAAAGTGGATGTTTTCTTCAAAGGAAGGTCCATCATATACAAGGAACAGGGTGAACTGATCCTGTTGAAATTTGCCCAATCCATCGTGGATTATGGGAAAATTGAACAAATGCCGCGACTGGAAGGAAAAAGAATGATCATGATCATCGCACCAAAAAAATAACGTGTGACTCGTAACGAGGAAACTTTAATACTTAACACTTAATACTTAACACTTAAAACTAAATTTTCAATGCCAAAAATGAAATCGAAATCCGGGGCCAAGAAGAGATTTGACGTTACTGGTACCGGTAAGATAAAAAGGAAGCACGCTTATAAGAGCCATATCCTGACGAAAAAATCCACCAAGCGGAAACGTAACCTAACCTATTCCGGCCTGGTAGATAAAGCGGATAAAGCCAATGTAAAGGAAATGCTTCAACGTTAGTTCAATCATTATTTAACTTACCCGCAGCTTTAAGGACCCGCAAAGGGACGCTCAGGTAAAAAAACCGTAAACATGCCAAGATCAGTAAATGCAGTAGCTTCAAGAGCAAGAAGGAAGAAGTTGCTGAAACAGACAAAAGGGCAATTCGGACGCAGGAAAAATGTCCTGACTGTTGCCAAAAATTCCCTCGAAAAAGGTTTAACTTACGCATACCGCGATCGCAGGACCAAGAAAAGAAATTTTCGTGGTTTATGGATCACCCGTATCAATGCGGGTGTCCGCGAACACGGAATGTCCTATTCGGTATTCATGGGCAAATTGCTTGAGAAGAATATAACTCTCAACCGTAAAAGCCTGGCCGACCTTGCAATGAATCATCCGGAAGCCTTTAAAGCCATTGTTGATTCTTTGAAGGATTAGTCTTTCATAAAGAAAACATTTGTTTAACTGCATAATCGGGACACCATACGCGTCACGTGTTATGTGTTATGTCTGTGTTGAAAACTTGTTTTTACACCCGGGCTTATTTTTTTTTATTTGACCGAAAAATCTATATTTGCAAATTAAAAACCAACTGTATGAAAAGATTCTATTTTGCACTACTGGCTTTGTTAATGCTTGCAGGTTTTCCGGTCCTGGCACAAAGAGGATTGTATTTTGGGATAGCCGGAACGATTCAATCAACCTGGATCACAAACCAGAATAATTATGGCCTGCCTGAAATGGATTACAAAACCACCTTTGGTGGAGCAGGGAACCTTAACATCGGCTATGATTTTACCAATCATCTCGGAGTTAAAATCGAAGTCGGGTACGGGAAATTCGGTCAGAAATATACAGATACAAAAGGCGATTCCGTCTTTTCCCGTGAGATCAAACTGAATCATCTCATGATTCCGATCTTATTTAAATACAGGACGGGAGGAGCCATCGCCAAATTCTATGTAGCCATCGGACCGCAATTCGACATGCTGCTCTCGGCAAAACAGAGCTACTTAATGAATGGTGCAAATTACGATACCACACTGGAAACCGTTTCAGGTGAAAAATTCGCAGTTGGGAAGGAAGAGATCAAGGAAAGATTCTCCTCCATGGATGTTTTTGCAAGGATGGATCTTGGAATCGATATTACCCTTCTCAGACATATCCTGATCGAGTTCGGGTTAAAAGTTGGATATGGCCTCATGGACCTTAATTCCTCCGATTACCATCTCAAGGATCATTCAGGCGCGTATCACCCGTCACACAATATTTTCGGAGGACTCACACTTGGGTTGAATTACCGCCTTTAGAATCTCCCAACAATTATTTGGAATGAAGAGAGGTGGTTTTGGCTACCTCTCTTTTTTTATTCTGCTATGAACGGTAGGGTTGAAAAAAATTCCTTTTTGAAGCTAACATGAAAGGAGATGAATACCTTGTAATGGTCATCAAAGCAAACCAAGTTTGATGTAGTTCCTGAAGAATTGAAGGAACTGATCGGTAACCAGGCGCTTGGCAATGATCTCTTTCCGGTTGTTGAGGATATAGATCACCGGGGTGGAGTTGACATCATACTGCCCATGGTAATCGCCCGTCAGGGTTCGCGGGCCATTCACATTAATCCAATCCATTTTTTTCTTACGGATAGCCGATTTCCATTTCACAAGTGAAGAATCGGTACAAATTGCGAATATTTTCAGTCCCAGTGTGTCTTTCTGTTTATCATAAAAATTTTTCAGTTTCGGGATCTCCTGTTCACAATTACCGCAATCGGGATCCCAGAAGAATAGGATTAGGAAATTGGATTTGACCGAGTACATCGATACGGGCAGGTTATTGGTGTCGAGCATGATCATGTTTGGCGCGATCTGACCGATCAGTAAAGGCCTGAGCCTGTTAGCTTTTTTAATCAGGTTTTCCACCACCGTAGACTTTTCCCACGTAGCCTGGTGAGTCAGGTAATAGGTATCGACTATATGAACGAAGACACGGTCAAAACCCATGATCTCAGAACTTTCGGAATGATAGGTGGCATACCAGACAAGGTATTTGAACATTTCCGGGTTTGGACGGGCCTTTTCGATCAGGATATCGGTTTCTTTTATAATAGTGTCGGGCTGCTGATAGAGGATCTGGTCGAAGTATTTCTTGAGTTTATTATCGAATACGGGGGTCCGTAAAAGCCGGTCATCCGTGAAATCGGTTCCGTCCCAGTAATGGGCCTTGACGTATCGGTAGGAAAAAGTTGAATCTTTCCTTCCGTTTGAGAGGACCGGAATTTCAGGAACTTCTGGTTCCCGCATTGCATTGATCAGAAAGGCAACAAAGGAGGAGGGGTGTTTTTCTGCCATTTCCAGCTTATACCGGATGATCTGCTTGTTAATTGCTTCCGATTTATCATGAATGAGATTGATGGAATCCTTGCCGGTTTTCCCGCGAACAACAAGCTTTTGCAGCGCCTGGATCTCGGCGAACCGCGCTTTATTGTACTTAACATAATCGTAAAAAAGCTGGTTTTCCGGAGAGCCTGTGATCACCATCTTTCCTGAAAGGTCAGTCCGGTCGGTTTCCATGCTGAACTTCAGGTCGTTGTTGACAATGAATTCAAAATAGCTTTTATCATTGATCACGGCGAGATAGATACCTCTTGGGAAATCTGCATTGGCCGTAAAAGTAAATCTGCCGGCAGCATCCACTTTCACCGTATCCTTTACATAGGTCCCGTTGCCATAATATGCAGCGATCAGGCAAATGGTATCTTTAATTCCTTTTACCTGGAACCGGATCAGGTACCCGTTGCTCACCGCCTCAGCCTGCACAGGCATTCCCAGCGGTTCAATGAACAACAAAAGAAGAAGAATCTTTTTTAAACCTTTGATTTTATTGATGTTCATCGCGTAAAAGGTCATTGATCGTTTTAACAGGGTTGAAAGTGATCAGCGGAATCTCTATAAAAACAGTGATCCAGCCTGCCATGGAACCGTTCCACAAGCCGGGCAGTTCCAGTGCTTTCAGGGTTCTTCCTCCGCTTGATTTCAGGGAAATGAACCCGGTTGATTCGTCTACAAAATCCTGGAGGTTAAACGGATTCCCGGAATAATCTATTGTGCAGCAAACCAGGTCAACCGGGTTGAAATGAGTGGCAGCCCGGAAAATTGCGCATTGTTTTTTATCGTTCATGTCAACCTGCGAAGATTCCACGATCTGAAGTGAGACATTTCCATCCTTACCGGTTACCCAGAAAGGTCCGCCTCCCGGTTCACCTGCGTTCCTGACCATCCCGCAAACCCGGATCGGGCGATTGAGATCCCTGACCAGGATGCTGCACAGCGTTTCTTCAGTCTTCTTTTCAAACCCTTCCGGAAGCGATACCAGGTTCCGGGAAGCGGCAAAGGAAGCCATTTCCCGTATCTCTTCACCGGTGACAATTCCGAATTCCGCTTTCTTCAGGAAATCAAATATTCTCTGGCGGATGTGAAGCAGGTAACCCCCGATCAGTTTTTTATTTTCTATGGTTGGTTCTTTAAGTCTGTCGGGAACGATGTTGTCGATATTTTTTATGAAGATGACATCGGCATCCAGTTCATTCAGGTTTGCCAGAAGTGCTCCGTGTCCCGCCGGGCGGAAAAGAAGGGTTCCGTCCGGGTTCCTGAAAGGAAGGTTATTTTCGTCAACAGCAAGGGTATCAGTGGATGACTTTTGTATGGAATGGTGTATCTCCAGTCGTGTGTGATAACGGGCTTCATACTTTTCCCTGACTTCAGCAACCTTTTCATCAAATATTCCGATATGTTCCGGCGATACTGTAAAATGGATTCCTGAAATACCATTCCGGTTCCTCGTGTAATGAGCTGCTTCCACGAGATGCTCTTCCATGGCGGTCCTTGGGCCATCTTCGTAGGTATGAAAGGCAAGCAGGGCTTTGGGTAGGGCGGCATAGTTTAAACCGGCTTTACCAAGAATGTGGTCGAGGATAGGAACGAAGTCCATCTCCGCCAATTCCTGTTCAATATCCTTTCCTTCTTTCTTCAAAGACGCCTGCAGATCATGATAAAAAGCGAAGCGGTGAATATTTTTAAAAAAGGTATATACCGGTTTGAAACTTGTCCCGGAGAAGTAACTCTCCGGAATTCCTTTGCCGGTCTTCAGGAATTCGCGGAATTCATAAAGGTGCTTGAACATCCTGCTGGCAGCACCGGATGCAGGAACGAATTTAATCACCCGGAGTGAAGAGGCCTTTTCCTCATAGAACCGGATGAGTTCCTCTTTTTTCTCTTCGCTGAAATTGATGATACCGTCACCCTGGGTTGCGGGCCGTAACAGCCGGATAAAAGGAAATCCCTGCCGGAAATGATCCAGCTGGTTTTTCAAGGTTTTCAGGGTGATTCCTTTTTTTTCGATCGAATTGAGATCATCCTGCTGAAACATACCGCTATTTTTTAATAACTTTGGCAAAATTATCTTAAATTATGAAACAGATACTCAGCACGGTATTATTTTTCCTTGTGATAACCGGTTTTTCACAGCAGATACCACAGAAATATTTCGTTGCATTTACCGATAAGAACGGAAGCCCTTATTCCATAAATAATCCACAGGCCTTCCTGACACAAAGGGCGATCACCCGCAGGAACGCACAGGGAATTCCCATTACCGAACAAGACTTACCGGTAAACCCGCCTTATGTCACAGCTGTTGTGGCAACAGGGGTGCAGGTTTTTACCCAGTGCAAATGGTTTAACGGGGTTACGGTAAGGGTCACCGATACCGCAGTACTGCCCACAATCAGAGCGCTTCCTTTTGTGCAGAGCGTGATAAGGGTCTCTTCCTATGATTCCAAAAAATCCACGGGGGGTGATCAAAAATTCCGGTTGGAAGAAAGCCTTGGCAAAACAGGCAACCATGTAAACAGGTCTGCGGGTTCAGCCCTTAGCTATGATTATGGCCCCTCGTACGACCAGATCCATCTGCTCAACGGTGAGGCCCTGCACAACCTTGGATACAGGGGGCAGGGAAAGGTAATTGCAGTACTGGATGCAGGATTTAATGGCGCTGACACGAACCACGTTTTCGACAGCCTGAGGGCCAATAACCAGATTCTTGGAACCCGGGATTTCGTGACCCCCGGGGGGAATGTTTACATTGCACATCCACATGGTGCCGAAGTCCTTTCAACGATGGGTGGAGATATTCCCGGACAACTGATCGGTACTGCTCCTAAAGCCTCTTACTGGCTGATCCGCACAGAAGATGCAGCTACAGAAAATATTGTTGAAGAATACAACTGGGTAGTGGGAGCGGAAATGGCCGACAGCGTTGGTGCTGATGTGATCAACTCATCCCTGGGATATACCACTTTTGATAATGGCTGGATGGATCACAGCTGTGCAGATATGAATGGCCATACTAATCCTTCTTCAATAGGTGCAAATATTGCAGCAAGCAGGGGAATGGCCCTCAGCATCAGTGCCGGAAATGAAGGTGGATCATCATGGACCTGTGTGAGTTCGCCTTCCGATGCCCTGGAGGCATTAAGCATTGCTGCTACAGATCAATATGGCAATTATGCGGGTTTTAGTTCTCCCGGAACAGTAAACGGGAGCTATGTGAAGCCGAATATTGCTTCGATGGGATTGAATTGCTACGTAGCCTATCCCGATGGCTCATTTGGTTACGGGAGTGGCACTTCATTTGCGTCTCCCATTAATGCAGGAATGGTGGCCTGTTTATGGCAGGCAAGATCAAACTTTGATCAGTACACCCTGCGCAGGGTCATTGAGGAAAGTGCCAGTCAATATTCTCACCCGGATTCACTTCTGGGATATGGAATTCCCAACTATTTGAATGCACTAACGATTTCCCAGGTTGGCGTTCTGAACAAAAGCAAAACCCAGGCTTATCCCAACCCATTTACTGATGAATTCACTGTCTCTATAGATAATCCTATCACCGGTGCTCTTGAGATCAGCATAATCTCCATCACAGGCAATATTGTTATAAAAACCAGCAGGACAATCGTCGCGGGAGAGGGTAATACGTTCACTCTGAAAAATCTAACAACTCTAACACCCGGAATGTATATCCTGAAGATTTCCACAGGAAGTAATACAGAGTATCAGCATGTGGTTAAAATTGAGAAGTAGGAAGGTCTGAATGCCCGGAGGTTTTTCTCCATAAAAAGCCAGAGAACGATAATCGTCTTCTGGCTTTTTTTCATTAATGTTGAGATTCTACCACTAATCTTGGTTGGATGAAATGAAAAGATAAGTCAGATAAAAAATTTACAGAAGTAAATCCACAATAATACTTTGCCGATGATTAACATTTGTGATTTTTTAAAGTTACAATGTTATTTTATCAATAACCATCCTGAAAGAATTCTCTCTGAAGAGGTACAAATCACCTCAAAGAAATAACTTGTAATTCATTCTTACCACTTGGTTCTAACTATTTTTCCAGTAGGTTTCTGATTATTCCTGAGGAACCGGAAGGAAAATCCGCATCAGGAAATTGTGATGACATAAACTCTCAGTTTTATTATAAGACCCTCTCATCCAGAATTAGATAATAACAATTATATTGTTTACATTAGTAAACAAACAAATATAACAAAAATCAATTTTCTTTTGTCTATAAATTATGTAAAAGGAATTAATTCTAATGAGTCAGGGTTATCGGTAATATTGCACAATCAATTCTCATATTCTATGTAAGAATACCTGGTCTTAGGAAACTGTGTTGGAATCACTCGGGTTTATTTTCTAAAGATCAGGATATAAAACAGATAGAAGGAAGTATTTGCATTTAATACCAATGTAAACAACAAATCAATATTTGTTATAAACAGCAATTAACCAAATACTTGTATTAATTATTCCAAGTAACACTTTAAGTAAATAGTAATGTGTACAAAATTGAATGTAAACTTGATTTCGTCTTTTTGTTTCGTTACTTTTGTCACTTGATTTTTCCTGATCATGACAGAACGTATCCTTTCAATCATTAAATATTTGAATCTATCCCCGTCCGATTTTGCTGAAGAGATTGGTATTCAGCGGTCGAGTATTTCTCACCTGATCTCGGGACGAAATAAACCAAGTTTAGAATTTATTCAGAAGATTCTGAAACGTTTTCCTGAGATTAACCCGGAATGGATATTATCCGGACATGGCGGAATGTTAAAAAGCGAAGTTATGCCTGAATCCGGAACATTTCCTTTTGAAAATTCAGAGGTTAAGAAGCAGGATCAATTTAAGGAAACCATGAAACCTGAAAATCCACGTATTCCTGTACGGAAAAAAACGGTTGGACCCGATGAAAGACTGGTGGAAAAGATTATTTACTTATATAAGGATAAAACATTCCGGGAATATTATCCGGAATAGACTCTCAGAATTGCTCCAGACCTGAGAAGAAGAAATTTCCTTCGATCACTGCATTTTCATCGCTGTCGGAACCATGAACGGCATTCTCCTGGACATTTTTTGCGTAGCGTTTCCGGATGGTCCCGGGTGCTGCCTTTGCTGGATCTGTCGCCCCGATCAATGTACGGAAGTCTTCAACCGCATTTTCTTTTTCAAGAATGGCAGCTACCACGGGACCGGATGACATAAAGGTTACAAGGTCCCGGTAAAATCCCCTTTCCTTATGAATGTCGTAAAATTTTCCGGCCTGTTGAGGTGTAAGCTGTGTGATTTTCATGGCAACGATGCGGAATCCGGCTTCCTGGATCATGACAAGAATGGAGCCTGCGACACCCTCGGAGACGGTACTGGGTTTGATCATGGTAAACGTTCTCTTTTCAGACATGGGATGGAGGTTAAATATTTTCTGTTTTGAGGCGTAAAATTACGAAATACAGATGAATTCTTTAACTTTGTGGCCTTCATCTGAAAAAACAGATCTTTGCAAAAATCAGAACTCAAGGGTATCATCGACGTTCTCGAAACCCCGAGGAAGATATTGATTACCACGCATACCAATCCTGACGGGGATGCGATCGGGTCAAGCCTCGCATTGTATGGCTATTTGCAGAAGAAAGGTCATTCTGTATCGGTTATGATACCGGATCCTGACCCGGCATTCCTGCACTGGATGCCTTTTCATTCGTCAATCCTGATTTTCCGTGATCAGCAGGAACCGGGTATTGCAGCAATAGAGGATGCTGAGGTAATATTTTGTCTCGATTACAATGGATTGGGCCGCCTGGGCAATGCAGAACAACCTATACGAAAGGCACGAGCCTTAAAGATCCTGATAGATCATCACCGCGATCCTGCTCCTGATTTTGATCACATGATATCGATGATTGAAACCTCTTCCACGAGTGAACTTGTTTACGACTTTATCGCAGGAGTCGGGGATGCAGCACTGATCGACAAGGATATTGCAGCTTGCATCTATGCTGGGATCATCACCGATACCGGTTCATTCAGTTATTCCTGCAACTATGAAAAAACCTACCTGATCACGGCTGATCTCTACCGGAAAGGCATTGACGGGGAGCATATCCACCGTCTAGTTTACGATACTTATTCAGAGGGGCGGCTCAGGTTACTGGGATATTCCATCAGTGAAAAGCTGGTTGTACTCCACGAATATCATACAGCTTATATTTATCTTTCAAAAGAGGATCTTGACCGGTTCGATTACAAGGTAGGCGACACCGAAGATATCGTGAACTATGGCCTGTCGGTGGCAGGAATCAACCTTGCCGCGCTGTTTTCCGAGCGGGATGGCGTTGTCAGGGTTTCGCTCCGCTCGAAAGGAAATTTTTCCGTGAACGATATCGCCCGCAAGTATTTTAATGGTGGCGGGCATATAAATGCTGCCGGCGCCAACAGTTATGTTTCCCTGGAGGAAACAGTCCGCATCTTCGTGGAAATGCTTCCCGATTACAAGGAAAAATTAACCTCCGTATATTGATATCTCTTTTGGTCATCATGAATCGTCATTGCGCGACCCTGCCGGTATTTCTTCTTTTTTTGATACTATGCACTTCATGCAGCGAGCAACCTCAGCCATCAAAATCGACCCGGCACCTTGGCATGATGAGTGACAGTCTTGTGAATTATAACCGGAGTATTGTCAGGACAGAAGATCAGCAGATCGAAGATTTTATTGCCCGATACGGCTGGAAGATGAATAAAACAGGCACCGGTCTGCGTTACCTGATCTTCAAAAAAGGGAAGGGTGTAAAAACGGAAAAAGGGAAAGTGGCTGTGATCCGTTATACGCTGCGTTTTCTGAATGGAAACCTTTGTTATAGTTCCGATAAAGAAGGCCTGAAGGAATTTAAGATCGGTTATGGGGGTGTGGAAAGCGGGGTAGAAGAAGGAATTTTATTGATGCGAGTTGGGGACCGAGCGAAATTTATAGTACCTTCGCACCTCGCTTTTGGATTCCTGGGCGATCAGAATAAAATCCCACAACACGCAACGCTTGTTTATGATATCGAACTGGTCAAAATAAAATAATCTTAACAAAAACAATTATTCATTATGAAAAACACATTCTTCAAGTTGGCTGCTTTGGTGATGATAGTTGCATTTGCCGCTTCATGTACCTCAAAGTACCCCGGATTTAAAAAGTCAGATTCAGGCTTGTACTACAAATTGTACAAGGTTGGCAAAGACACGGTAAAACCGAAAGTTAAAGATTGGATTTCCATGGAATATAAGTTAGTGGTAAAATCCAAAGGAAAAGACAGCATTTTTATTGATAGCAGGAAGACCCAGCAGGGCCCGCTTCGGATGCAGCTACCACCTTCTGATTACAAGGGTGATATCTATGAAGGTATGCGGATGATGGTTGCAGGTGACAGTGGTGAGTTCATTGTCAATGCAGACTCGCTCTTCAGGAAGACCTTCCGCCAGGGAGCCCGGCCGAAATACGTCGACACGAATTCTGTGGCCAGGTTCTTTATCCATATGATCACCGTTGAATCACCATTGGTGATGCAGAAAAATGAAAAGGTTACACTGGATAAATTTCTTGCTGAAAATAAGATCACAACAGCACCTCAGCCTAGCGGATTATATTACATTGAACAGGTAGAAGGAAAAGGGATCAAAATTGATTCCGGCTGCCAGGTAATTTATAATGTCAAGATCTCCATGATCAATGGAAAACAGGTTTTTAGCCAGGATAGCATGAAATTTGTTTATGGCAAACGCCCGGATATGTCCGGTTTCCTTGAAGGAATCAAATTGATGAAAAAAGGTGGAAAAGCCCGCCTGATCTTACCTTCACAACTTGCTTTCGGCGAACGTGGTTACCGCGAGATCCCTCCCTATACCACGATCATTTATGATGTTCAGGTTCTGGATGTGAAATCAAAAGCCGAATATGCAAAGATAGAAGCAGCTGAGAAGAAGAAACAGGAAGCCGAAAAGAAGAAACAAGATGCCAAAAAGGCGGAAGCAAAAAAAGCTGAATCCGGTCTTTTACAGAAATATCTGAAGCAAAACAAGATCACTGAAAAGCCTACAGCCAGCGGACTCTATTATATTGAGAAAGCAAAAGGAACAGGCCCTCAGATTCATGCCGGCAGCAAAGTAAGCGTTCAGTATACCGGTACCTTACTCAACGGAAAAAAGTTTGATTCTTCCCGCGACCATGGCGGAAAACCTTTCGATGTCGAAGTTGGAAAAGGCAGTGTGATCAAAGGTTGGGAGGAAGGTCTTCTCCACATGGCTAAAGGAGGAAAAGCTACCCTGATTATCCCTTCATCGATCGCTTATGGTGCACAGGAAATGAATGGTATACCAGCTTACTCAACCCTGGTATTCGACCTGGAAGTGGTGGATGTAAAATAACCCCCAGGGTTTCTTATTTCGACTCCAGGAGCTTCTCCAGTGCAAAGAGCTCGTCTCTGAGCCTGGCAGCCTCCAGGAAATCCAGCTCCTTCACGGCAGATTCCATGGATTTCCGGGTTTTGGCAACGAGCTTCTGGAGTTTTTCTTTTGTCATATACCGGATCACAGGATCAGCAGCAACGTCGACCGTTTCCTTCTCAAAATAAGCTGAGGGTGACGGTCCCTTAGTACCCGCTATGGCTGTTTGCCCGAGAATATCACTCATAGATTTGACGATCTGGGCAGGTATAATATCATTGGCAAGATTATAACTCATCTGTTTCTCCCTCCTGCGGTTGGTCTCATTGATCATCCGCTGCATGGAATCCGTAATCTTATCAGCATACATGATCACCTTACTGTTGATATTTCTGGCTGCTCTTCCCGCTGTCTGGGTAAGCGATCGCTCCGACCGCAGAAATCCTTCCTTATCTGCATCCAGGATGGCAACCAGCGAAACCTCCGGCAGATCCAGTCCTTCCCTGAGCAGGTTCACGCCTACAAGCACATCAAAAACGCCCATGCGTAAATCGCGCAGGATCTCAACACGCTCCAGCGTATCCACATCCGAATGGATATACCTGCAGTTGACGTCTACCCGTGTCATGTATTTTGCCAGTTCTTCTGCCATTCTTTTGGTCAGGGTGGTCACAAGGGTTCGTTCATTCTTTTTTTTCCGCTGGTCAATCTCTTCCAGCAGGTCATCGATCTGGTTCAGGCTTGGCCTGACCTCAACGACCGGGTCAAGCAAACCGGTCGGGCGGATGACCTGTTCAACGATCACGCCCTGGCATTTCTGCAATTCATAATCGGCCGGTGTCGCACTGACGAAAAGTGCCTGGTTCACCATCATTTCGAATTCATCGAATTTCAACGGACGGTTATCCATGGCTGATGGGAGGCGGAATCCATATTCCACGAGGTTCTGCTTGCGCGAACGGTCACCTCCGAACATGGCCCGGATCTGGGGAATCGTGACATGGCTCTCATCAATGATCATCAGGTAATCGTCAGGAAAATAATCGAGAAGGCAGAAGGGCCTGGAGCCCGAAGCACGACCATCAAAATACCTTGAATAATTTTCAATTCCTGAACAATACCCCAGTTCCCGCATCATTTCTATATCATAACTGACGCGCTCTTCCAAACGTTTGGCCTCATATTCCTTCCCGATCTCCCGAAAATAGGTAACCTGTTTCAACAGGTCATCCTGTATCTCATAGATTGCCTGTTTCATCTTGTCCTGCGAGGTCACAAAAATATTGGCAGGATAAATGGACAGATCTTCCACAGACCCTATCCTTGTCCCGTTAACAGGGTCTATCGAATCAATCGATTCGATCTCGTCTCCGAAAAAGATGATACGGAAAGCATAATCAAGATAAGCCGGAAAGATATCAACCGTATCGCCTTTCACCCTGAACCTTCCCCGTATAAAATCAGTCTCTGTGCGTGAATAAAGGCTGTTTACCAGGGCATGAAGGAATTTATTCCTGCTGATCTTTTCCTTTACCCTGAACCTGATAATATTTTGAGCGAAATCATCCGGATTTCCGATACCGTATATGCAGGAAACCGATGATACAACAATCACATCCCTGCGTCCTGAAAGCAAGGAGGAAGAGGCGCTGAGTCTGAGTTTTTCGATCTCCTCATTGATGGAAAGGTCTTTTTCTATATAGGTGTTTGTTACCGGGATATAGGCCTCCGGCTGGTAATAATCATAGTACGATACAAAAAATTCCACAGCATTATCGGGAAAGAACTGCTTGAATTCACCATATAGCTGTGCTGCCAGCGTTTTGTTGTGACTTAAAACCAGTGCCGGGCGTTTGACCTGCTGGAGGACATTGGCGATGGTAAAAGTCTTGCCCGACCCGGTAACGCCCAGCAAAACCTGAGCAGGATCGCCGCGTTTAATGCCTTCTACCAGTTGCCGGATCGCTTCAGGCTGGTCACCTGTAGGCTTGAACTCAGATGTCAGGTTGAATTCCATTCACGGATTATTTTTTCACGATGTAAAGTTAACACCCGGATTCTGATATATTTTTTCCATTCTGAATTTCTGCATTCCTGCATTCTGAATTCCTGCATTACTTCGTTTTCTTCAGGAACACCTGTACAGGATAATGATCCGACAAATCGATGCCGTTTTTGCTGTAATTGCTGGCGGTAAATGCATCATCGTAAAGAATATAATCGATCCGGAAGGATGGGAAATTGCCTGCATAGGTACTTCCCAGGAAACCCGTTCCGGCCTTGCAGAAAGAATCATGAAATCCTGAAGTCATCTGGTGATAGGTATATGAGGCAGGCGTATCGTTAAAGTCCCCGCAGATGATGACCGGATAGGGTGAATGTTTAATATTTTCTTTCAGTATATCCACCTGGTTTGCCCTGATCACGAAGGCCTTCTTCAACTTTGAAAAGATCTTGAAAGAACCTTCGCTGAGATCAAAATTGTCATCCGGTTCCTTTGCCTGGTCAGTGAGCTGGGCATAAAAAGAATAATCATTTTTCCCAAACCGGATGGATTCAAGGTGGATATTATAAACACGGATGGTGTCCCTGCCCATCGCCAGGTCTGTATAGATCGCAAATATATTACGGTTGTTAATCCGAAAGTGTCCCATGCCAGTGATAGGATAACGGGAAAAAGTGGCGATGGCAAAGATTTTACGCTTGTCCTGTATTTCAACATAGTTTTTCATGTAGTAGTAACGGGTGGAAAGTCCCATAGTAAATTTCTGTAACACTTTCAGGCTGTCCTCACTTCTCAGGAAAAACTCCTGGATACAAAGGATGTCGGGATTCTGCTGAACCAGGAAATCGGTCACTTTCGACAGCATCCTTCTTTTTCCCTTTGATTTATGGGTCTCATAAAGGCTATGGACATTATAGGACATGATTTTCACTGTACCTACCGGAACAATTTGTGCCGACCCTTTCCGGAACTGAATAATGGAAAGAATCTGATTGAATCCGAGTAATATAACCAGGATGGAAATCCAGATAAAACGTTTCCAGAATAAGAGCCAGACCAATACAAAAAATAAGTTGAGCAATAATATGTATGGATAGGCAAGTCCAAAAAACGCGAAAAACCAGTAACGGGCAGGACTGATATAGGATGCGGCATAGGCAAACAGGAGCGCAATCACTACCAGGGAGTTCAATATAAGTAGCAGACTCCGCAGGAATTTAAGACCCTTTCTTTTTTTCTTGGCTGTCATGATCAACTGTTTTTATCGGAAGACCGGAAAAGAAAATCTTTTTCCTCTTTTGTCAGGCTGTCATAGCCTCCCCTGGAAATCTTTTCAAGAATAGTGTCGACCCTCTTTTGATGCGATTTTTTTTCAGTATTAAAATCCTCATCTGTTTTAGGTCGGGCGGAAAAGGGCGGAGGAGAGGAAACTCTTGGCCCGGGCCTGAAAAACCTGGCAATATTTTTCAAAAGGGATGTAAAAACCCCCGTTGAATAAGCATACTTCGTTTTGCGCATCCACAAAGAAAAAAAATATCCTAAAAAAGCGCCTCCGATATGTGCTATATGGCCCCCGGCATTTCCTGTTGGAATGGTAAAAAAATCAAAGACGAAGAGAATGATCGCAAGGTACAGGATCCGGATCCTGCCAATGAAAAGCAGCTGGATAGTATAGTTCGGAACAAAAAATGAGATTGCCGTCACAATCGCCATTACCGATGCGGATGCCCCGAGCGCTACGCTGGCTTCCAGGGTATTCTGAAAGACTGGGAAAATATTGAAAGCAAGGATGTATAGTAATCCCCCGGCCAGTCCGCCGGCCAGGTAAGTGAAAATCAACTGCCGTGAAGTAAGGTATTCCATAAATATCTTGCCGAACCAGAACAGCCAGAGCATATTGAAGAGGATGTGCCAGAAATCGATATGAAGGAACATGTAAGTAACCAGTGTCCATGGCCGGGATGCAAGATCAGCCGGGTTGGCAGGCAAGGCGAAATAATGAAGGATCCAGGTATCGGCAAGTGTTACATCCGGATGATTGTATAGAAAAAACAGGACATGAATGGCTTTTGTCAGGAGCCAGAACCCTAAATTGACCAGAATGAGAATGGCAAGTGCCGGGCGACCCCTGAAAAAGCGCCTGATTTCGTCTGACAAATTGCGTGAATAGTTCATCCTGTTTTCATCCGGTTATCTGGAAAACGGCCTTTTCTTCCAATAAAGTATTAACAATAGTCCAAAGATCATTCCGCCGAGATGCGCGAAATGAGCAACATTGTCGGTTGGGTTGTTCCGGAGGCCAGAGAAAAGCTCAATGGCGCCAAAGCCGATTACGACCCACTTTGCCTTGATCGGGACTAAAAAATAGAGGTATACCAGCATATTTGGGAACATCATCCCAAAGGCGAGGAGGATCCCGTAGATCGCGCCCGACGCGCCAACGGTGGGAACTGCCAGGTAAAGATCTTTCAATTGCTGTACATAGACAAAGGATTCATTCACCAGTTTCTGATTATCCGGATGCTGCTGCCAGACATTGATAAAATTCATTAAGGATTCAGAATATTGAGAAAAATGAGTACTAACAAAGGCAGTGAAAGCAGCGGGAGACGGATTGTGCAGGTAAAGGTCGGCAGCTGCCTGGATAGACGAGTAATCGAGCCAATGCACAAAGGTTTGAGTGATTGCGGCCCCGATCCCGCAGAAAACATAAAATATCAGGAAACGTTTTGATCCCCAGTAATTTTCCAGCAGGTATCCGAACATCCACAAAGCAAACAAATTAAAAAAGATATGGTAAAGATTTGCATGGACGAACATATAGGTAACGAACTGGTAAGGTTGAAAATGCGGGGATTTGATGAAATAAAGCCCGAACATTTTTTCAATGTCGATCCCGTATTTGCTTAAGGAGATCGTTGCCAGGAAAACCAGGCCGTTGATGATCAGAAGGTTTTTGACAACAGGGGGAAGCAGGGTAAAACCGGTGGGACTGTATTGCTGGTCGCTCATGTATTCACTCCTTATTTGAATTTTTTATTCAGGTCCTCAAAACTGATGAAGATCATCGTTGGATTGCCATCTGGCGCCAGATCCGGGATCTTACAGGCAAACAGTTGCTCGATCAAACCTTCCATTTCTTCTGTCTGCAATTTCTGTTTCCTGAAGATGGCCATGCTTTTCGCCAATGTCCTAGCAACCCTGACCTGTTGTTTGGTCTTCCCGTCATCCGTGCCGGATTTCAAACCTTCGAGTATGCTTTCAAAAAGGTCGGTGATGTTTTCCTCTGCACAATCGGCCGGGATGGCTTCCAGAAGAAGGGTGTTCTTTCCGAATTCCCGGATCCCGAAGCCTGCTTTACCGAAAACATCTATCATCCCTATGGCCATCTCAAAATCTTCCGGCGAAAGAAGGATGGTTTGCGGATGAAGCTGGTGTTGCATGGAAGGCTGGTTGTTCTCAAACGAGGAGAGCAGCCGTTCATAAATGATCCGTTCCCTGGCCTTCTGAGGGTCGAGGATGACGATGCCATTACCCGTTGTGCTGATGATGAAGCGGTTCTGTGCCTGGAAAGGACGGATATGCTCGTTCATTGAAGCATCCTTATCCCAGTCGGCAAGGATGTGCTGCGTGACTTGTTCTTCCTGTATCGGAGTTTCCGGCTTGAAATGTACATCCTTTAATGGATCGTACAGGGGTTTCCATTGGTCTTCGGTTCCCTTTCCCCTTGGCGGCAGTGGAATTTCAAACTGAGGTCTTACTTTTTTTTCAAATGGGTTGTAATCAGGATCGACGGTGATGGTAGGCTGCCTGACCTCTGCATCTTTGGGCAGCGGGGGAATATCCATGCTGGGTTCCGTCTCGAAATCGAGGGAAGGAGTAAGGTTGAACTTCCCGATGGATTGACGGATCGAAGAATGTAGGATTGCATAAATGCTCTTGATATCCTGAAAGTTTACTTCGGTCTTGGTAGGATGAATGTTCACATCGATGGTACTGGGATCGACGGTAAGGTAGATGAAATAAGAAGGAAATGAATCTTTAGGGATCAGCTGCTGAAAGGCATTTTCAATGGCATGATGCAGGTAAGGATTCTTGATAAAGCGGCCGTTTGTGAAGAAATACTGTTCCCCTCTGGTTTTCTTTGCAAATTCAGGTTTCCCGATAAATCCATGGATGTTCACGATCCCGGATTCCTGACTTACAGGGATCAACCGCTGGTTGTATGCATTTCCGAGTAATGCGACCAGCCTTTGTTTCAAATTCGAAGCCGGTACCTGGTGCAGGATCCTGTCCTGGTTATATAGTGTAAATGCAATTTCCGTGTTCACGAGGGCGACCCGGAGAAACTCTTCAACAATGTATTTCAGCTCAAGGGAGTTGGATTTGAGGAAATTTCTGCGTGCCGGAACATTGAAAAACAGGTTTTTCACCGAGATGCTGGTTCCTTCGGGTGTATTTATGGGTGACTGGCTTTTAAAGTCCGATCCTTCGATGAGAATGCTGGTTCCCACCTCATCATCGATCCGCTTTGATTTTAATTCGACCTGTGCGATGGATGCGATGGATGCAAGGGCTTCTCCCCTGAAGCCAAGGGTATGTATGGCCATCAGGTCATTGGCGGTCCTGATCTTTGAAGTGGCATGGCGTTCAAAGCACATACGGGCATCCCGTTCCGACAACCCGCAGCCGTTATCGATCACCTGGATCATGGTTTTTCCGGCATCCCTGATGATCAGCTTGATCTGAGTGGCTCCGGCATCGACTGCATTTTCCAGCAATTCCTTCACTGCGGAAGCAGGCCTTTGAACTACTTCCCCGGCAGCAATCTGGTTTGCAACGGCTTCGGGTAACAAATGTATCAGGTCAGACACAATAGGAATTACGAATTATGAATTATGAATTATTAGGTTACTACTCCGTTGTTTTGCGGATTTTACGATACAAAAGTACCAAATTTTTTATCAGGGATAAGTTCTGAGGATGAAGAGGATCAAATTCATTTACGGACATGAAACCATGCCAGCAGGATTCCTGAAAAGGATGTAACAGAAAAAAAAATAAAATAAGAGGTACTAAATTGTTCCTCAGAATTCCCTCCGGATACCTGCCCAAATCGGCTTTATGTGATTAAAGCCTCGTTTTGTCCAATACGGGAAAACGCATTTCAGTAAGGTAAAATGCACCATAAAATACTGCGCTGTAAAATACAGTCCCGATCACATCATTCACAAAGAAGGAAAATCCATGTGAATAATCACGGAAGAATGCAAGACCCGCAATGTAGCTTTCGATCAATCCGTTGAATGTTTGAGGGTATAACGGACTGGCAAGCCAGGCAGAGAAGTTGGTGATCAGGAAAAAGATCACCGATGATCCCAGCGTAGCAAGGAGAACGGTTCCCACATTCACTCTTTTACGGATGGCCATACCGATGAGTACTGTTATGGCAAAACCCAGGTAAACGGCAGGGATGTTCGCATGCAGACCGATAATGAGATCGCTCACAAACATTGCGGCGATTGGAATGGCAAAAGCATACTGCTTTTTATCAATATAGGTCCCGGCAAACAGAGCCATCGCCGCGATCGGGGTTAAGTTCGGCCAATGGGGTAACAGACGCAGCACCGCTGCAACAATAATTACTGAAAGAGCAACAAAAAACCTCGGTGTAAAGGTTTTATATTTCATTATATATTTTAGTTTAAGTTCTACAAAAATAATAAATGATTTTAATTTTACCACAAATAAATGAAAAATGTTTTTATTTGCTGCTTATAAACACATGAATTCATTCCGATGAGAAAGAAAACCAGTCTTATATTATTTCTATTTGCTTTATATTCAGGATCTAATGCACAGATGAAAATGAAAGCCGATCTTATTCTTATAAACGGGAAAGTCTGTACGGTTGATCAGAAATTCAATTATGCGGAAGCTTTTGCCGTGAAAAACGGAATATTCACAGCCATTGGCACAACACAACAGATCCTGAAGCATTATGATTCGGATTCAATCCTGGATGCCAAGGGGAACAGTGTTTATCCCGGGTTTATCGATGCCCACAGCCATTTTTTTGGTTATGCCCTCAGCCTGCAGGAATTGGATTTGACAGGTATCCGATCATTTCAAGAGATCGTCAACCTTCTCATAAAACAGAAGAAATCCTATCCAGGAGAATGGATCGTTGGCAGGGGATGGGATCAGAATATTTGGGAGAAAAAAGAATTCCCTGATCGCACGGAACTGGATATCTTGTTTCCTGACCGGCCGGTGGTATTGATCCGGATTGACGGCCACGCGGTTCTGGCCAATGGGGAAGCATTGAAAAGGGCCGGAATCCATGAACAGAATGAGTATAAGCCAGGGGAAGTTGAAGTGAAGAAGGACCGGATGACGGGTATCCTGAGTGAGAATGCTGCTGACCGGATGAGAAGCATCATTCCTTTGCCTTCCCGCAGGGACCAGGTGACATTGCTGAAATGGGCACAGGTGAATTGCTTCGCTGCTGGGTTGACTGGGGTGGCCGATGCGGGGCTTGATTTCCCTGTCATTAACCTCCTTGATTCATTGCAGCAACAGGATTTACTGAAGATGAGGCTGTATGTCATGCTCAATCCCAATGAAGAAAATATCCAGAATTTCATCAATGAAGGTCAGATCATTTCACCCCGGCTCACCATCAGGTCCATAAAAATTTATGCCGATGGCAGCCTGGGTTCCCGGACTGCCCTTCTGAAAGCGCCTTATTCTGACGATCCTCTGAAATCAGGGATCCAGGTTACTTCTCCTGCCAGGATCCGTGAATTATGCGCACTTGCTGCACAAAATGGCTATCAGGTGAATACTCATGCCATTGGAGATTCCGCCATAGCTGTTGTTTTAGGAATCTATGCAGAGTTTCTGAAAGGGAAAAATGATCTGCGCTGGCGTATCGAACATGCACAGGTTGTTGATCCCCAGGATATTTCGATGTTCGGAAGGTATTCGATTATACCTTCAATACAGGCTACACACGCTACTTCCGATATGCCCTGGGCGCCCGACAGGCTTGGGAAACACAGGATCAGATGGGCTTATGCATATAAAAACCTTCTGGATCAGAATGGATGGCTGCCGAATGGCACGGATTTCCCGGTCGAAAAGATCAGCCCGCTGCTGACTTTCTATGCTGCTGTGACCAGGCAGGATATCAGGGGATTCCCGGAAAAAGGATTTCAACCGGAAAATGCATTAAGCCGCGAAGAAGCTATGAGATCCATCACAATCTGGGCGGCCAAAGCAGGCTTCGAGGAGTATGTCAGGGGAAGCATTGATAAAGGGAAGATGGCTGACTTTGTAATCCTGGATCATGATATCATGACCTGCCCGGTAACAGAGATACCTGCTGTTAATGTTGTAATGACTTTTGTTGGAGGAGAGAAGGTATATAACAATGAAAAATGAAGAATGAAGAATGAAGAATGAAAAATGCAGAATGAAAAATAAAAAGAGCCACAGGGACCAGATGTCTTTGTGGCTCTTTTTATCCCTTGAGGGATCCTGGTTTATTTTAAGGCATTTTTTGCAAGGAAGGCGCCGAGATGGTCGCCGGCCCTGTCATAAGCACTCTGTATTCTTGAACCGGTATCAAAATCGTATCCCATCATATTGACGCTGTCTTCCCGTTTCATCTGCATGCTTGCCAATACTGTACCGGGGTTGGCAGTTTCCACCAGGTCAACTTCCATTTTTATCCAGGCATTCTGGCGGGTGATCCCGATATTGTAACCAGGTTCGGTGAATGTGGTCCGGATGATCAATGTATATTTCGCATCTGTTGCATTTTCCTTGCAGGTTAGATTGAATTTCCCGGTTATCTGATTCAGGTTCTTCTCAAAGGTTGGCTGATATCTTGAGGACCTGTCATTTTTCCATGCCTCAGCCCAGCGGTCGCCGTCTCCTGGCTTTTTCTTATTCATATCCGCGGTCCGGCTGGCAACATAATCTTTCTCATCTTTAAATTTGCCGACAGCCATGCTGGAATAGTCATACTGAAGGTTAATAACCGTCTGCCCTCTAAGGACACTGACATCTCCTGAAACCTGCTTGCATTGGGCAAGGATCTTCATGCCGGGAAACATAAATGCTCCCATTACCAAAAGAATGCTTAATTTTTTCATATGCAAAATTTTTAAATGGTTAGCCATATATACTTTTCGTGACAAAAGTATTGCATAAACAAAGAATAATCCAAAAAAAACTCAATTATTTTTTAACTTATCCCTGTTGTCAATGAATTTGACAGGTTTACGGTTCGCTTCAGGAAACTGGATCCGCTGGATAGTTTCGTCCGTCTCGAATCTGATCAATGGCGCCACACGAAGTTTTGCGCGGAAATGATCTTTAATGTCTTTTTCCCTGTCGGAAACGGGAACTTTGCTACCTACATGGATCAGGATCTCATCAGTGCCTATTTCATTGGTAAATACTTCCACAACGTAATTTGCTATGAAACCGATGTTGTCGAGGATGTCATATAGGGAAGGAGGATACAAGGTTGTGCCCTTGTATTTGATCATCTGGTTTTTCCTTCCGATAACCGGGCCGAGCCGGGTTGTCGTCCTGCCGCATTTGCAGGGTTCGGAATACCGGAAGCACACATCGCCGGTTTTAAAGCGCAGCAAAGGCATTCCTTCCACTCCCAGCGTCGTGATCGTTACTTCGCCGTATTCACCTTCCTTCACAGGCCGGTCCCGGTCATCCAGGAACTCAACAATGATCAGTTCAGGATGATGGTGCCCGCCAATCCCTTCGCCACATTCGGTAAAGGAGGTCCCCATTTCGGTGGATGCATAGGTTGAATAAAGCCGGATCGGCCATTTTTCAAGGATCCTGCGACCAAGAGTGTTGAGAGAGAAATCCGGATTCCTAAGCGGCTCACCGATGCAGATTGCTTTCCTGATGCTGCTGTTGGCATAGTCGATAGAATTGACCTCCGCATATTCAATGATCTTTAAGATGAAAGAGGGAACGGCGATGATCGCGGTGGGGTGGATCCGGCGAATGGTATCCCATTGGAATTCCGGGATCCCGTTTCCAACCCTGACCACCCCGGCACCCATTCGGCGTATTCCCATGAAATAGGCAAGACCGGCCATGAACCGCCTGTCGATGGTGGTCATGAGCTGGTAAATATCGGTCGCGGAGCCGTCTGCACAGGTAAAAGAAATGGCTTCATTGTAGGCCAGCCGGTCCAGGTCTTGGTCCGTCATGGCAAAGGTCACCGGGTCACCCAATGTGCCTGATGTTGTGATGTAATCGATGATGGAATGTTTCGGAACACAGATGAACTCATCGTTCCGTTCCTGAAGATCTTCTTTCGTTGTAGGAGGGATATGGACAAGGTCATCAATGCTTTTGATCAGGCTGATATCGATCCTGTTTCTGAGAAAGAGATCTGAATAAAACTTCGATTTTCCTTTCAGGTAAAGAAGTTGATGCTGAAGCTTTGTTTCCTGGAATTTTCTGATTTCTTCGACCGGGCTTCTTTCGATCTCAGGAAAAAAAAGAGATGTCATCATTCGGTTCTGTCACAAGTTAGTATTATTAGAATTTGAACCCGATCAGGAAACGAAATGTAGTATTGTCGACATAGTGATTGGGTTTACTGGAATCGAAATCATTGTATGTCACCTGGCCGAAATTATACTGAAATGAAAATAGCATGATGGAATACCGGATGTTCATGCTGATCTCGCTCTGGAATAAGTTCTTCCCCCATTCATCGTTGTATTTTCCACGGACCATATGGTGAAGGTAGGCCACATAGGCATTCAACTTATAAGAGAGATCAATAACCAGGCGGTCCACCGGACAGATTGAGATAACCGGACCAAATTTCTGCCCCAG
>Ga0182027_10003332_pt1 | contig 25575 bp, 22 predicted proteins | sample 712E1DmetaG_FD_121300 | JGI IMG/M metagenome (GOLD analysis project Ga0182027, IMG submission 121300) | Permafrost microbial communities from Stordalen Mire, Sweden - 712E1D metaG (Illumina Assembly) | ecosystem: Environmental > Terrestrial > Soil > Wetlands > Permafrost | place: Sweden...
CTGACACCGCTGCCGCCGGCCCAGGTGGTCGGCACGGACATCGTTTTCGGCTTTCTCGTGTCGCTGATTGGCAGTGGCGCGCATTGGTTCACACACGCGACAAACCCCGAGTTGCTGTTGCAACTGATCCTTGGCGGCGTGGCCGGAGCGGTTGGCGGAACCCTGCTTAGCACGCACATTCCGCGCCGGCCACTGCGGTTCGCGCTTTGGGTTTGGTTGCTGGTTCTCGGCGGACAATTTCTCTTCAACAGCTACCATGTTTGGGCCGCTACGCGATCGAACAAATCGGGAGACGGGAATTCCTTGAGTTACCACGCGGCTGGCGGAAGCCACGACACAGAGAAACGGTGACGCGAGGCGGTCCTCCTCGGTGATCGGCCGCTCGTCGCGCTCCGGGTTCAACCCTGAGTATTCGCGGCATTTCATCCACTCCATGGGCGCTTTGATTCGTGTCAGCGATGACACAACGTGTCTGCGCAGACACGGGCACGTTCGCGTCTTTGTGGCGCAAGTCCTTTGTTCTGTTGCGCAAATATCTGGCAAAGCACTTGCACAAGTCGAGAGCATAGAAACTCCGGCATGGAGCCAATATGCTCTTTCCCACGGTTGAATACGCGCTCTTCTTCCTCGCGGTGCTGCTGGTTGCATGGAGCCTGCACCGCTGGAACGGGCTCCACAAGCTCTTCCTGCTGGCGGCGAGTTACGTTTTTTACGGCTCTTGGAGTTGGAGCTACGTACCGTTGCTGTTCGGCATCTCGCTGGTAAGCGGCGTTGCCGCCCAGCGCATTCAGGCAAGCGACACTCAAAGGGCGCGCAAGCTCTGGCTCGTTTTCGGGGTCGTGGTTTGCCTGTCGACGCTCGGCTATTACAAGTACACAAGCTTCTTTTTGACGACGGCGCTTAATCTTTGGGCCCGCATCGCCCCTCCGCCCAGGATGCGCATTCCCGAGCCGCTGCTTCCGCTGGGTGTATCGTTCTTCGTCTTCCACGCAATCTCGCTGATGATGGACGCTTACCGCGGCAAGCTGAAGGGCCCGGTGCGCCTGCACGATGCGCTGCTGTATGTTGCGTTCTTCCCGCAGTTGATCGCGGGCCCCATCTTGCGCGCGTCAAATTTCCTCGCGCAGTTGCAGGTCCGGCGCAATCCGGCCGCGATTCGCGTGAATCGCGCGCTGCTGCTGATCGTCGCAGGTCTGTTCAAGAAGGTCATCATCTCGAATCTGCTGGCGACGCGGCTGGTGGAGCAGGTGTTTGCCGCGCCGCAGACCTTCAGCCGCAGCGACGTGCTGCTGGCAATCTACGGCTACGCGGCGCAGATTTACTGCGACTTCTCGGGCTATACCGATATCGCCATCGGCTGCGCCATGCTGCTGGGCTATCGCTTTCCGAGAAACTTCAATGCACCGTATACGGCGACGAACCCGCAGGATTTCTGGCGGCGCTGGCACATCTCGCTTTCGAGTTGGCTGCGCGACTACCTCTACATCCCGCTCGGCGGATCCCGCGGAACGGCGTGGCGTACGTGCATGAATCTGATGATCACCATGCTGCTCGGCGGTCTCTGGCACGGGGCGGCGTGGACCTTTGTAATTTGGGGAGCGCTGCACGGCGCCTATCTGATCGCGCATCGTGGCTGGAGCGCCATTGCCTGGGCGCCTGTGGTTCGCCTGCGGCAAACGACCGCGTGGCGTTGGACGTCGCGCCTCCTGCTCTTTCATGCCGTGTGCCTGGGTTGGGTCTTTTTCCGGTCGCCATCGTTCGATATAGCGTTCGCGACGCTTGGGCGGCTGGCGATTCCGGGCGCGTGCACACTCATCAGTATTCCCGTGGCGCTGGCGCTCGTCGCCGGGCTAGCCGGGCAATTCCAGCCAATGCGCTGGCGCAAGGCGCTTGAGTTCGAGCTTCGTCGCTGGCCGGCCCTGGCGCGCGGCGCAGTGTTTGCCGTGGCAATCTTCACCATTGAGGTGCTGGGCCCATCGGGCGTGGCGCCATTCATCTACTTCAGGTTCTAAGACCATGCGCGCAACCAGATACAATTCGCTTCCTCAACTTGCTGCCGGGATGGCGGGATTCGTGGCGACGATCCTGCTATTGGAGTCTGAAGCTTTGCTGACCTGGGCGGATCGGCTCGATGTCGGCCCCGCCAGAACCGGGACCGTAAGGGTCACTACCGCCCTGCTCAAAACCCTGCAGCCGCTCAGAGTCGAGCAGGTGCGCAAAGAAAGCCTCGACGGCCTCGACCGTCTTGGCTGGACTGACGACCCGGCCCGGCTGGTGGCGGCGAGAGAGCGAGTCGCAAGAGGCGCTGCTGGGGCTGGCTCTCCATGCACGGTTTCCACGCGCGCACAGAACTCGGGCGGCACGAAGGCGACCCCGGCGAGCGCGACAAAAAACCCGGTGCCATCCAGCGTTCCCAAACTAACGCCGCTGACATCGTTGCCGCCTACAGCCCAGGGGCAACCACGCGTCGTAGCTCTCGTCGGCGATTCGATGATGGCCGTCGGCCTCAGCGACATCCTGCTCCGTCAAACCGCGGACAACCAGAATCTGCGCGTCATCAAAGCATTCCGGTCGGGAACCGGCCTGGCGCGGCCGGATGTCTTTGATTGGATGGAGGAGTATCCGGCGATGATCGGCAGCCAAAAGCCCGACGCCGTGATCGTTGCCATCGGAGCCAACGACGGGCAAGGCTTTGTCGAAGACGGCAAGACGCTGGCATTCGGCAGCGATGCATGGGTGAAGGTCTACCAGCAGCGCACGGCCGATTTTCTCGACCTGCTGACGCAAGATGGCGCACATGTGGTTTGGGTCGGCCTGCCGCCGATGAAATCGGGCGCGTACAACGATCGGACTGCGGAAATTAACCGCATCGCTTACAGCGTAGTGAGCCAGAATCCGCAGGCCGCGTGGTGGAACCCTCAATCGTTTGTCGGAGACGAAGCCGGCGGGTTTCGCGAGTTGGAGACGATGCCTGACGGCAAGATCACACGGATTCGCGCCGCCGATGGCATTCATCTGTCGGATGAAGGCGCGGCACTGCTGGCGCCGGCGCTGATCGAGTGGTTGAATCCCGCGCCGCCGGCAAACACCGCACAGGTTACGCCCCAGGAAACGCCCTCTGGTTCTCCGAACCGGCAGCGGCGCGAAAGGCATGCTCGGACCGCGCGCCCTTGAGGGCCATCCTCAATTCCTCCGGACTCAGATTCAGATTCGTTCCCGCCACGGCACTGCGAGTCGCCGCGCGTGTCAAGACGCGCACGGTGTGTGTGCCCTGACACGGCCGGGGTCTTCCGATTCATAAGCAACCCCTTTGTTTTCAATCGGCTCTGATTGGCGCACCGCTTGCAATTCTCCCGGCGTGGGCAGTTCAAAAAATCGGGGCAAGCGGGGGAAGCGATGAAGGCACTAAGGCAAAGCGGATGGGCAATGGCGGCGATGATGATGGCGGTTCTGGCAACGCAGCTAACAGCGCAGAGTGCGCTTCAGCCGGCAGCGAATCAAGCGGCGGCGAAAGCCCAGGCGCCGGCAGCGGCGACGAAGCGCGTGATCGTGGTCAGCCTGGAAGACCACAAGCTGGCGCTGGTCGAGGACGGCAAAGTGAAGAAGATCTACACCGTCGCCGTGGGCAAGTCGTCGACGCCGAGTCCCGTGGGCACCTTCACCATCGAGCGCCGCGTGATGAACCCAACCTATTCGCATGATGGCCGCACCGTTCCGCCGGGGCCGAACAATCCAGTGGGGTCTCGCTGGATGGGCTTGAGCATTCACGGCTACGGGATCCACGGAACCAACGTGCCCAGCTCGATCGGCAAGGCCGCATCGCATGGATGCATTCGCATGGCGAAGGGCGATTTGGAGGAACTCTATCCGATGGTGGCCGTGGGCGACACGGTGGAGCTGATCGGCGAGCGCAACGACGAGACGGCGCAGTTGTTTGGCGGCGGGCAGAATCCGGCGACAGCGGCTCAGCCGGCCCCGCAAACAGCCACAGCCTCCGCAGCGCCGGCCCCGGTGGCTCCGCAAGGAACAGCGCCTGCCGCGCAGCAGGCCGCGAATGCCACGACCATAAGCACTCTAACCCACGCCGGCCTGACGGTTGCGGGCTCCATGTAAAGGAGGTCTGCGATGAATCTGCTTGCGCACGCGATTTCAAGTGTTGAAGCGGTGCTGCTGCCCGTAGCGGCGGCGCTGCTGCTTGAGGAGTTGACCTACGGGGGACTGGTCCGGTTGCTGCTGGCTCCACGGCCGGAAACGGGAAAACCGAAAGAGCCCAATCACCGGAATGGAGGCGGGAAATGCTCGCACTGAAACTGTTGTTGATGATCGCGGGAGGGTTGTTGCTCACCTGCGCAGTGGCGATTCCGCTCTATGGCCTTTGGCTGCGCCTGCAAGCCGCGCGCAAGAAGACCAGTGGAGACGGAACGCCGGACGAAACCCCGGCTGAAGCGAAAGTAATCAACTGGCGTAGCCCGCTGGCGTTGGCAATCGCCGGCTGCCTGCCGCTGCTCCTGGCGGCCGGCATCGTGGTGGTGCCCAGCGGCACGGGCGGCGTGCGGATAAGCCAGATTCACGGCACGCTGCCGGGCACCCTCTACCCCGGCGTCCACTTTGTGGCGCCGCTCGTGGACAGCGTGCAGACCTTCGACCTGCGCGATCGCATGTACACGGCAGGAATCTCTGAGCAGGGCGCGAAGAAGCAGCCGGAAATCACCGGCCTGAACGTGCAGTCGTTCGAGGGCCTCAACATCGGCCTCGGCGTCACCGTGCGCTACCGGCTCGATCCCAACAAACTGGCGAGCGTACAGGCGCACCTGCCCCAGCCGGCCGACAAGGAGCTGGTGCCGCCGGTGGTGGCCAGCGCGTGGCGCGAACTCACGCCACGTTACACGGTGAAAGAGATCTTCTCCACCAAGCGCGAAGAGGTGCGCGCCAAGGCCGCAGACATCATCACTCGCAAGCTTGCGGCCGACGGGATTGTGGTCGAGGAGGTAATGCTCTCTGACGTTCAACTGCCCGAAGATTACTCGCGCGGCCTGGAAGGTCTGCTGCTCAAAGAGCAGCAGGACGACCAGATGAGCGTGGACACCGACATCCAGCAGAAGCAGGTGAGGATCGCCGAGCTGCAGGCCGAGGCTGAAGCCGTGCAGAAGGTGAAGGAAGCCGAGGGCGAAGCGCAGTCCAAGGTCGTAGAGGCCAAGGGCGAGGCGGATGCCATGCAGTACACGTTGCCGCTGAAAGAAAAGCAGATTGAGCAAAGCAAGCTGGAGGCTGAAGCGCGCAAGGAGGCGACGGTTGAAACGGCGGAGGCCGACGCGCAAGCCAAGGTGATCGACAGCAAGGCCGAGCTCGAGCGGCGCAACCTTCTCGCCGACGCGGAGGCCAACCGCATTAAGGTGGTGGCCGTGGCCAACGCGGAACGCATGACCAGCGAAGCGGCTCTCTTGAACCAGTCGCCGCTGTTGATCAACAAGATTGTGGCGGAGAGGCTCTCCGACAAGATCCAGGTCGTTATGGTTCCGTCGGACGGGAAGTTCTTCTTCGCCAGCGACGTGTTCAGGAACGCGGCGAGCAATCCAATCATGAAGCAGGAGATGGAGAGCGAGCAGGACTCCTCGCCTGCTCCCGGCCACTGAGGAGGGCTTGGTGCGGGACGGGGCGCGAGTTCCCGTCCCGCAGGCTTTTTAGGGCGCGAGCCTCGGCGGATGGGCTTGACGGGGCGTTCCGGTAGCAGCCGCAAACGGTATAATCCGCGCAAACGGAAAAACATAAGAAACGATGAAGGCTATGAGGCTGATCTGGCTGGCAGCAGCGGGGTTGAGTGGGTGGATGGGGCTCGCGGCAGGCGTCGCTGCCGCGCCTGGACCATGGGAACAGCCGGCAGCCGCGCTCGCCGAACAGATCGCCGGGATTCTTGGGCCGGGCCAGGCGCACCTGACCATCCGCAACCTCTCCTCAATCCCCGCCGACGAGATTCCCGTGATTCGGCGGCTGCTGGCGCAGGATTTGAAGGCGCACGGCGTGATTTTGGCAGGCCCTGAGAGCGCGAACACCGTGCGCGTAACGCTGAGCGAAAGCGCTCGAGAGCGGCTGTGGGTGGCCGAGATCGCCGAGGGCAATCAGACGCAGGTGGCAATCGTGGATTCGGGACCGGTTCAAGCACAGCAGGCAACAGCCGCCGGCGGCTTGACGTTACTGAGTCAGCAACTGCTTGCCGCGCACGAGCCCGTGCTGGCCGTTCTCGAGACGCCGGCAGGAATGGTGGCGCTCGAACCGGAACAGATTGTCCTGTACACACACGCGGCGGAAGGCTGGCGGGAACAAAAGCGCATGGCCATCGAACCCCGGCGGCAGCTTGCGAGAGATCCGCGCGGCGTTCTGGCGATGGCGGCGGACGGCCAGGGGTTCGACGCATGGCTCGCTGGAGTGCGCTGTTCGGGCGCGTCTGCTTCGGCGGCGAGTGCAGGCGATTGGACGCCAAGCTGTCGTGAAAGCGACGATCCGTGGCCCATTGCGCGGGGGTCCATTGCGCCGGCGCCGCCTGCTCAGGGATCAGCGGCGTCTGCGCCAGCCGCGGCGCCAGCGCCAGCCTCGGCACCAGCGCCAGCCGCAGCGGACGTGAGTGTTCCTTTGTTCAATGCGTTTTACAGCGCCGCCCGCAACTACTTCACGGGCGTGGTGACGCCGAGCCTCGGTGTCGATCTGCCACCTTTCTATTCGGGCGCACTCATTCCGCGTGCGGGCGGTGCGGCTGCCCTGCTCATCGGCGGCATCGACGGCAAAGTGCAACTCGCCGAGAACAGCGCGTTGCATCCGGTCGCCGGCACGCGCGACTGGGGCAGCGATTTTGCGGTGCTCCGCTCGGGGTGCGGCGCGGGCACGCAGATCGTCGCATCCGGCTCAGGCGAGGCGGCGAACGACAGCCTGCGCGCCTACGAATTGCTGTCGCTTGAGGCTGTCGCGGCGAGCGCGCCGCTGGCGATGGATGGAACCGTGACGGCGTTGTGGACTTCGCCAGACGGCAAGAGCGTTCTGGCGGTGGTGCGGAATGCTGCAAACCAATACGAGGTGGACCGTGTTACGGCGCTTTGCAATTAGTGTTTTTCTGGTCTTGGTTGGGACCTGCGCCGCGGCGAGGACACGGCCCCATTACGGCGGCTCCCTGCGCGTGGAGACTGAAGGCGACCCGTTGCGCAGCCCCGACGGCATGGCGCGCCGTCTTGTCCTGGATGGATTGACCGCGTTCGATCCGAATGGCGCAGTGAGCCCAGCCCTCGCCATCGAGTGGCAGTCGGACGACAACGATCATCGCTGGCAATTTCGCCTGCGGCCGAACGTGCATTTTCACGATGGTTCACCGCTGATTTCAACTGCTGTTGTGATGTCGTTGAACCTGTCATGCTCGGCGAACTGCCCGTGGACGGCGGTTCATGCGGTCGGCTCATCAGTCGTCTTCACCAGCGACTCGCCAATGCCCAACCTGCCCGCCTTGCTCGCCCGCGATACGTTTCTCATCGCTCTCACGCGCACCGCGGATGGACAAACTCCCGCCAACCTGATTGGCACAGGTCCCTTCCAATTCGCCGCCCTCAACAACGGTGTATTGACGCTCGCGGCCAACGACAACTGTTGGCAGGGCCGGCCGTTCGTCGACGAAATTGCGATCGGCGCCAGCCGGCCGATTCGCGACCAATGGCTCGACCTGAGCGTCGGCCGCGCCGATGTGGTGGAGGTTCCCGCGGAGCAGCTACGCCAGGCGCAGCAGCAACGCCTCACAGTCGTCGTTTCGCCGCCGGTGGAGTTGGTGGCGCTTCAGGTGTCGGACTCCGGCGCGCTGGCCCACCCCCTGCTGCGCGCGGCCATCGCACAAGGCGTCGACCGTGGCGCTCTTTTCAACGTAATTTTTCAAAAGCAGGGCGAAATCTCCGCTAGCCTTTTGCCGCAGTCGCTCACCGGCTACTCGTTTCTCTTTCCGGCGGACCGCGATGTAAACAAAGCGAATGAGCTGCGCGGAGGGCTGACGCCGCAGCCGCTCACGCTCGCAACGGACGGCAATCCAACCATGCAGTTGGCGGCGCAACGCATCGCGCTTAACCTGCATGAAGCGGGATTCAATGTGCAGGTGGTGAGTGCCCGCAACGCGCCCCGCGCTGACCTGATGTTGCGCACGCTGCCGATCGAGGGCGCCGATCCGGCGGATGCGCTCGCGATTCTGCTGCGCAGCGCCGGAGAAAATGCTCCTGTCGCAGGAAAGGATCCCACCGCGCTCTTCCGCGCCGAGCACGACTTTCTCGATCTGAAGACGCTGATCCCGTTGCTCGATCTTCCCCGCGCCTGCGCAATCAGCGGCCGGGTTCGCGACTTGAGATTGCGCGCGGACGGAACCCCGGACCTGGCCGGAGCTTCACTGGAGGGAACCCAGTGAATCTGCGCCAGAAGCTGCTGCTCCTGCTTTCGCTCACCGTGGCCGCGGCGGTGGCGGCGGTGGCGTGGACCGTGCTCCTGCGTATTCGTTCCGTCTTTGAGGTGCGCGACCAGGAAGAGACGGCGCTCTTCGTCAGCCAGTTTCATCGCGAGTTTCAGCACCGTTCGTCGGAGGTGGCCGCAGCCGTCAGCCGGTTGGCCGCGAGCGAGCGGGCGCGTGCCATGGCGTTTCAGTTGGCTCAGTCGGGCGACGCAGCACCGTATTTGACCGAGGCGCAGACCATGGCGCAGGATGCGCAACTCGACTTTCTTGAGATCGTGGGGCCGGACGGAAATGTGGTGAGCTCCGCGCAATGGCCGGCTCGCTTTGGCTATCCTGAGCCGGCTGCCGCGAACTCGACGCTGACGCCATTCCTCAAGCGCGAAGATTTACCCGACGCATCAACCGCTCTCGGATTATTTGCCGTGCATGGCATTGGCGGGTCCGCGGTGCGGCTGATTGGCGGCGAGCGGCTGGACCAGAGCTTCCTCGCGGATCTGCCGGCTGCACCGGGGATGCAGATCGGGCTTTACAGCGATGCAGGCGGCGGCACGGCGGTGAGCCTGGATGCGAGCGCCGCGGCGAGTGCCCCCGTTCCGGGAGCTTTCGATCCCACGCGGCTTCTGGGTCCAAATGGCGGCGTTCCCGGCGCGATCCATTATCAAAGCCTGATTGACGCCGCACGCAAAACCGGCCTGCAAGTGAGTGGCATCATCCATCCGACGGCCCGGCGCGAAGACAGCTTAAACGCAACCGCGATCCCGCTCAAGAACGAGCAGGGCGACGTGATGGCAGTGCTGGTAGTGGCCATCTCCCGCAGCGGCATGGTGGAAGCGCAGCAGCACATTCGCGCCATTGCGTATGGAGTGGCGGCGGGCGGCATTCTGCTTGCCATCGCGTTCAGCCTCTGGATCGCAGCGCGTGTCTCACGCCCCATCGAGCAACTGGCGCATGCGGCCGAGGAGGTGGCCGGCGGCAATTGGGACGTGCGTGTGCCGCAACGAGGGCGCGACGAGGTGAGCGTGCTGGCGCGGAGTTTCAACCACATGACCAAAGAGTTGGTGAGCCAGCGCGACCGCCTGGTGCAAAGCGAGCGCGTCGCCGCATGGCGCGAGCTGGCCCGCCGGCTGGCGCACGAGCTCAAGAACCCGCTCTTCCCGCTGCAACTCACCGTCGAAAACCTCGTCCGTGCGCGGGATCTGCCGCCAGCGGAGTTTGACGAGGTCTTCCACGAAAGCACCGCTACCCTGGGCACGGAGATCGCGAACCTGAAAACGATCATTGGACGCTTCAGCGACTTCAGCAAAATGCCCAAACCCGAGTTGGAGCGTATCGGTGCGAAGGATGTCATCGAGCGCGTGCGTGCGCTTTACGAGACTGCCGTCATCCGCGACGTGAAGGTTCAATTTGCAATCGACGTAGCCGATGCGCCGATGCCGCTCAATGCCGATCCGGAGCTGATGCACCGCGCGCTCTCGAATCTGGTGTTGAATGCCATGGACGCGATGCCCGATGGCGGCACGCTGACGATCTCTGCCCGGCCAATCGGCGAAAGCGTGGAACTGCGCGTAGCCGATACGGGCCAGGGGCTTACTCCCGAGGAATGCGAGCGGCTGTTCACTCCGTACTACACTACAAAGCAACACGGGACCGGCCTTGGCCTCGCGATTGTCCAGTCGGTGGTGGCCGATCATGCGGGGACCATCACGGTGGAAAGCCGCGCGGGCGGCGGCGCAACGTTTATCATTACGCTGCCGAAGGCCAACACATAAACGCAAAGGCGAACATCCTCATCGTCGATGACGAGGCCAACACGCTGGCCTCGCTTTCCCGCGCCTTTCGCCTGGCCGGGCACGAGGCTGTGGTGTGCGACAACGCCGAGCGCGCGCTGGAGCTGGCCCGCACCCAGCCCTTCGACCTGATCCTGAGCGATGTAGTGATGCCGCGGCGTGACGGCCTGGCGTTGCTCGAAGACCTGAAGGCGGCGGGCGTCACGGCGCCGGTGGTGATGATGAGCGGCCAGGCGCACATCGAAATGGCGGTGCGCGCCACGCGCCTCGGCGCGCTGGATTTTCTTGAGAAGCCGCTCTCCACCGAAAAACTGCTGGTCACGGTCGAGAACGCGCTGAAGCTTACGCGCCTCGAGACCGAAAACCGCGACCTGCGTGCGCGCGTCGGCAAACACACGCTGGTCTTCGCCGGCGAAACCATGCGCCGCGTGATGACGCAAATTGAGCGCGTGGCGGCCAGCGAAACCCGCGTCTGCATCTACGGCGAAACCGGCACCGGCAAGGAGCTCGTGGCCCGCACGCTGCACGAGAAAAGCAACCGGGCGGCGGGTCCGTTCGTGACCCTCAATTGCGCGGCGGTTCCGGCGGAGCTGATTGAAAGTGAACTCTTCGGCCACGAGAAAGGTTCTTTCACCGGCGCAGCGCAGCGGCACACGGGCAAGTTTGAGCAGGCGCACCGCGGCACACTTTTCCTGGATGAGATCGGCGATATGCCCACCGCCATGCAGGCCAAGCTGCTGCGCGTGCTCGAGGAGGGCGAGGTCGAGCGCATCGGCGCAAGCAAACCCACGACCGTCGATGTCCGCGTGGTCGTCGCCACACATCGCAATCTTGAGCAGCTTGTTGAGAGCGGAGGATTCAGGCGCGACCTATACCATCGCGTGGTTGTATTTCCCGTGGAACTGCCTCCGCTTCGCCAGCGGCGCGAAGATCTGCCTTCGCTGGTAGAGCACTTCGTCCGCCAGGTAAGCGCACAGAACGGCTGGAAGCCTGCCACCTTCACCGCGCCCGCCATTGAAGCCTTACAAGAGTACGTATGGCCCGGAAACATCCGCGAGTTGCGCAACGTGGTGGAACGGCTGCTGCTACTGGCCGGAAGCGAAGTCGGCGTCGAAGACGTGCGCCTGGCGCTGCCCGTCTCACCGTCTGGCGCAAGTGCGGGCCAGCAAGCTTCGCTCACCGGCAGCGCGAGCGGCCCGCTTGCGCAACGCGTCCAGGCCTTCGAGCGCGCACAAGTGCTGGCAGAGCTCGAACGTCACGGCCGCCAGATTACGCAAACCGCCAAGGCCCTTGGGCTCGAGCGGAGCCATCTTTACAAGAAGTGCCAGCAGTTGGGGATCGACCTGCAGAATCTGCCGCGGGATTGAGAGACGCCCCATTCCTGCATGCCACAAGCGCGCTGCTTTCATGGCTGCCCCCCAGGGATTTGAACCCCGATATGCTGATCCAGAGTCAGCTGTCCTGCCATTGAACGAGGGGGCAACAAACGCGTGTAGCGGTTCGACTTGCAGCCGATTGGGTCCACCCCAATGCAGGGCGCGCAAATCCAACTTCTTCATCTTAAGGGCATTCCCGGCCGCGGTCAACGGTGTGAACGCGATGAAAGCACGACGCCGCGTGCGAGGCCATTCAGAAGGTGAACGCGCAAGTGAAACTGCCGCGCGGCTATCGCATTGCCTGGGAAGGTGAGTACCAGAGCGAGTTGCGCGCGGAGGCGCGGATGGCCATTATCGTGCCCCTCACCGCGATGCTGATCTTCATGAATCTCTACTCCATGTACAAGTCGTTCAAATGAGCGTTGCTGATTCTCGCAACGGTGGCGATGTCCAGCGCGGACGGATTGCTGGTGCTGCTGATCACGGGCACGAACTTGTTAGCTCGCTTCTGAGAAATTCCGTAATCCCAGCGCCGCAACGATCTGCGCGGCTGCTTGCGCGGGCGTGCAGATGCTGGTGTCGATCGAAATCGCCGGTCTTGGCATCGACGGCGAATCGAAGGCGCCACCGGAGTGGAGTTGCTCGAACAAAGAGATGGACCTCAGCTTGCCGTGCTCGCGCCTGGGTTCAGTTTCGATGCGCCGCTTCAACTCCGGCATGGGACATCTGAGTTCGACAAAATCCACCTTACCTCCCTCGTTCGCGACCACACGCAGCGCGTCGCCAATGAACGAAGGGCGCACGGTCTTCTCCGGAGCGAACGTAAAGATGAATCCCGGCAGCCTGCTGCGGCAGGCTCGATCGAAGACCGACAGCCAGATTTCTTCACGGAGTTCGACGAACGGGGCACTCCCGAACTCGAAAACCGAAAGCAGCAGATCGACGGCGAGGTGATTGTGAAAGAGCTTGTAGCCGGTCAACGCAGCCAATTCCCGGCCCACGGTCAGCTTGCCGGTCGCGGGCAATCCATAAATGAAAACCACCCTCACTATTCCCTGGTCCACGTTCCCTTTCCTTCTCACTCTTCACGCAGCACTTCGAGGGGGCGCAGGCCGAGAATTTTGAAGCTCGCCAGCCAGCCCGTTGCCGTGGCCAGCACTGCCGTTCCGGTGAGCGCCACGAGCGTCGCGCTCCATTCGATTTGAAAGCCCACCTCAATCCGGTGCAGAAGCACGCGCGTGAGCACGTTCGCGAAAACCACGCCGACCGCGCCGGCCAGCAATCCCAGAACACTGAACTCCACGCTGAACGTGCGCACGATGCGCATGCGGGTGGCGCCCAGCGTTTTCAGAACCACCGCCTCGTGCATGCGCCGGAAGCGCGTGCTGGCAATGCTCGAGGCAAGAATCGTCAAGCCAGCCAGAATCGAGAACCCGGCGAGCAGCCGGACGACAAAGGTGATTTGATCGACAACATTCTCGATGCGGTCGAGCACATCGGCGACGTTGATGACGGTGATCGTGGGGTAAGCCGAAAAGAACGCCCGCTCCATTGCGGCCACCTGTTTGGGATCGATGTGTGCGCCGCCGTACCACGTGGACGGTTGGTCGGAGATTTGTCCCGAAGGCAGAACAAACGGCACGCGCGCGCTCAGGTGCTGCCCGTCATTGCGAAAGACCGCGGCAACTTTGAGCGTGCGCGTCGTTCCGCCAGTCTCCAGCTCCATCGTGGAACCGACGCCCAGGTGCAGCCGTCGCGCTACGCCGTCGCTCACGGCGAGTTGCGCCGCGCTGCCGTTCGTCCACCATGCGCCTTCGATCACTTTGTCGCCTTCGGGCGGCACATCGGCCCAACTCAACTCGGCGCTCTCCAGCATTCTGCGTGGATAATGCTGATCTTTCATTTGTTCCACCGGCTGACCGTTGATCGAGATGAACCGTCCCATGACCACGGGAATCAGGTTCAGCGGCTGGCTGACGCCCGGCTGATGCGCAAAGAACGTCTTGACTCCCGCAACTTCTTCGCTTCGCACATCGATCAGGAAGACATTGGGCACGCTCGGCGCAGCGGTCTCATGCAGGTCGCGCAAAAGTGCTTTCTGCATGAGAAAGACCGCGAGGATGAGCATGACACCTGTGCCCAGCGCCGCCAGCACCGCGGCTGACTGGTTGCCCGGCCGGTAAAGATTGGCGAGGCCGTGGCGCAGCGAAGAAGGCAGGTGAAGACGAGTGCGATCGAGAAGGAATCGTATGGTGCGCAGCGCAACCGTCGCCAACGCCAGCAGAACCACCAGCGCGATCGTAAACAAGACGGCAAACCACGCGCCCACCTTGGGCGAATCAGAGAGCGCCCAGGCAATGCCGCCCAGCGCGGCCACGACCGCCGCGGCGATTGCAAGTTGCAATCGCCGCACCCACCAGCGCGCAAACCAGCCGCCGATGCCGCCCGCTCCCTGCTCCACCAGCCTGCGCAACACCAGGACAGGCCGCACGGCGCGCACATCGAGCAGCGGGGGCAGACAGAAGAGGAGCGTTGTGAGCAGGCCGGTTCCCAAGCCGGCCAGCGCCGACTTCCAGGGGAATTGAAGAATCACATGCACGGGAAGCAACTGGCCGAACGCTGCCGGCAATGCGGCCATGAGGACAACCCCAGCAGCAACGCCGAGCAGTCCTCCGGTTAAGCCGAGGCCCAGCGTCTGCAAGAGAAAGATACGCAGCAGATCGGAGGAATCCGCGCCGATGGCCTTGAGAATCGCCAGCATGTCCATGCGCTGTTCGAGATGCGCGTGCATGGCCATGGCCACGCCGATGGCTCCCAGAACCATGGCGACCAGGCAGATGAGGCTCAGGATCGAGGTTGCATTGTCGAGGCCGCGCGTGAGCGCGGGATTGCCCTCGCGAAAGTCCATCACTTGCGCATCGGGCAGCGCCGCCTCCAGTTGTGTGCGGACCGCGGCGGTCTCTTGATCGGCAGTGAGCCCGCGCGGCGGCTTGTCCGGCAGCTTGACGAGCAATCGCCGGCTTGCGCGGCTGCCGGGCGCGAGCAATCCGGTGCGCGCAAGCGCCGCCTCAGAGATCATCACGCGCGGCCCCAACCCCATGCCCCCTGTGATCCGGTCGGGCTCCTGTTTCAACACCGCCGTGATGCGGAAGTCCCTGCCGCCCATCCTCAGCGTATCGCCCACGCGCGCATTCAGCCGAATGAGAAACTCGTCGGCTACGACGGCCGAGTCGCCCTGGAGCGCCTGCTGCAACGGCATCGCCGGCTCCAGGTCGGCGGTTCCGTAATAGGGATACTCGGCAGGATCGACTGCCTTGAGCGAGACCAGCAACGGCGCCGGATACGACGGCACGGAGGCCATAGAGACGGTTTCCGTCACCCATGTGGAACGGATTCCGCCGGCGCTTTGGACTTTGATGGCCGCAATCTTGCTCAATTCATCGGGGGTGGGCGCACGAAGCATGCGTGCGCTCAGATCGCCAGCCAGCAGCGAACGCGCCTCAGTGTTGAGAGTGCCTCGAAAGCTGTCGCTCAGCCCGCGCACGCCCACCAGCGCAGCCACGCCGATCGCCACCGACAGAACAACAAACGCGAACTTGCCGGGCGCGGACTTCAGGTCGCGCCATCCAATGGCCGCGGCGCGCTTCCAGCTCAATGCCCGCTTGGCCATGCTTCTCCTTGCGCCCCTTGAGCGTCCGGCGGGAACGCGCCCGGCTTTGAATCCTCGACCACCAGGCCATCTTTCAGCACAATCTTGCGGTCGGCGCGGCTCGCCACTTCAGGATCGTGCGTGACCAGCACCAGCGTCGTTCCCGCCTCGCGGTTTCTTTTGAGGAGCAGATCGAGAACCATCCGGCCGTTCACCGAGTCGAGATTGCCGGTGGGCTCATCGGCCATCACGATCGGCGGCTCGGCCACGAACGCGCGCGCCAGCGCCACACGTTGCTGCTCACCCCCTGAGAGCTGCACGGGATAGTGATCCATGCGCTCTTTCAGGCCAACTTCATCGAGCAGACGGCGCGCCTGCGCCAAGCCGTTTCCCTCCACGTTGAGCTCGTAAGGAAGCAGCACATTTTCCAGTGCGGTGAGCGTTTGAATAAGCTGATACGACTGAAAGACGAAGCCGATCTTGCGTCCGCGCACTGCGGCCAGTTCCGCTTCCGCCAGATTGTGGATGGGCACCCCATCCAGCCAGATCTCGCCTTCGCTCGGCGTGTCGAGCCCGGCCAACAGCCCCAGCAACGTGCTCTTTCCGCTTCCGCTCGCGCCAAGAATTGCCACAAACTGCCCCGCCGGAATCTCCAGCGAAATCCCTTGCAGAATCTCCACGCGGCGCGCGCCGTTCTGGATCCACTTCTTCGCGCCCTTGACCTGAATCAACTCGCCCTCCCGTTACTCGCAGTGTAAATGGCCTCTCTCAGCGCACTGAGATTATTGCGTCCTCTGGCACGCGGCTACACTACATACGTGGACGTTCGGCGCACGGTTCTTGTCGCATGTTGCCTGATGTTGTTGGCCGGACCGCTCCAAGCCGCCGGTCCGCCGATCCTTGTTTGCTATGGCGACAGCATTACCGCTGGCCTCGGCCTTCCCTACGGACAGTCCTATCCCGACTTTCTCCATAAACTGCTCGACGCGCGGGGCTATCAATACAAAGTAATCAACCAGGGCACGAGCGGCGCCACCACCAAGGATGCGCTTGCCGGCTTGCCCTTCGTGCTGCGCCTGCACCCTGCCATCGTGATCGTCGAGTTTGGCGGCAATGACGGCCTGCGCGGGCTGCCCGTCGACCAAACGCGGAGCAATCTCGACCAAGTGCTCACCGGCCTTGAGAAAGCCCAGGTAAAGATCGTGCTCGCCGGTATCACGCTTCCGCCCGATTACGGCCCGGATTACATCCGGTCGTTCGACCGCATCTTTCGCGATCTTGCCGCGCGGCACCACGTGGCCTTTGTGCCCATGCTCTATAAGAATCTGATCGATGTTCCGGGAACCATTCAGGACGACGGCATTCATCCCACTGCCAAAGGGTCCGCGATCATCGCCGACACGCTGTTCCCCGTGCTCAAGCCGTTGCTGCACAGGTGAACCTGAGCCAGTTGCATCCTGTAGCAATTCCACAATCGCTGTACCCAAGCGGGCTCTTGAACGAGGCCGCTTTTTGTAGCGCCGGCCTCCAGCCTTATGTAGCGCCGGCCTCCAGGCCGGCTGTCGTGCGGGCGTCCTCGCCCGCACAACGGACTCCTGCTCGGCGAAGCGGCAGCAGATAGGTATACCTGTTGTGGAACCGCCCTAGGCTTGCGGGGTAGAGCGAAGATCAGAGGCTACGATCTTCACCGCCCCGCGATGGCGCGCATATCGGAAGGACTGCCTGCGCAAAAAAGCAACAGCCGGGATCGCTCCCGGCTGCTCTTCCTCTGCGATTCTCAATTTCGCCGCGGTCTTACTTTGCCTTGGCCGTGGCCAGCGCTTTCAGGCGCGCGTTCAAGCGGCTCTTGTAGCGGGAGACGGTGTTCGAGTGCAGAACGCCCTTTTGCACACTCTTGTCGAGGGCCGAAACCGTGGCGCGGTATTGCGCCTGAGCGGCCACCTTGTCGCCCTTCGCCAGCGCCTCGCGCAGGGAGCGCAGGCTCGAGCGCACGCGGCTCTTGTTGGAGCGATTCACTTCGGTTCGTGTTTCGGTCTGGCGGGCGCGCTTGAGCGACGATACGTGGTTTGCCATGGATTTGCTTCAATCTCCGAGCCTGAATTTCAGGGGTCGTCCTGTTTCCAGGGAAAATGATGCGGTGTGGAAGGCAGCTTGAGCCGCATCCCTCGCAGACTCTTAGTCTACGGGAATCTTGAGGGCGGGTCAATGAGAAGGGCCCTGTCCTATACTTGCGTTGCTGGATAACGAGGGGGCATGATGCCAGATTATACTCATTCGCTCATGGGGTACGCTTTCCCCATTCATCAACGCGACTGCTTTCGTTGCCGCTACTGTGAACTCGACGGAACCAAGTCATTTGAGAATTGGCTAAGTCTATCGGCCGACCATCTTCTTCCACATGGCGATCCCAGACGGAACCACCAAGAATTCATTGTTACAGCGTGCATGTTCTGCAACACCGCCGATAATCGGTACTTCGACCAAGCGAAAGCCAGAGGCTTGCGATTCGAAAACATGAGCCCTGACGAATTGGTGGAGCAGCGGCGGCCCTATGTAGATAAGACCCGCAGCAGTTACAAGGAATTCTGGGAAAAGAATGTGAGAGCTCCGTCAACGCAGTCTTAGGACACTACGAATCGGAAGCGGGGCGCGAGAAGCAGTGCTCAGAGGGCTCTCGGCTGGGCGCAAGATCCGCAGGAACTTGCGCTTATCTGCGCCCTCTTGTGTTGGAGCCGGGCTGGTTTGACCCGCTTTCGGCAGCCCGGTATACTCGAAGTTGCGTCAAGCGGGAGTAGCTCAGTGGTAGAGCATCGCCTTGCCAAGGCGAGGGTCGCGAGTTCAAGTCTCGTCTCCCGCTCCATTTCGCATCGCCCCGGCGAGTCTGTGCCGGCCCCAGTGCGGAGTGGGACGATCTGCAACCGGTGACGCAGGCAGCCCGAGGCGCGGTACCCAAGTGGTAAGGGAGAGGTCTGCAAAACCTTTATGCGCCGGTTCGATCCCGGCCCGCGCCTCCAATTCCTCAAGCCTCCGCACTCCTTCAGTCATTCCGCCGCAGGTTCTTGAGTGCCGCCGGGGCGTGTTTTGCTCCGATCGAACGAGGATTGTGTCATGACCCAAATCGACAGGAAAGATGTGCAGCAACAGTTTGGCAGCGACAACTACGCGGGAATCTGCCCGGAGGCATGGCAGGCGATGGAAGCCGCCAATCGCGGCCACGTGACGTCGTACGGCGATGATCCGTGGACGGCCAAAGCGTCCGACGCGTTTCGCAGCCTGTTTGAGACCGCCTGCGAGGTGTACTTCGTCTTCAACGGCACGGCGGCCAATTCGCTGGCGCTGGCGTCGCTGTGCCAGTCGTATCACAGCGTGATCTGCTCCGACCAGGCGCATGTGGAGACCGACGAATGCGGCGCGCCGGAGTTCTTCTCCAACGGATCGAAGCTGCTGGTTGCAACCAGCGAAACGGGCAAGCTGACGCCGGCCGCCATCCGCGAGTTGGCCACCAAGCGCAAGGACATTCACTATCCCAAACCGCGGGCGGTGTCGATTACGCAGCCCACTGAGACGGGCCGCGTGTATACGCTCAACGAGTTGCGCGAGATCTCCGAAGAGTGCCGGGCGCTCGGGCTTTCGCTGCACATGGACGGCGCGCGCTTTGCCAACGCCTGCGCCAGCCTGGGTTGCTCGCCGGCAGAGATGTCGTGGAAGAGCGGCGTAGACGTGCTCTGCTTCGGCGGTGCCAAGAACGGCATGGCGATGGGGGAAGCGGTGCTGTTCTTCGATCAGGCGCTGGCCACGGATTTCGATTACCGGTGCAAGCAGGCGGGTCAACTGGCGGCGAAGATGCGCTTTCTCTCCGCGCCGTGGGTGGGCATGTTGGAAAGCGGAGCGTGGCTGCGTAATGCCGCGCACGCAAACCGGTGCGCGCGACAGTTCGAGTCCGAGATCGCGGGGATTCCGGGCGTGCGGCTGGCGCAACCCGTGGAAGCCAACGCGGTGTTTGTTGAGGCCAGCGAGGAGCTCCTCAACCAAGTGCGCGCGCGCGGATGGAGCTTCTATACCTTCATCGGCGGAGCGGCGCGCTTCATGTTCGCGTGGGACAGCGACCCCAAGCGCGTGGATGAGCTGGTCCGCGATTTGCGCGAGTGCGCGGCTGGCGCGTAGCCTGCGCGACGACTCGGAATCCAGCGCACGGCCCGATCAGCCAACGAAAGCCCCTATCTCTCTGGTTGCTCCCATTGGCCCGACTTTCCCGAGCGGAAGATGGCGTCGATGACGGCCATGTTGCCGATCGAGTCTTCGAGCGGCACAGGAACTTCGGTGTTCTCCTCAACTGCTCTCGCGAAAGCGTCCCCTTGCAGCGTGTACTGGTCCACTGCAGGAAACGTCTCCATTGTGATTCCGCTGAAGCTGAGGTCACCGGTCGCGTCGATGAAGAGCCGCGTGGGCCGGTCGCCGGGCGCGTTGAAGGGAATCTCAAGCTCGATGCGGCCGCGTGTGCCCAGAATCTGGACGCGCTGAAACGGGCTCTGCTGTGTGCTGCAGGTAAAAATCGCGTGTCCTGAACCGAAGTCAAGAATCGCCGAGGTCAGCCGGTCGGTGCCCATCTGTGCATCGCGATCGATAATCGCAACCACACGCCGCGGCTCCCGGCCGAACGCAAAGCGCGAGCCTTGAATGCAGTAACAGCCGATGTCGTACACGGCGCCCCCGCCCGTCTCCATCTGGTTGCGGATGTTCGCCGCGTCCACATTGAAGTAGCTGAAGTGCGTGTTGACGGCGCGGACTTCGCCGATGCGGCCTTCGTCGAGAAGCTCGCGCACGCGCAGCCACTGCGGCGCGCTTCGGATCATGAAGGCTTCGCAGATTTTCACGCCGGTGCGGGCGCGCACGTCGAGCAGCGTCTTGGCCTCGGCCACGGTCATGCTCAGCGGCTTTTCGCAGAGCACGTGTTTGCCGGCTTCGGCGGCCTTCGCAGTCCACGGGACGTGGAGCTGATTGGGCAGAGGATTGTAGATGGCGTCGATGTTTCGATCGGCGAGCAGCTCCTCGTAGGAGCCGTAGGCCGTGGCAATGCCCAGTCTCGTGGCCGCCTCGGTGGCCTTGGCCAAATCGCGCGATGCAATTGCGGTAACGGTGGTGAGCTCGCCCTGCTGCATTGCAGGAATCACTTTTTTCATGCCGATGTTGGCCGTGCTGAGCACGCCGAAACGAAGCTTTTTTGACATAACGGCATGATACCGCCGAACGCGGCGGATGATGTGCGGCTCACGCGTGGTTTCTGGAACCGGTTGCACAAACCCGGCTTTGAAATGGCACGGCTTCACAGCTTGCGGAAAAACTCGTCGAGCGAGGAGTTTTGTATCAGGGCCTGACTTCAGTCAGGCCGTAAGGGCCGCCAAATCATCGCGGGCTTCAGCCCCTGCGGGATGCATTTCGTGAACTCCGCCCAATGCCAGGCCTTTTTCCGCACCCTGTTCAGCCGTGCCGTAAAAGCCGTATAAACAAAGGGGCTTTAGCCCCTGAGGGAGGTTTTTCATCGCCTCAGGCTATTTATGCAACCAACTCTAGCCAAGGCAATCGCTTCGGCCGCGTTGGCCGCGACGCGGACGAGAGTGCGATTCTTCGCTTCGATGAATCCGGAAGCCACCGCGGTGTCGAGGAAGGCAAGCAGCCCGTTCCAATAATTCGCCGTGTTGATCAAAATGCATGGCTTCGCGTGGAGACCGATCTGCGCCCAGGTGATGGCTTCAAGCAGCTCGTCGAGGGTGCCATAGCCGCCGGGCAGCGCAAGGATGGCGTCAGACAGCTCGTGAATGCGGGCCTTGCGCTCGTGCATGGTGGCGACAAGCTCGAGCGACGTGAGACCGTGGTGCGCAATCTCGCGGTCCTTGAGCGCATCGGGCAGCACACCGATCACTTCGCCGCCCTCGGCCAGCGCGGCGTCGGCGACCGCGCCCATCAGGCCGCGGCACGCTCCGCCGTAGACCAGACCCAGGCCGGCTTTGGCGATGGCGGCGCCCAGGGCCGCAGCCTCGGCGCGAAAGGCGGGATTGTTTCCGAAGGCCGATCCGCAATAGACGGCGACGCGGCGAAGAGGCTCGACTGAGCTGGTCATGGTTCTCTCAGAATAGCGGGCGGGGCGAGGTTCGCAGCGAGTCAGCGATCAGGGGTCAGTGATCAGGGGTCAGCAAGCCAGCAAGTTAGCCCGCATTTCTCACGCGGCGCAAAAAGCCCGTACCGCCGGTCTCCACAGCTTGCGGAAAAACTCGATTGCCAAGGAGTTTTGTATCAGGGCACGAGCGGGGCACCCACCCAGTGGGTGGGTCGCGTGCCGAAAACGTCGCAGAATGAATGTGGGCTTTAGCCCCTGAGGGAAGTTTTTGCTGAACTTTGTCAGGAATTCGGCCTTTTTCCGCAAGCTCTCCAGACCGGCTGTAGCGGGGGTCTCCAGACCCCCGCAAGGCAAATAACGACTGCTAATCCGCCGTTTTCCCCACCGTCGAGGCGGCTCCGAGAAATGCAGGCTAGAGGCGACATCGGGGTCTAACAGGAGCAATCCGAATCGACGCCGTTACTGTTCGCGGCCTCGAGTTCGTAGATGCTCCGTTAGGCTTTATGCTCGATTGCCGTGTCCAGCGAAGGCTCCTCCGTCGAGTCGGGTCGGTCCGAGTGCACGGGAATTCCGCTGATGAGGCCCTGATATTCTGTGAGGCGTTTGCCGAGGATAACCACTCCCTTGGAAGTGATCTCATATTCGCGAATATCCTTGGCGTGATTCCCGCCCCGCATCTTGATCACCACCATAATCTTGCGAAGCTGACCATCGATGGATACGTAGCGCAGCCGGATGATGTCATCGGTGAGGAAAGAAATTGAGTAGGTACTGAACGGGAATTCAGTAAAGGACTCATCCACCTCAACGGTGCTCAGGATCGTCACCCCGATTCCCGTCAAGGCGAAGATCATCCGATAGAGGGATTCGCGAAAGTCAGCGCGGAAGCCGGGCGACAGGGCCATTTCAAAGCCCGCCAGGGAATCGATCACCAGGCGCTTGGCGCCAATCTTCTGCACTGCGTCGAGAATCGAGTGCATGGTCTCATCTACCGAGAGATCGAGGGGACGCAGATAGAGGATGGTGAGTTTTCCGTCTTTCTGCGGCGTTTCCAGGTCCAAGCCCAAACTGGTGGCGCGCTCCGCATAGGCTTGCGGGCGTTCTTCAAAAACCGCCACGATCCCCGGCTCCCCCCGGCGTATGCCTTCGGCAATGAATTGGGTCGCCAGAACCGATTTCCCGGTTCCGGAAGACCCTGCTACGAGGACACTATCGCCTTCGCGAACGCCTCCACCCAGCATCTTATCCAACTCCGGAACTCCGAAGGAAAGGCGCCGATGGCTGGGTGGATCTTTCAGGTGTCCGACCAGCCCAAACGTACGCGAGAAGGCTTGCACTCCGGCATCGGTGATGCGGAATGTGTGTAGCCCCGGCACGGAATTCTGACCACGCAGTTTTATGACCTGCAACTTCCGAACGATGGAATTTCGCTCGGCCGTTTGGCGCAGCCACACCAGGCCATCGGCGACGGTAAAGATGGGATTGTCGCGTAACTCGTCCTCGGCATATTCACCGATCAGGAAAGTTGTCGCTTGCCAACTGGCCAGAAACAGGGCTAACCGTTGAATGAAGGATTGCAGGTCCATGTCACTTTGCGGCTTCCGTACGATGGTGCGGAAGGAGTCGACAACCACGACGCCGGGGTTGACCTTTTCAACTTCCCTGGTAATCTGCTCCAGGACCGCGCCCAGGTCATTCTCCAACACTACTTGGCTCAGGTTGATAAAGCGGATGGAGCCGGGCAGCTTGGACGTATCGAAGAACGTGTACTGTTGCTGGTAGCGCAGCATTTTTATGGCGGATTCGCCCAGGACCGTGAAATAGAGAGCCGGGCGCTCCGGCGTGGCATTGGCAAACACAAACTGATGCGCCAGCGTGGTCTTGCCGCTTCCGGGCTCGCCCGCGATGATGTTAAACGAATATTCGGGGAGACCGCCGCCCACAATTTCATCCAGGCCCGGAACTCCGGTCGGTAGTTGGCGTATCGCTACTTTGTCTTTTGTGCTCACGTTCTTCTCCCGTTCACCGAATTGCCATCGTCAAAGGCGGCGCCTGGACACGCATTGCGCAGCAGGCTTAGTGTCAAGGCTTCGCCAAGGAAGATGAGAAGCAGGTCGAGTAAGCGGGCAATGAGAATGGCTCCGCCCGGGCCGCCCGGATACTCGCCGGCTTGATCCTTGTCATCGTTGATTTGAGGCTCTGGCTCGCCCAGGTCCTGTAACGATCCATCCGCGGTGACCCGCGCCGCGCTAAGACCAGGAGCGTCCGGTCTGGCCAGCGCCAACGCACGAGTGGCGAGCGATTGAAAACCGGCAACTCCAACGAATTCACCAAGACTCTGGCGCAGCCTCTCATAAACGTGAAGAGTCGCAGACCCCATCGGCTCAGGAGACTCGGCCGCCATGGCTTCGTATTCAAGAAGCCGCCGGGCCAAATCTCGCGTCTTTGGGTGAAGCTTCATTTCCAATCCCGCATCGTTCCACGCTTAAGACCCCGATAACCATCCCCTGCATTGTGGGAGCATCAAGGCAACGACGCCATCTCTTCCTCAGCAACACCGCCGGTTGAGGCGTTCGACATCCTGACCCGCGCTGAATGGACCGCCGGCGGAACTCAATTCATATAGCGATTCGTTTGCAAGTTCGGTGCATCTTCTTGCGGGCCCCCAGCCTTGCTTCGGATAAGTGTAAACACATCCAAAACCGTGGCAATACTGCGTATGTTTCCCGCAGCACTTATGAGTCCTTCTTCCATGCCGGGATGTTTGTCCGCCAGGTTTTCAATATGTTCGCTCACACTCCTCAGCCGGTCAATCTCTCGTAGAAGGTCCTCGAAAGCAGCGGCTATGACCAATCCATCGACCTCTGATTCTGTCGTGTCAGCCGTGGTCCTGGCCGACACTGTCGTGTCGTCGGCCTGAAGGCGTAAATCTTCTATCAATCGCAGCGTTGTTGCCTCGCCAAGGAAGGTTAGAAACAGCCCGAGCAGTTGCGCAATCAGAATGATTCCGGCCTCGCCCTCCTGGTCCACGTCCGTCCGGGATTCAACTCCGCCAAGATCGCGCAAGCCCCCATCTGCTGCCAGGTGCACCGCGCTGAGTACGGGAGATTCCGCCTTGGCAAGAGCCAAAGCGTGAGAGGCGAGCGCATGAAAACCGTCAACTCCCACGGATGCGCAGAGCTGCCGGCGCAGCCTCTCATAGACGCGCACAGTTGCAGGTTCGGCATGCACGGAGGCCTTGGTTTCATCGGCCTCGCAAGCAATGAGGCTGCGGGCCAAATCACGCGTCTTTTGTGGTGGAGGCATCGATTCCGTTCTTTCTTTACACGCGACGCATCGCCTTGTTTGTGAGGCGTCTGTCGCAATGGTACTTTCAGGCTGATTGCTCTGCGGCGAGGTTCCAGGCCCGCTTCATCAGACTCCATTTTGACGTCACGAAAACCAAGATACCTCAAATATTGACCAAAATGGTGAGCAAAAGTGAACAGCGCTTCTCCAACCGGCGTATAGTTGGGGGCAAGAGCCGGGGTTTTTCGTGTGCATGCGATGATTCTTGACATATCGCACGCCCGCTTTGGTCACCACGTGGCAATGTGGTAGCGCATCCCTCCATTGGCCGTTCTGCAAGGGTCGCAATCGGAAGGAGGCCCTTCAATGGTCGCACTTGAAAAGCCCGGATTCGATACCGCTGCCTTTCTGGCGAACGCCGGCCTGCATCGAAGAATCATCCAATTGGCGCCAAAGGCAACCTTCTTTTCGCAAGGAGATCCAGCGGACTCGGTCTTTTATCTTCAGGAGGGCCGCGCAAAAGTCACAGTGGTCTCCCCATCCGGGAAAGAAGCGACCATCACGCTTCTCTCCGCAGGCGATTTTGTGGGAGAAGAGGCGCTCGCGGCAATGGCTGGGCGGCGCCTGGCAACAGCTACTGCCATTACCGCCTGCACCGCTCTCAAAATAAGCCGGGACGAGATGATCCGTGTGATGCATGAGGAGCATAGCTTCTCAGACCTCTTTTTGAGGTTCATGCTGGAGCGCAGCATACGCATCCAGGCCGATCTGGTCGATCAGCTTTTCAACTCCAGCGAAAAGCGCCTGGCGAGGATTCTGCTATTGATGGCGGAATTTGGCAAGCCGGGCGAGCCGGAGCAATACATTCCCAAAATCTCGCAAGAGACCCTGGCGGA
>Ga0182027_10003333_pt1 | contig 25567 bp, 17 predicted proteins | sample 712E1DmetaG_FD_121300 | JGI IMG/M metagenome (GOLD analysis project Ga0182027, IMG submission 121300) | Permafrost microbial communities from Stordalen Mire, Sweden - 712E1D metaG (Illumina Assembly) | ecosystem: Environmental > Terrestrial > Soil > Wetlands > Permafrost | place: Sweden...
AGTAAATCTTTTTTTGTTTTTGCTTCCTCTTTCATATATGCCTCACAAAATTTAAAAGGACGATCCAATACAATATTTTTGAAGATCACCGGTATTCAAAAATGTTAATGAAAATATTTGGAGTTATGTAATTTGGGAATATTTAATTATACCTTGATAATAATATCACTTTCCTGTGTAATTGTAAATAGTACAACTATTGTTTTGCCTTTATTGTCGAAACAAAATTTGATTTATTTTAATACGGAGCCGTAATGACAGGTCGCGACCCGTCGCTACTTTCCACAACTACCGGTTGGTCTTTCTTCATCAACAAGAGTCGCAACCTGCCTTCCTAATATGTCATATAACTTCATAATTACATGTTCAGTCTTTGGTAGAGTAAATCCTATTGTAGTTGCCGGATTGAAAAGATTGGGGTAGTTATCGGATAGTTCAAACCGAACCGGGGCGTTTAATAGTAGGATTTTTTAAAGTTAAGTCAACTGTTAAAAAAACAATATGAGTCACTCTTGTCCAAAATAAATTTAAGAGTCCCGCCATAATCAACTCAATCTGTTTCAGTTACAAAAACGCATAGACAAATCCAACATTCAAGCCTTCTTTCATCTGTATATCAAGCGATTGATCTTTCTGAATCCTTTCCATTTTCTGAGCCCCTTATTTTAGGAACTCTAAAGTTAATTTTTACTGACATTTCTAAAGAGTTATTACAAATATTCTAAAGTGAAATCCGGACTATTGCAAATTAATTATTGATAATGTATTTTTTACATTTGAGAAGATTGCTCCTAAGGAATAACTTGCGAAAACGTAAGAAATTACATTGATAGCTGCTTTTTTGGTGAATGACCAGGCTGGTTGCATAGCCGGAAATACCATTGATGGTAGTTTTAAAAAAAATTATTCTGAAAAGGTAAGCATAAAAGTGAGAACAGCATTTGTATCACCTGATTTTATTTTAACCCGGTTTTTAAAATTATCCATAATTCATTCTTTGAATGAATATTAAAAAATTGAAAGGAGATCTTTTATGATTAAAGAATTCAGGGACTTCGCATTGAAGGGGAACGTTCTGGATATGGCTGTCGGTATAATTATTGGTGCGGCTTTCGGTACAATTGTTAAATCGCTTGTAGACGATGTTATAATGCCGCCTATCGGATTACTTATTGGCAATGTGGACTTTTCACAATTGTTCCTTGTTCTTAAAGAAGGTGCAAAAATACATGGACCTTATACAACTATTAAAGATGCTGTGTCAGCCGGAGCAGTAACTTTAAATTACGGACTTTTCGTTAACAGTGTCGTAAGTTTTTTAATAGTTGCATTTTCGGTTTTCTTACTTGTTAAAGCATTTCAGAGGGTTAAAAAGCTCGACAAAATAACTGTGCCGGAATCTACGACAAAAGATTGTCCGTATTGTTTTTCAAAAGTATCGAAAAAAGCAACAAAATGTGCATATTGTACATCAACATTACCGTAAATCAAAAGAAGAAAAAATATTTTTAACAACTGAAATCCAAGATGCTGAAGTTTAATAAATTAATCAACAATTATTAGCAAAATATGAAAACTATTGAATACCGATTATCTAATAAATATGATCAAGACAAAATAATTTCCCTATTAAATAAAAACGAACTTCCAGTTCCCGACCTGGGAAATTCTAAAATCCAATTTATCGTTTCAGTTGATAATGAAAATATAATCGGATGCATTGGGATAGAGCATTATGAAAAGGAAGGTTCCGGAGATGAAGGGTAAAACTCTCGAGCAGTTGGAAAAGCAATGGGAGGATAAAAGCCGGAGTCGCTAAATATTTTGCTGAACAATTTAGTTTTAGGCGATTCAGCCAATGGCATCATAATAATAAGATTTTTCGTAAGGTGATTATTGTTACGCAAAAGATATTTAAAATTGCCCCGACACCTGTCCGCCGCAAGACGGGCAGGTGTCGGGGTTAATTAATAAAATTTTAATAACTGCATAACATGACTAATTAATTCAATTAAACTATTTATTTAACTTGTTGGAAATAATGAACTCAATTAAAACGAATGGGAAAAAATATTAGGCGGAGGAATTCTATTACGTCAAGGAAAATGGGTTTATACCGCTGGACAATCTGCGGTTTACTCTTTTTTGCAACAACAATAATCTATATTGATAGACAGGTATTCGGAATATTAGCCCCGGTTCTACAAAAGGATATTGGCTGGAATGAAATTGAATACGGTTATATCATCGCAGCTTTTACGGCTGCTTATGCCTTAGGCTTTTTATTTGTCGGAAGGTTTATAGATAAGGTTGGTACAAAAATCGGGTACACAATATCAACTGTTATATGGAGTATTGCAGCAATGGGTCATACTCTTGTTAAAACAGTTTTTGGCTTTGGCGTTGCGAGATTTTTTTTGGGCTTAGGAGAATCGGGAAACTTTCCGGCTGCTATCAAAGCTACGGCTGAATGGTTTCCAAAAAAAGAAAGAGCTCTTGCGCTTGGAATATTTAATTCGGGAGCTAATGCCGGCGCGATTGTCGCTCCCCTCGTGGTTCCATGGATTGCGCTAACATGGGGGTGGCGCGCAGCCTTTATATTTACAGGGCTGTTAGGATTTATCTGGATTGTACTCTGGCTATGGCTATATGAAATTCCTGAGAAACATAAAAAAGTAACCAAAGAGGAAATCGCTTTTATTCAAAGCGATCCTGCCGAAATTCAATCTGAAAAAATTCCCTGGATAAAATTATTAAAATATAGACAAACATGGGCTTTTGCTGCAGGTAAATTTCTGACCGATCCCATTTGGTGGTTTTATATTTACTGGCTTCCGAAATTCTTTAGTCAAAGGTATGGGCTGAATTTAACCCACCTTGGATTACCTTTAATTGTCATTTATACTATGACAACAATCGGCAGTGTTGGCGGAGGATGGCTTTCCGGCACATTTATTAAAAGAGGCTGGAGCATAAATAAAGGAAGAAAAGTTGTAATGCTGATTTGTGCAATTGTGATTGTTCCAATTGTGTTTGCATCTTTAGTCCCTGAATGGTGGGCTGTTTTTTTGATAGGATTAGCAACTTCCGGTCATCAAGGTTGGTCTGCTAATTTGTTTACAACTGTACCGGATATGTTCCCTAAAAAAGCCGTTGGTTCCGTTGTAGGATTAGGCGGAATGGCCGGTGCAATTGGAGGGTTGCTGTTAGCAGCAGCAGCAGGGTTTATACTACAATTTACAGGCAGTTATTTATCATTATTTATTTTAGCCGGTATAGTTTATCTGCCTGCGTTATTAATTTTCCATCTGCTTGTTCCAACTATGGAAGAAGCTAAATTATATTAGTTTTTGTTGATGGCTGATTATTAAAAATTATACACCGCTAAAAGAACTGAAACCGCCATCGATAGGAATAATTACTCCTGTGACGAATTTAGCCGCATCGCTTGCAAGAAATAAAACAGCTCCTATAAGTTCATTGGGATCGCCGAATCTTTTAAATGGAGTCAAGTTTATAACTGTTTTTCCTCTCTCTGTTAAGGAACCGTCTTCATTGGTTAATAACGCCCTATTTTGTTCGGTTATAAGCCAGCCCGGGGCTATCGCATTTACCCGGATGCCGCCTCCGAATTTTGATGCTAGTTCTACAGCCATCCACCGGGTAAAATTCTCAATAGCGGCTTTTGCAGAAGAGTATCCTACAATGCGGCTAATAGCTCTTGAGGCTGCCATCGAGGAGATATTTATTATTGATCCGCTTTTTTGTTCAGCCATAGTTTTCCCAAATATCAATGTTGGTAAAACAGTTCCGTTAAGGTTTAGATCCATTACTTTTTTAAATTGATCAATCTGCAGGTCAAAAATAGTTTGATCAATGCCTATTGTTGCACCGGCAATATTTCCACCGGCTGCGTTTACCAAAATATCTATGCGGCCGAACTCATTCAGAATAGCGGCTTGCGCCTTTTGAATGCTTGCTTCATCTAAAACGCTGCACTTAAATCCGATTACATTTTTATTAATTTGTTTTAATGCTTCCGTCTTCTTCTTTAGATTCTCATCGTTTATATCCAATAAAACTATTTTTACTCCGGCATTTAAGAATCCTTTAGCCATTTCGCCTGCAAGTACCCCGCCGCCGCCCGTCAGTATGGCAACTTTATTTTCCAAATTAAATAGAGTGTCTAAAAATTTCATTTATAATCCTTTAATATTTGTCAGTCATTAAATTTTAGTTATCCGGAATAAAATTTCGGCTTTTACTCATAATTATCAATTTTAATTAATGATAATCGATGAATGTTTATTTAAAATACCATATCAAACAACATTTTCAAATATAATTGAACCGTTTTAATTATAGAAATATGTTCTCTATTGAATTAAGAAAAACGGTGATTATAATCAAGAAATATACACCCCTAAATTCCCTCTCGAGAGGGGATTTAGGGGTGTGTTTATTCAAAATCGTAACACATTAAAAAGTTTGCGTATCATGAGTTAATTAATATAATCTACGGATTTAGTTCTCCTGAAGAAATAGAGCAATCAATAAATACAAAGTGGTGGATTTTGACCCGGTTTTGCAATTAGAATTCATAACAGGAAATATTCCTGCAATAGAAAAGTTTATGAGATTATAATATTTTCATATGAAGAAATAGAAAAACCGGAAATAAAAATAATCCATAACTTATTATTAATAAATAGGTTAACAGTAATTACTTTTTAATGGCTGTCTGTTGAAATTACACGCTAATAGCGGATATGGATTTTTTTTTTCAAAGTCTTGACAATTGAAAAACTTTTCATTAGATTTAATTAGTTTGTTTAGACAACCAACTAAATCCCTTAAAAATATTTTAACATGAGCGATAAAAATTCAAATTTAATAACCGGAAATGCAAAGATTCTTCGAGGGATAAATAGGGGAATGATATTAAATATTATCAGAGAAAGACAGCCTATCTCAAGAGTTAATATTGCACGAATTACAGGACTAAATAAAAGTACAGTCTCCAGTATTATTTCAGAATTGCTTAAGGAAGAATTAATTTACGAAGAGGTTAATGAAGACCAAAATATTGGAAGGAATCCATTAAACTTATTCTTGAAACTGGGTAAATACTATGTTGGCGCTATTAATATTGATTCATCCATTACACGTATTGCAGTATCGGATATAGATGGTAGTATTAAAAGCATTGTTGAAATTGAGACAGATTCAAAAGTACCTGAAGAATTTGTTGAAAAATGCGTTAATGAACTATTAAAATTATGTAAGCAAATGGGGATAGAAAACCTGGAAGGATTGGGGGTCAGTATTGCGGGAATAGTGGATTCAGAGAAACTGACGGTAATTTTCGCGCCTAACTTGGGTTGGGAAAATTTTAACATAGGCGATGTTCTTAAGAAAAAACTTCCTTATGTAAAAAATATCTCGATAGGAAATGATGCAAAAGCGTCCGCTCTTGCAGAGTTATGGTTTGGGGACCATGCAGTTGATTTATCTAATTTTGTTTTCCTTTCCGTTGGGCAAGGGGTTGGTTCCGGAATAGTTATTGGGAACAAACTAATGAACGGCGAATTTAAAGCTGCCGGTGAATTTGGCCATATGGTAATTTTCGAAGGCGGGGAATTATGCAAATGCGGTAATAATGGTTGCTGGGAAGCCTATGCTTCTGATAGAGCAATTGTGAATAGATACATAGCCCAAAAACCAGGTAAACTTGATCATGCCGTTGATTTTATTGCGCAGGATATCATAAACCTGGCAAAGGAAAACGATCCGATTGCCGTTGAAATATTAAAACAGACAGGATATTATTTAGGCCTTGGTATCGCAAATATTATTAAGGCAATAGATCCTTATGCTATAATTATCGGAGGAAAGGTTACACAAGTTTGGGATATTATCTATCCCGAAATTATGACAATAGTAACGCAGCGCGCCTATTTCGGAAGAGAAAAAGATATTAAAATTCTTCCAACTTCTTTAAAAACCCTGCCACGCTTAATAGGAGCCGCAACTTTAGCCATTGAAGAAATTTTTGACGGTTACAAAATAATAGGTTAAAAAATGAATAATTATTGAAATTATTTTTGAATAAGATAATTAGTTTGTTGTATCAACCAACAGTATAAAAATAAGGTAAAAACGTTTATAATAAAAAAAATAAAGATGATAGATAATATTACAGACAAAAAAGAGATAGTAGTCGGCGTAGATATTGGTGGCACGAATACCGTTATCGGTATAGTGGATTTAAGTAATAATATTCTTTTGGAAAATTCATTTAAAACGTATCCCGAAAAAGGGGTAGATAATTTTTTTGAACGCCTAACTATAATAATAAAAGAAGCATATAATAAACTTGAAGACAAGTATGTATTGACCAGCATTGGCTTAGCCGCTCCCGGTGCAAATTATATTAAAGGTACAATAGAGTCTTCAGTAAACTTAAAATGGGGTAATGTAAATATAAGTAAAATGATGAAAAAGTATTTTGATATTCCTGTTGCAATACTGAATGATGCTGATGCAGCAGCCGTAGGGGAATATTCTTTAGGCGTTGCCCAAAAAATGAAGAACTTTATCGTCCTTACTTTGGGGACGGGGCTTGGAAGCGGGATTTTTGTGGACGGACATCTTATGAACGGAGAGAATGGGCTTGCGGGCGAATTAGGCCATATTATTATTGAACAAGAGGGAAGAGAATGTACTTGTGGCCGCAATGGATGTTTGGAAACTTATGTTTCTGCAGCCGGAATAAAAAGAAGCGTTAGTTATTTCTTAAGCGTTTTAAACTTGGAAAGCGAATTAAAAAATATATCCTTCAATGAATTGACAAGCAAGAAGGTAAGTGAGTTAGCATTAAATAAAGATCCGGTAGCATTGAAAGTTTTCAATTATACCGGGGAAATATTAGGAAAAGCCCTTGCAAATATAGTTACTATTTTTAACCCTGAAGCAATAATCCTGTTTGGTGGCCTTGCTGACGCCGATGAACTGCTGCTGAATCCAACAACTTTTTATTTCGAAAAAAATTTGTTGAATTTTTATAAAGGAAAGGTTCGAATACTTAAATCCGGATTGCAAAATGGTAAAGCTGCCGTTTATGGTGCTTGCGAATTTGCAAAGGAATCTATGGTTAAAAATATGATTAATGTATAAAAACATTGTTTAATAAAGTTTGATTGTTGGTAGAAAAGATAAAACATTCTCAAATAATTAAATAATTTGAAAATAAAAAATATGAATAATTAATTACCGAAGGAGATCAAAATGCATAGAATAATTACTTTCTTATATATTCTTGCTTTTATTGTGACAATTCTGAGTAAATCTGTTTCTGCAGCAGGAACAAATGTTGAGGGATACATAAAAGATGCTGAGACAGGAGAACCACTTTTCGGCGCCAACGTAGTGCTTACCGGTACAAGCATGGGATCCGCAACCGACATGGATGGAAAATATATTATTCAAAATGTGCCTGCAGGGACATATACTCTTCACGTATCTTATATAGGATATGTTGAACAGAAGATAGAAATTAAAGTGAAAGAAGGCGCGAATATCAGGCAGGATTTTAAATTAAAAGCTGTCGGAGTAAAAGGCGAAACCGTTGTTGTTACTGCGCAGGCAAGCGGGCAACAGCAGGCAATCAATCAGCAGCTTACGTCAGATAATATTGTTAATGTGGTGTCCGCAGCTAAGATTCAGGAATTGCCCGATGCTAATGCGGCCGAATCCTTAGGCAGGCTTCCGGGCGTTTCTGTTCTAAGAAGCGGTGGAGAAGCAAATGAAGTAATAATACGCGGCATGGCGCCTAAGTTTAACCGTATATTAATTGATGGAGTTCAAATGACTTCATCTAACCCGAATGATGAAAGCGTAGACTTAAGCATGATTTCATCAAACATGCTTGAGGGAATGAAGGTATCGGAAACAGTAACACCGGATATGAGTGCAGAAGTTCTCGGCGGCACAGTTGACCTTGAATTGAGGGAAGCTCGTGTTAAAGAACCGGGTGTACCGGAATTCAACTTTCTTGCTCAAGGGGGGTATAATGGTCTTACGGATGCATATAACAAATATAACAATTACAAATATTTAGCGGGCATGGAGGACAGACTATTTGACAATAAGTTTGGGATATTCGCCCAGTTTGATGTTGAACGTAAAAATCTTCCTTCTAACCAGCTTGGAGCCGTTTATACGAATGACGGCAATACGGTACCTCTATATTTAACGCAAAGTCTGAATTTAGATAATTTTTCAAGAGACAGACAGCGATATGACGGTGCAATAGTTCTGGATTATGTTCTCCCGGCAGGAACTATTAAGTTTTCCAATTTTCTTAGTACAGGTACAACCGACCAGATAGATCGCGGTGAATCTTTTGGGCTCAATACCAGTCCGGTAGACCAATATACACCCTCAATTGCATCCACGAACAGTACTTCGAGCGTCATTACTAATTCTCTTAAATTAGACTATCAATTGCCAATCTTCCATGCAGTAGCAGTTCTTTCTCATGCATATAATGAAACCAAAGATCCCAATGACTGGAGTGTTAATTTTCTGGAAAATACTGCATTTAAAAACACGTTTAATTATGGTGTAGACAGCCTGAATCCGGAGATTATTCCGCCGAATGCACAGTATGATCTGAAAAATACTTTCCTTAATAATGTTACAAGCACCAATAGCTTTTCAAGTGCACGCGCATACACTGCTTCGTTAGATTTGGATGCAAATGCAAACCTGTCCGATCAAATTACATCTTTGTTTAAATTTGGCGGAATGTACCGCTATCAAACCAGGTTTTATAATTATAATACAACAGGCACACAAGGCCTCACCCAGGGAAGTGCGAACGTTATAGATGGAATGATTGAGACGCATTTTCCTCAATTAAATTTGCCGACTGGTGTGTCTATTCCTATGACAGCGTTTGTCGATCAAAGTTATAATTACGGAACATTCCTCGATGGCAATTACACACTGAAAAACCCTCTGAATTACGCAATGCTTTCAGACATGGCAAATTATTTGCGTACTTCAGCGCCTGCGGGTAACTTAGCCTATTTTCATGACCAGTTCAATTCACAGACAAACAACTATACCGGAGACGAAAATCAAAGCGCCGGTTATGTGATGGCAACTATAAACATTGGACCGCAAATTACTTTGATTCCCGGCGTACGCTATCAGGATCTGCAGACTAATTATACAGGAACTCAGGGGATAGAATCAAATTCGTCATCGCTCGGAGGGTCGTACAGTCATTATGATACAACGATTATCCGAAATCACGGTTTCTGGCTTCCTGATGTTTCGTTAAAATATAAAGCTTTTTCATGGCTTGATATACGCCTTTCATACTCGAATACTCTGGCTTATCCTGATTACCAGGCTATCATACCAAGGCTTGATGTAGCGCAAAATGGAACCATAGTCGATAATAATTATAACCTCGTCCCCTCAAAGTCGACAAATTACGATTTGAACTTTTCATTTTATGAAAACTCTATCGGACTCATTTCAGTTGGTGGATATCTCAAGAATATTGACAACCTGATATATTCATATAATTTTTATGTAACGGATACAAGCCGTTCGGCTGAACTGGCTTACTATCCTCCTGGATTAATTAATTCGTCTACTCTAACTCCTAAGACTAATTTACAGATATTTACTTATGTTAATGACCCTAATTGGGCAACTAATTATGGATTAGAGTTTAGCTGGCAGACTTTTTTATGGTATTTACCTAAACCATTTGACGGGTTGGTTATTAACATTAACTATACGCATGTCTTTTCAAAAGAAGCATACCCGTACACTTACCTTAATAATACTGGAACGAAACGAAAACCGGTTTACGCAAATGTTGATACTTCATATACAACCAGCCTTTTAGACCAGCCGAATGATATGGGCAATTTATCAATAGGTTACGATTATTTGGGGTTCTCTATCCGGGCTTCCTTGATCTATCAAAATGAAATATTTTCAGGAGTTAATTTCTGGCCTCAATTGAGACAAAATACCAGTGCATACAGACGATGGGATCTTTCTGCAAAACAGGACCTCCCGTGGTATGGAATGCAAGTTTATGCCGATGTAAACAATTTGACTGGTGAGAATGATTTGCAGGTTATTCAGGCTCCTACCGGCGTTCCGGTGGCAGAACAGGACTATGGGTTGACCGCTGACCTGGGAATTCGTATAAAGTTATAATCTTATGGGCAGTAGTTTTCAAATAATTAATAATAAAAGTGAAATAAATTAAATAATTACAAATAATTAATAAAATATTAAATGGCGGCATAGAAGTCAGGAGGTGAAAATTTTTTTCGCTGCAGTTACTCTGTTTCAAGATAGAATTGTTAAATAATGGAATTCTATCAATATTCTTATAAATAACTTATTTAACCCTAACTATAAGGAGTACTTCCATGAAAGCTTTATTCAGAACAATATCACTTATTGTGATGATTGTGTTCTTGTTTATACCAAGGCAATCGTTTGCTTCAAGCGATACGCTCGTTGTCCTTTCAAACATTTCACAGACCCTTGATCAGGTTATTACTGCCGATCAAAGTAGTAGTACACCTCACTCGGTTTATGAACTTACCGAGACTGATGTATCATATTTGTTGGATGCTACTGTTAATATAGCCAACAGTGTAACTATTCTTGGTATCCCTTCGGAGACAGGACAGCGACCCGTTGTCCAGTCAGATGTTCTTTCAAGTGGTGCAATTACAGGTATCCAATGGGAATTCACCGGATTTCAAACTAAAGTAGTACTGCAGGGTCTTTATCTGCTGGGTGTTGCTCCTAATGGCCTGGTTAACACATCAGCAGGACAAGGTGTGCAGGTTGCTGCAGATAGTGTAGATCTTATTGTGAACCAATGCGTATTTGACGATTTCACCCAATTTGATATCGCAACAAATGCGAAATGGGATAAATTCTTAATTACAAATTCGGAATTCAGAAATGGCGTTGAGGGAGATGGTCAATATTACATTCCTGAATCTCTTCGTTCATTGGGAGTTCCTTGTGACACTGTCATATTCAATTTCAACACTTTTCTTGGTGTAGCAGAAGGCCCGGTACTTGCAAACGTATTCGTACCGTATTTTGAATTTAATCATAATACTATGGTAGATGGCTGTAAAGGTCCGGTATGGACAGAGCAAATGACTAATGCGGTAGTTGAAAATAATATTTTCTATAATCAGTTTGCGGTTTCTGACAACGAAGGTGAATATTATGGAAAGTGGAACTACTTAGGCCCTGGAGGCCCTCGAGTTGCGGCAGTATTTGATTATGCTCCTGTAGATTCACAAAATGCTGTTTATGCTGGTTTTACTTTTACAGGCCCGGATACCGGCGCTGCTGCTGCTGCCGTTGAAGCTTCAAGAAAAATTACAGTAAAGAATAATGTTTTCTTCAATTCTGCAGATCTATTAACTTTATATGCTTCTATTAACGATACAACAGCCGTAGTTGGAACTAATGCTTATGCAGATTCAATTTTTGTTCCTGAATTCATGAACACTGAAACAGCTGCTATGTTTGCAAATACTGCAGCGTACCCGAATCTTGTTCAATCACGAAATGTAGTGGGCGCAGACCCCGGATTTGGTGCCTCAATAAAAGCAATGGATGCTGGAGCTACCGGTGATGGTGTTGGTCTTCTTGCCTGGATAAGTGCAATTAGGACCTCAACTGCAACAACCCAGTATTTCGCATATCAGAGATCATCAGGTAGTGCACTTCCAAAATTTCCCACTCCTGAATTTACTTCAGGTGATTTAATTTATACCGCTACATTTACGACAACTGATGGTTTGAAGATGGGCGATCCATACTGGTTTACAGGTACACAGACCGGAGTTAAAACAATAACTAATGTGCCGCATACATATTCATTATCACAAAACTACCCCAACCCATTCAACCCAAGCACTGTTATTAATTTCTCATTGGAAAAGCCTTCTAATGTAACATTGTCAATTTATAACGTTCTTGGCCAGAAAGTGGCTTCGGTTGTAAATAGCTTTATGCAAGCGGGAAGCTATACATATCAGTTCGATGCAAGTAAATTAGCTTCAGGCGTTTATATTTATAGAATTGAAGCAGGTACCTTTGTATCAGCTAAGAAAATGATTCTAATGAAATAAGTTTTCCTTAGTGAACTAAAAAATACCGGGACTGGCTCCGGACGGTCCCGGTATCTTTTTATTGAGTGCCTAATTCATAATCCTGATGATTGTTTTTATTAATGAAGGTGCAAATAAAAAGTTAATTATTCATAATTTCTAAAAATAAAGATGCTACTATTTTAAATAATAACACTCCTCTTTCCTACCGGCCGGGCGGAATAAATAGTGTGTGCGTATTTAAAATATCAGTACATTAAAAATTTCGCATAACCTGACTCAATTAATATAATCGGTGAATAATTAAAAAAGCTATTTAACTCCAGTCGAAATTTATTACGAATAATTTTATTCTAAATAAAAAATTGAAAGACTGATAATAAATATACCCGGTAATAATTAAGCTTACTTTTATGAAAGTATAAAATGTCCGTTAATGTTGTGAAGAAAAGAAATCCTGCATTCTGGGTCCCTACATTATATTTTGCCGAAGGATTGCCGTTTGTAGTTATCAATGTTGTCTCCGTTTTAATGTATAAAGCAATGAAAATTTCCGATGCCCAAATTGCTTTCTTTACAACTCTTGTTATTTTTCCCTGGACATTAAAACCCTTGTGGGGTCCGTTTCTGGAAATGTTCAAAACAAAAAAATATTTTGTTGTTGCCACGCAATTCATCGGTGGGATTTCATTCGGTTTATTGGCTCTAACATTGCAAACACACAATTTCTTCGGGTACTCTCTGGCATTTTTTGCCTTAATTGCGTTTAACGGCGCTACACACGATATTGCTGCGGACGGTGTTTATATAAACGTTCTTAATCTCCAGGAACAAGCCAAATATATCGGCTGGCAGGGAGCATTTTATAATGTGGCTAAAGTTTTATCACAGGGAGCTTTTGTATTTATTGCCGGTGAGCTTGAACAATCTATAGGGTTAGTTCCGGCATGGACTATCGTGATGTCTATATTCGGAGTAATATTGGTATTGTTGAGTCTTTATCATTCAAAAATGCTTCCGGTTGGCGGCACTTCCGAAACAATAAAAACAGCTAAAGAAGCTTTTACAACTTTTAGAAAAGTATTTATTACATTCTTTGAAAAAAAATATATAGCATGGGGAATTGCATTCATTATATTATATAGGTTTGCCGAAGGGCAGGCTATGAAGATTGTGCCGCTATTCTTAAGAGCCGACAGGGCAGTAGGTGGTATTGGATTATCTACTGCACAAATAGGAATTATTTACGGATTTTTTCCTCCGGCTGCATTTATCCTTGGCTCAATTCTCGCGGGGTATTTTACTTCTAAACTTGGATTAAGAAAATCGTTATTTATTCTTTGTGCTTTCTTTAATATTCCTTTTGTTGTTTACGTCTTCCTCGCTTTTTTCTTGCCTACAAGTCTTTTTACAATCGGGACTGCCGTTGTATTTGAATATTTCGGCTATGGTGTCGGGTTTATCGGTCTAACTTTATTTATGATGCAGCAAATAGCGCCCGGAAAATATAAAATGGCGCATTATGCATTTGCCACAGGTATAATGAATCTCGGTCTGATGATTCCTTCGGCTCTCAGCGGGTTTGTAAGCGACTTCCTTGGCTACAAACACTTTTTCCTGTGGGTTATGATAGCAACCATCCCTTCATTCTTAATAACATGGTTTGTACCATTTAGAGAAATAGAAGAAGAGCAAACAACCAAATGAATATATATTTATTAAAATTAAGGAGCAATTAATGCAGTACGGTTATTTTGATGATGATAATAAAGAGTATGTAATTGACCGGCCTGATATCCCTGTTTCGTGGACTAATTATCTTGGTGTAAATGATCTTTGTACTGTAATTTCGAATAATGCTGGAGGGTATTCATTTTATAAATCTACCGAACATAACCGTGTAACGCGGTTTCGCCAAAACGGAATTCCTTTAGATCGACCCGGTCATTATGTTTACATACGGGACGACGAAACAGGAGAATTTTGGACTATATCCTGGCAGCCTGTAGGTAAAGATTTTACAAAAGCAAAATATATTTGCCGTCACGGTTTGTCCTATTCAAAATTTCAGTGTAAGTACGACGACATTGAAGCTGAACAGCTTCTTTTTATCCCTTTGGAAGATGATGTTGAGTTGTGGGATGTTAAAATTAAAAATACAGGCAACAGACCCCGAAAGCTGAGTGTGTTTACTTACATTGAATTTTCTTTTCACCATGTTGAGATAGATAATCAAAATTTACAAATGAGCTTGTATGCAAGCGGATCTAATTATAGCAACGGAATAATTGAGTACGATTTTTTCTATGAGCCTTGGACTTACAATTTCTTTGCTTCGAATTTTAACCCTGATAGTTACGATTGCGTCCGGGATACTTTTATAGGCAATTACAGAACTGAATCAAACCCGGTGGCAGTAGAACAGGGCGAATGTAGTAACAGCTCTGAATTGGGCGGAAATCACTGCGCCTCTCTTCATAAAAAAATTATTCTTCTATCCGGTGAAAAAACGCGTTTGATATTTATGTTGGGAGTAGGCTCACGGGAAAAAAAAGGGAAAGCAATTAAGCAAAAATATTCTGATTTAAAGACCGTCGATAACGCCTTTGAAGAATTAAAAAAATATTGGCATAAAAAAACCTCAATATTCCAATGTAAAACTCCGCATCAAGGTTTGAATTCAATGATTAATATATGGACGCTATATCAGGCTGAAACCTGTGTAGTATGGTCACGCTTTGGTTCATTCATTGAAGTCGGAGGAAGAGTTGGACTTGGTTACCGGGACACTTCTCAAGACGTAATGGGAGTAGTTCATAGCAATCCTGAAAAAACAAAATACCGTATAGTCCAATTGCTTAAAGGGCATACAAGCATGGGATACGGCTTGCACTTATTTGATCCTGAAGTTTTTGAACCGGCAGAAAATAAACTTCCCGGTGTAAAACTTCCAACCGTTGTTCCAACGCCAAGCATTGCCGAAATTGTTCACGGGATGGATGATGTTTGCTCGGATGATGCCCTCTGGCTTGTGGCTTCTATTTGTGAATGGGTTGTTGAGAACGGCGAATTAGAATTTTTTGATCAGATAATCCCTTATGCCGACGGCGGTGAAGGAACTGTCTACGAACACATAAAGAAAATATTAGACTTTTCAGCTAAATATGTTGGTGCAAACGGCATTTGTCAGGGCTTGCGCGCAGATTGGAATGATTGTCTAAATCTTGGCGGCGGCGAAAGCGCAATGGTTTCCTTTATGCATTATTGGGCGATTAAAATTTTTATTGAATCGGCAGAACAATTAGGTAGGGTAGATGATGTAAAAAAATATTTACAGATGGCTGCCGGAGTAAAAGAAGCTTGCGAAAAAGAACTTTGGGATGGCGAATGGTATATAAGAGGATTTACAAAAAAAGGAATTAAAATTGGTACTAACCAAAGCGAAGAAGGAAAAATATTTTTGAATTCTCAAAGTTGGGCGATTTATTCCAGCGTAGCTTCGGATGAACGCGCTGAGAAGTGTATGGATGCAGTTGATAAGAATTTATATTCTCAATATGGAATTCATTTAGTTCTGCCTGCTTATTCAAAACCAAATGACGATATAGGCTATATAACACGCGTTTATAAAGGCATCAAAGAGAACGCTTCAATATTTAGTCATCCTAATCCCTGGGCGGTAATTGCTGAATGTAAATTAGGCCACGGTAATATCGCCATGAAATTTTATGATGCAATATTACCTTATAACCAAAATGATATAATTGAAATCAGACAGGCTGAACCATATTCTTATTGCCAATTTATAATGGGAAAAGATCATACTGCATATGGAAGAGCAAGGCATCCCTGGCTTACGGGGACTGCAGCATGGTTTTATATCGCAGTAACAAAATATATTCTTGGAATTCGTCCTACTTATAAAGGATTGGAAATTGATCCCTGTATTCCTTCAAATTGGAACGGTTTCGAGGTTGTAAGAAAATGGCGCAATGCAATTTATAATATCAAAGTAAAAAATCCCGAAGGAATTGAAAAAGGAGTTAAATCAATTTTACTAAACGGAGAACACGTAAATGGTGTTATTCCAATTCAAGGCGCAGGTACTGTGAACGAAGTTGAAGTTATAATGGGGAAGTAAATTATTAATCAGATCTAAATGAGGATTTATGTCTATTAAGTTCATTAAAATCTTTTTACTGATAATATTTTCATCTCAAATATACTTGATAGGGCAGAAGAGAGAGATTGTTGCATATTATCCCTCATGGGGAGCTCTGCATCAGAATTATTTAGTGAAGAATTTAAAGATATCCGGCTCGGCTGATAAAATAACGGTATTGATTTATGCGTTTGCTGTACCAGCTCCTGACTCTGCTAAGAATATTGTGTTAAAGCATTTGAACCCTAACGTAGATTACCAGCAGTCTTATTCGGCAGATATGAGTATTGACGGAATTCCGGATGATTCAACCCGGCCTTTAAAAGGTCAATTTAACCAATTGAAAAAATTAAAAGCAGAATATCCCAATTTAAAAGTTTTATTATCTATTGGAGGATGGGGTGGTTCAACATTTTATTCCGATGCTGCGCTTACTGCCGAATCAAGGAATATATTTGTCGATGATTGCATTAATAAGTTTATACTCGGGAACCTTTCTAAAAATAGTACAGGCAGTAGAAAAGGAATCGCTGCAGGTATTTTTGACGGGTTTGATATTGATTGGGAATTTCCTGTTAAAGGGGGTTCGGAGGGAACTCATAATAATGCAAACGATAAAGAAAATTTAACGAAGCTGTTGGCATTGTTCAGGGAAAAATTAGATGAAATAAATCCGGAATTAATTTTAACAGCCGCAGTAGCTGCCGACAAACCAAATTTGGATAATTTTGACATAAAGAACATTCAGAAATATTTAGACTGGTTTAACTTAATGACATATGATTTTCACGGCAACTGGGATAAGGCAACTGCTCATCACACCAACCTTCTTTCATCTCCAAATGATACTACGGATAACGGAGCTAAGCTTTCTTTTAATAAAACAGTAAAATATTTTATTGATTCATTGGGGGTGAACAGTAAAAAGCTTGTTCCCGGCGCAGCTTTTTACGGGAAGTGTTGGTTCAATGTTGATTCCACTAATAATGGTTTATATCAAACCGGAACAGATTCTGCCGGAGCTTTAGAAAATAATCCCGGTAATTTTACAAATCTTTGTATGCTTGAATCAAATGGTTATAAATACAATTGGGACTGTTTGGCCATGGCGCCATGGTTATATAATCCGGGGAAAAAAATATTTTGGACTTTCGATGATCAGAAATCAATTGCTTTGAAATCACGTTATGTAGTTGCATACAATCTTCGCGGAATTATGTTCTGGGAGATAAGTGAAGATGATTCTATAGGTACTCTTGTGCATACTATTTATACCCGCAATATGCAGGATATTAAAATTAATAAAACTCATCCCGGTAAAAGTTATCCATCAATTAAAATAACGCAGCCTAAAATCGCTGATACTTTTTCAACAGGCTCCAATATAATTATTAATACAAGCGAAATTGATAAAGGAAATTCAGTAATAAAAGTTGATTTTTTTGGTGATAATGTTTTTCTGGGATATGATACAAAGGCTCCCTTTGATTGGGTATGGTTTAATATACCAAGGGGCCGCCATAAAATAAAAGCCACTGCTATCGATGAAAACGGAAATAGAAAAACTTCTAAGGAAGTAACCATTAATATTTATTAACGTATGAGTGCAATATTTCTTGTCTCATTATTTGCAAAGCCCGTTAGAATATGATATGACACTGGTATGAACAATTTCAGACAAATAAAACTCATAATAAATATTTTTTTTATTTTATACCTGACGATTTGTACGGTTAGAATTTATTCCCAGAAAAATACTATGGAATATATATATCAATTAAATAAAAATTGGTTCATTCAATCTTCGGAAAAAGTTCAAGCCGATGGTTCCTTGATATCAACATCAAAATATTCCGCACGTAAATGGTACTGCGCTGCGGTTCCTTCAACTGTTATGGGAACATTGGTTAATGATAATATCTACAAAAATGTTTTTATAGGGGATAACCTAAAAAATATTTCTGCAAAACAATTTGAAAAGTCATGGTGGTATAGAACCGGGTTTATTCTCCCGAAAGACGGAAATAGAAAAACAATAAAATTAAAATTTGAAGGTATTAATTACCGCGCAAATATATGGCTAAACGGTAAGCAAATTGCAAACTCCGATAGTATTCAAGGAGTTTACCGTATGTTCGAATTTGATGTATCCGGTATTATTAAGCAAGAAGGGAAAAACATATTAGCTGTTGAAGTTTTCCCTCCAAAACCCGGTGAACCGTCCATTGGTTTTGTCGATTGGAATCCTAATCCGCCGGATTGCAACATGGGAATTTGGAGAAATGTTAAATTACTGATTAGCGGTGATGTATCAATAAATTATCCGTTTATTCAAAGTAAAATAAATCCGGAAACTTTAAAGAGTGCAGAACTCACAATATTGGTTGAATTGTTGAATAATAGCAATAAAGATGTTTCGGGAATTTTAATTGGTGAAATCGAAAAAATAAAATTCTCTAAAAAAATTTATTTGGGACCCGCTGAAAGGAAAGTAATAACATTTAACCCAAAAGATTTTCCTCAACTTAAAATAAAAAATCCTCGATTATGGTGGACCTACCGCCTTGGTGAGCCGGAACTTTATAAGTTAAAGTTGAATTTTAAAATAAATGGAAAAATATCCGATGCAAAAGAAACATCGTTCGGAATCCGTGAAATTTCCGATTATGTAAATGAAGAAGGATACCGGGGCTATAAATTAAACGGGAAGAAAATTTTAATACTTGGAGGCGGCTGGGTAGATAATTTGTTCTTGAATAATGGCAACAAGAATCTTAAAGCTCAAATTGAGTACATAAAGTTAATGGGCCTGAATGCAATTCGTCTCGAGGGAATTTGGGGAACAAGCAGCGATCTTTATAACCTATGTGATAAAAACGGTATCTTAATAATGGCAGGCTGGAGCTGCCAATGGGAATGGGCAGATTATATTGGAAAGCCTGCTGATGATTATGGAGCAATTAAAAATCCGCAAGAAATGGATTTAATTTCACAATCATGGCAGGACCAGATTAAATGGTTAAGGAATCATCCAAGCATTTTTGTCTGGCTATATGGGAGCGACCTGACTCCGCGTCCGGAACTTGAGAATAAATATCAAGCAATACTTCAAGAAGATGATCCTACCAGGCCCTTTATAGCCTCAGCTGCCGAACATACCAGTTCCATAACCGGGAAAACAGGTGTGAAAATGCGGGGGCCTTATGATTACGTTCCTCCGGTTTATTGGTGGATTGATAAAAATAAAGGCGGCGCCTTTGGATTTAATACAGAAGTCGGACCGGGCGCCGAAGTCCCTCCAATTGAAAGTATTAAAAAAATGATTCCGGCGAACCATTTTTGGCCGATAGACACCATTTGGAATTTTCATTGCGGAAAAAATGCGTTCGGCAATTTGAAAAATTATAATGATGCCTTATTTAAGCGTTTGGGTAAACCGGATGGTTTAGAGGAATATTGTACCAAAGCACAGTATATAAATTACGAGAACAGCCGGGCAATGTTTGAAGCGCATGAAGCAAATAAATATTCGGCGACAGGGGTGATCCATTGGATGTTAAACTCTGCTTGGCCCAAGCTCTGGTGGCAATTATATGATTATTACTTAATGCCGGGAGGCGCGTTTTTTGGAACAATGAAAGCCTGTGAATCTATCCATATCTTATATGATTATAGTGAGGGTGAAATAATTGCTGTTAATAATACGCTTCTTTCTCAAAGTAATTTAACTGCAAAAATACGCGTAATAAATTTTGATTTATCCGAAAGATTTTCTAAAAATATTTCTTTTGATCTTCCTGCAGACCAAGTAATTAAAATTTTACAATTGCCGGTAATCAGCAATTTAAACAAAACATATTTCCTGGATTTAAAACTTTTTAGCGGAAGAAAAAATGTGAGCTCTAATTTCTATAGTCTGTCGGCAAAACCCGATATTCTTGATACCGCAAAGACAACATGGATGTTAACACCGACTAAAGATTATGCTGATTTAACTGACCTAAACAAATTAGAAAAAGTTCACTTAGCCGTAAACTCAAAGTTTATTAGCTCAAGAGGAAAAGATGAGGTAAAAATAAAACTGATTAATCGAACCGGCAAATTAGCTTTCCAAATAGTGCTCTCGGTTATTAAAGGAAAAAATGGTGAATCCGTATTGCCCATATTATGGGAAGACAATTATTTCTCAATGCTTCCGGGAGAAAAGAGAATAATTAAAGGGTATTTCTCTAATGATGGTTTGAATGGAAAGCAGCCCGTTTTACTAGTATCGGGATGGAATATAAAATAATTCGCCTTATGGTCTTTATAATCTAAAATATTTAATTAAGATGAGAAGAAAACATTATATCGTTGGTTTAATATTTTTGACGTTTTTTGTCATATCTTTTATAACGAACATATTGGGAGCGCTAAATCCTGATATTATACAAAGCTTCAAATTAAGTCTAACTCTTTCGGCGCTTCTTCCTTTTGCATTTTTTATTGCTTATGGGATAATGTCAATTCCGGCAGGAATGCTTGTTGAAAAGTATAAAGAAAAAATAATTATGTTTTCTGCATTTGCAGTGGCATTTTCAGGTGCGTTAATTTTTTCAGTATTTCCTTTCTACCAGGTTTTTATAATATCGCTGTTTTTGATGGGTACCGGAATGGCAATGCTTCAGGTAGCGATCAACCCGCTTTTAAGGGTTTCCGGCGGTGAAGAGCATTTTGCTTTTAATTCGGTTGCGGCGCAATTAGTTTTTGGCGGAGCATCTTTTATTTCCCCGTTGTTTTTAACCTACCTTGTTACAAGCCTCCGGCAAAAAAATAATTCAAATTTTGTGCAATCGGTTTTTTCACACCTGGTTCCGCAAAGCCTTCCATGGACTTCGTTGTATTGGGCATTTGCAGCAATAACTTTAGTAATGGTCATAATTATTTCATTTACAAACTTCCCATTGGTTGAAAGAAAAGATGATGAAAAAGCAGGTTCGTGGGAGGTCTATAAGAATTTATTCAATCAAAAAACAGTAATCCTTTACTCCATAGGAATATTTGCTTATGTAGGAACAGAACAGGGGGTATCGTATTGGTTATCTAAATTTCTTTATACCTATCACAATTACGATCCTTTAACAGTCGGTGCAGCTACTGTTGGATGGTTCTGGGGAATGATGTCCATAGGATGCTTAATAGGTTTGGCTTTACTTAAGCTTTTTGACAGCAGAAAAATATTATCAGCAGCAGTTGTTTCGGCGGCAATGTTTTTATCGTTCGCATTATTCGGCTCAGGGAAGGTGGCGTTGGTTGCTTTCCCGATGGTAGGATTTTCCTTGTCGGTTATGTGGTCAATAGTTTTTTCATTAGGGCTAAATTCTATTGAAAGCCACCAGGGTTCCTTTGCGGGAATTCTTTGTACAGCAATAATCGGGGGTGCAATAATTCAATTAATTATTGGTTGGCTGGGAGATATGTTCGGTTTAAGAAACGGCATGCTTTTTATCTATTTAACCTTAGGATATTTGTTCACTATTGGCGTTTGGGCTAAACCCATCATCACCAATAAAACTATTAAAATAAAAAATGTAAATTTTACAACTGTAAACAAATAAAATTTAAATATACTACTTGAATAAATAGGAAAATCAAATGGGCATTTTAGGCATTGACCTGGGAGGCACTTATGTTCGCGCAGGACTGGTTGAAAATAATGCTTTGTTAAAAGTTGAATCGATACCAATAAGTAAAAACGGCGCTGCGGATGATGTATTAAATGATATTTATAACTTAATTAATCGCTTTTCTGATTATGAAATTTTAGGGATTGGCGTTGGTGTTCCGAGCATTGTGAACGTGGAAAAAGGAATCGTTTACGATGTACAAAATATTCCTTCATGGAAGAAAATTCATTTACGGGATTTGTTAAGAGAGAAATTCAATATCCCGGTTTATATAAATAATGATGCAAATTGTTTTGCAACCGGCGAAAAATATTTTGGCAAAGCAAAAAATTATAAAAATATCATCGGGTTAATTATCGGTACCGGGTTAGGTGCGGGCATAATAATTAATGAAGAATTGTATGAAGGCAAGAACTGCGGCGCCGGCGAGTTTGGAATGATTCAATACAAAAATAAAAACTTTGAATATTTCTGCAGCGGACATTTTTTTGCGGATGAATTCAATACAACAGGGGAAAAAGTATTCCTGAGGGCTAAAAAAAACGAGCCGGAAGCCCTTAGCATATTTTCCATGTTTGGAGCAAATCTTGGCGAAGTAATTAAAATTATTATGTACACGCTTGATCCGGAAATTATTATCCTGGGTGGTTCTATTAGCAAATCTTTTGAATATTTTGAAGCAGAAATGTATAAATCAATTAGCGGTTTCTCTTTTTCGAATTCCGTAAATAATTTAAAAATTGAAGTATCGGAAATCGAAAATGTTGCTGTACTTGGTGCAGCAGCTCTTTATTATAATGATGTGGGGAAATAATTAAGCCCTACATTGAAAATTAACTTAATCTATGAAAGGTATATATGAGACTTATTATTCAACCAACATATGAAATGGTTTCCAGGTGGGCAGCAAATTATGTGGCATCGAAAATAAATAAATTCAAGCCTACGCAAGAAAAACGATTTGTCTTGGGGCTTCCAACCGGTTCTTCTCCTATTGGAATGTACAAAGAATTAATAAAGCTGAATAAAAAAGGAATTGTGACTTTCAAGAATGTAACCACTTTTAACATGGATGAGTACGTCGGGCTCCCTGAAGACCATCCGGAAAGCTATCATTCTTTTATGTGGAATAATTTCTTCAGCCATATTGATATCGATAAGAAATATGTAAACATACTTAACGGTAATGCAAAAGACTTAGAGAAAGTATGCGAAGATTATGAAAAGAAAATAAAGAATGCAGGCGGTATCAATTTATTTGTCGGTGGGATTGGCCCTGACGGGCATATTGCTTTTAACGAACCCTGTTCCTCTCTTGGCTCATTAACGAGAGTAAAGACTTTAACAATGGATACAATTATTGCAAACTCAAGATTTTTCGATAATGATATTAACAAAGTACCAAAAACGGCATTGACGGTTGGGGTTAAAACTGTTCTGGACGCAGAAGAAATACTTATAATTATCAACGGATTAAATAAAGCCAGGGCTCTGGCAAAGGTTGTTGAAGAAGGAGTAAATCATATGTGGACAGTTAGCGCCTTACAGCTTCATCCTAAGGGCATAATTGTTTGTGATGAGCAGGCTACTTATGAATTGAAAGTCGGAACTGTGAAATATTTCAAAGAGATCGAAGCGGTAAATTTAGACCCTGAGTCTCTTTTAAATTGAATTATTCTTCGAGATTTATACCGGTTGTGTTTTTGGAAAATGATTTTTCAATTATTGAGTTAAACCGGATATTATCGTAATAATAAAGAGGTTTAATTGTTTTTAATAGATTATTTTGCAGCATAACTTCTCATAAATTATGTTATATGAAAGGAGTTTTTAAATATGGTTGAGTGTGTTTGTTTATTTGAAAGTCCTGTTTATTCTACTCTATTACCCTTAGTATATCTACGGCCTGTTTACGATCTTCGGTGCGGAATACTGACTTTACGGGAGAAAGCCGGGTTGTGTTATCCCGGGATACCCTTTTCATTGTTTTGCAGGACATATCTTGAAGAGGTCATAAAACAACAGAACACGGATCTTCAGGTAAATCAAATAAGCGGTAATAACTGTTTATTTATCAATGGACAAGTAATAGTTGATAATAATTTTGTAAATCAGGTATCTTTAGATGGTGAGGATACCGTATATTTCAGCGGGAACATATTAGCCGCAGTAAAATTAAGCGGAAAAAATCTTGAATTGATAAGATACAAATCCCCGGATTTTTTTACGCTGTTAAATTTCAAAAATCTTCCTCAAAAAAACATTGGAGTAAAATTTATAAATTACCCGTGGGAGTTAGTTAATAACAATGGCGAACAGATAGTTTCCGATTTTAAGTTACTTACTTCTAAAAGTAATGGAAAAAATATAAAAGGGACTGTTTATGAGGGCGCCTTTCTCTTAAACAAAGAGAATATTTTCATTAATGAAGGCTCTAAGATTAAACCGGGTGTGGTGCTTGATGCAGAAACCGGTCCAATTTACATTGGTAAAAACGTATTGGTTTATTCTAATGCCGTTATTGAGGGGCCCGCTTATATCGGAGATAATTCCAGAATAAAAATTGGAGCTAAAATATATGAGAATACTTCAATAGGCCCATCTTGTAAAGTCGGAGGAGAAGTTGAGGAATCTATTATTCATTCATTTTCCAACAAGCAGCATGACGGATTTCTGGGGCATGCGTACTTAGGTTCATGGGTAAATTTGGGCGCCGATACAAACAACAGCGACTTAAAAAACAATTACAGCAATGTTAAAGTAATTATAAATGGAGAAAAAATAGACAGCGGGTCTTTGTTTGCCGGGTTGATTATGGGCGATCATTCCAAAGCAGGGATAAATACAATGTTTAATACCGGCACTGTTGCCGGGGTATCGAGTAATATATTTGGCGCTGGCTTTCCGGATAAATATATTCCTTCTTTTTCATGGGGAGGTTCCGGATCAATGATTACTTATAACTTACAAAAAAGCATTGAGACAGCAAAAAGAGTAATGAAAAGAAGAAATGTAGAAATGACTTCAGCGGATGAAAAACTATTTCAAAAAGTATTCGAACTAACCGGACAGGAAAGGAAAAAATAATTTGTGCCATAAGCCGGGATGCTGTCCAATATTATAAGAAAGCCTGTCTTTCTTATAAACTCCGTCCAAAGGACGGAGTTAGTATTAATAACTACACCCTTTGGCAAAGCCATCACTTTGTGACATGGCGTAGATGAAAAAATGCAGAGGTTTAATTGTATTTAATAGATTATTTAATAATTCTTATCTATTTCCTTTTTTCAATAGGGATAGCAATTTATTTTTCCAAGCGTGCGGGTAAAAATACCGAAGAATTTTTTCTTTCAGGAAGAAACTTACCCTGGTATTTAGCCGGTTTATCGATGGTAGCAACTACTTTTGCAGCCGATACACCGCTGGCTGTTACCGAACTGGTAGCAAAAAATGGTATAGCAGGAAACTGGATTTGGTGGAATTTTGCCTTTGGCGGCTTGTTAACGGTTTTCTTTTTTGCAAAACTTTGGCGTCGTGCGGGAATAATGACGGAAGTG
>Ga0182027_10003334_pt1 | contig 25560 bp, 23 predicted proteins | sample 712E1DmetaG_FD_121300 | JGI IMG/M metagenome (GOLD analysis project Ga0182027, IMG submission 121300) | Permafrost microbial communities from Stordalen Mire, Sweden - 712E1D metaG (Illumina Assembly) | ecosystem: Environmental > Terrestrial > Soil > Wetlands > Permafrost | place: Sweden...
AACAAACCCTGACTGAAATTAAATATTTTACTAGTGAGGGGGTTAATCTTTTCTTTAAAAAAGACAATATAAATACCATTTCAGATAATGGCATAAATAATCTTATCATAACCATATTATCTGGTATAGCTGAAATGGAGGGGGTTACTTTAAAAGATAGGGTAAAAAGAGGAAGAATGCTTTCCGCTAGTAAGGGAAAGAGAGTCGGATTTAGTAAAATGCCTTTAGGATTTAGTTCTGATGATAACGGGTATTTATTTATTAATGTAGAGGAAGCAAAACTAGTTATTGACATGTATAAAGCCGTAGCGAGTGGAATTTCAGCCCCCAGATTGGCGAAGGACCTAAATGTAAAAGGTATTCCTACTTATTCAGAAAAAATGGGTAAAAAGACTATTCTTAAATCTGGTAATATTGTACAAACTAGATGGAATGCTAAAACTATTAAGAATATTATAAAAAACACCAGATATAAGGGTTACCGAACTTATGGTGGTGAAATTCAGTCTCTACCTAAAATTGTGGATGAAGAAATCTGGAATGAAGCAAATAAAAAATTAGATGAACATATTGGATACCTCTGTAGAACCAAATATAATTACTTAGCAAAAGGGAAAATTACCTGTGGACAATGCGGCTACACTCTTAAATCGCTAAGGAAATATAGTAAAAAAGGTAATGATGTTCTTTATTATACTTGCCAGAGTTATCTACACACAGAAAAAAATTGTGATTGTGGCAGATTTAGGAGTGAAGTCTTTGATAAGAATCTTTATTCAATACTTATGGAGCATAGTAGAGGATTAGAAACACTTGTTGGGCAAGGCAGTTCAGCTAAGGAGAAGGAAGAATTGAACAAAAGAATTGAATATTGGAATACTGAAAAAGACTTAGCCATTAAGGAAAAAAATAGGGTTTTATCTCTCTTTAAAAAGGGCTTTATTGATGAACTCGAACTGGAGTCTGATTTCATCAAAATCAATAAAAGAATAAATGAATCGGATGCTGAAATTCTGAGATTATCTAGTTCACTCCAAAAAATAGAGGTGCCTGAAGAATCATTTATTGAGGTTATGAAAAAATATTATTGGGATAGTGACTTTGCTACAAGAAGAACCTTTGTGGAAGAACACATTCAAAGAATAAAAGCATATAAGGTTGAAATGGTTGATTTTGACTTAAATAAGATATCAAATATTGTTTATGAGGATGGAGGTGATAATATGATTTCTGTCAAGAAAGAAAAGGGATTCAAAAGACCAAAGAAAAATGAAGTTATCTGGTATGTTGAAGTATTTGCTTTTAATAAGCTCAATCCTATAAAAGCTTTAATGACCAGTGGAACAAAAACTAATTTTGTTAAGTCTACTTTGAGTTTTAATAAAGAATTAAGATCAATCACAATTAAAAATGATTGATTATGAAAGCCGGATCGGTTTTTTAAATAAGATGCTTAAGACAATATTAAACTGATTAAATAATTTCTCCCAAGACAATATGCACCACTTTTATTTAACTAGAATTGCCAAAGCTTAAGATCAATTCCTCTTTCTAATCTAAGTTTAAGACTATCAGGCAAATTATGGAAAAAATCAATTTTTGTTACTTTTTCAATAGAATCGACAGAAATAGTATAATCGGACAATACTTTGCTTGATCCTTTTTCATTCGGTATTATAAACCCTATCATCTTTTTATTTCCTGTAGGGTCATAAATTACTTTGTAATAAAACCCCGGGATAGTAACTTTATTTGGGCCAATTGAACCCCTATTATTAATGAATATCGGACCAGTTACTATATATAAACTATCCTCATCAATTGCCCACTTTCTGACTAAATCTTCAAGCTTTTTCCAAATTCCTCTATTGAATGAGGGAAATTGGGGGCTCATATTAGATAAATAGAATGTTTCAGACATAGCCTGGGAATCAAAAGACATGTCTCCTGCTGGGCATAAATGACCTTTATCATATCCAGAATTCTTGTAATCATCAAGAGAGGCAGAACCGGTTGAAACTAATGGATCTGGTCTAAAGTTATTTTTTCTTTTAACACCACCCGATGAATTTGCTTTTGTCAATAGATAAAAAACCCATTCGGCCTGTTTATTCTGTGGTGAATACGAGAGATTATAATATTTATGTTTAATTATCTGTCCTGTAGTTGAAATGGGTAATAAATCAACATTTTGTGCAACTATAGAATTGCAAAGGAATAGAGAAATTATTATGAACGTATATTGAAAAATAGTCTGCTTCATGGTTTTTGTTAAAACATCAAATAATCTAACCAGCCAACATCAGTGAATTACTAGTTACCCTATGTCAATTTTTTGATTAACGGAAGCAATAAAAATGTCATCCAGACTGCATTTATAAAAGAATAGAGCAAACAATTGCTGAAAGTAATATCCGAGAAAAATATACTTATGCAGAAAGCAATCAGATTGAAAAAGAAGAAAAGAAAAAATTCAATAAGCAAAGTAGCTGTTTTGTCGTTTATTTGTCCCATACATGAGATATGAGTTTAAAGTTTTTAGGTGCTTTGTCGGAATTTTTTTTGTTATAAGGATCAATGTAAAGTGTTGCAATCTTTTGTTCATTCGCAAATACCTCATAACCGTCGACTAGATTATTTGAAACCGGCGAAGAAAATGAACCTATCCTATTGTAAGTTATTTTTATTCCATCCATAGTTCTGAGTTTTGCCAAATAAGCAGTATTTCCAAAAATTGTATTAACAGGAATGGGATTTGTAAGGTCATATCCGAATTCTCCATAGCCAACGGGAATTGTATCCTGATCCGTTCCATCCTTACTCATCGTGTGCATTATATCATACAATCCTTTTAACTTCTTAAATTCAGGATTTGCATTAAGTTCATCCAAAACTGACTTCTTTTTTGGTTTAGACTTGATGAGGTTTAATGTAACTATTACTGTAGTAACTATTAGAGTTACAATTATGTAGGTTGTCAAATTATTCATGTCTTTATTCTTAACGAGATTGACTTAGCTCTCATCAAGGTATTTGTAATTAAATAACCAAATGTATCATCTTTTTACTGCCTGTCCTTTAACCACTTTAATGATTTGATCAGTTTGTATTTTTTACAAATCTTAAAAAAAGACCAATAGGTCTCTTTGCAATAGTATTTTTTTAATAGCTCAGATTTTAATTTAGAATCAAGCCTAGAATACGCAATAGCCCATAGCATTGTTATCTTGAATGTTGTATCAATATTAGTATAAAAATACTTACTCATTTTTCTAAAGTCAGGTATATGAAGCCGGACATCTTTGGATGAGTCTAAGGATATTCCATAATACCTATGTGTCAACTTCAATTCAGGTATAGATGAAATGAATTCAGGGTTAACATCCTCATAATTAAATAGATCTTTTGACGGCAAGCTTTCACTTAATTCTCTTTCCTTAATTAAATTATTCACAGCTACCTCATATTCATATTTTTTAATTGCTTCTAAATCAGAGATGTTAAAATATCTAAAGTCATCGAATAAAATATTTTTATCAATTTCGAAATTTGGGTCTTCACTTATGATCCAACTTGCTAGTTCAGATCTACGGATACGGTAGATATCCATATTGTAATTTTCCTTTACCCAATTAGTAATAACTTCAGATTTTATAGGGTACCTCAAAACTCTATTTAAAATATTTTCGTGAAGTCCTGTATTTTCACATAACCACTTTTCTTCCTCAACCCTTAGAACAAGATTAATTAACAAATAATTACAGAGATTCTTGGCGTCGTTTATTTGATTTGCGCTTAGACGTTCCGGTGAATCAAAACATCCTTTGAAAAGAAGAAATATTTTTGTTTTTGTCTCACTTGATAAATCCGTTGAATCATTACCTCTTTCTTTTTCTCTGTTTTTACTATATTTTTTAAGTGATTCCAATAAAGAAATTCGGTTAATGCGTTGATTTGTACTCCAAATTTCACTTGTTAGATCAACTAATGATTTAAATACTTTGGGATTATACTTAAAACAAGGCAAAAAATCACGAACTTTCAGAAAATCCTTATAACATGTAATGAGATTATCATTTGGATTAGGATGTTCTAATTCAAATATAGCTCTCTGTATCTCAGTTTTCCTCTGGTTCATTTATTATATAAATTGATAACGATAATAGATGTTTTTGCTTTTCAAGGACTTTACTGAAAAATATTCATTCGTATTAACTTAGTTTTATTGCCTTCCAACCCCAGTTACTCTTTTTTTTATTGAAAGAAATAATTGCAATTCCTGATAATTCTGACCCATTTATGAGTTTATATTTTTCAATTAGATGAGGTTCTATAAAAATGTCATCAATAAATCCAAATGGCTGATTGTCATTCTTTCTGATTTTCCCGTTAAACTCTTTTAGAATTTCATTACTAACCGGCTGATCAGTTTTTTCTAGCGTAAATAATTTATATAGTGTATTTATACCAGAACCCTCAAGCCTTACCAGAAACTTGTCTCCAATTTCTACCTTATTAATAAATCTATCGTATTTGAAAAAACCGGATCTTGATTTGTTAATAATAAAATTAAGGATTTTTTTATCCTTATTTACAAATTCGACGATAGCCAGTTCTAAGGTCATATCATAGAACAAAACTTCTTCAGCTATAGGAAGATATTTTTGGTAAAAACCTTTGTTGTCTTTTCCATTTTGTCTTTTTTGGTATTCCACTAATTTAATAGGGTCAAATTCACCTGCTTTAACATCACCTTTAATCAAGTTAACAAGAGCTTCTTCTATTTCTGCTTCTGGCTTGAATCCCTTTGCATTAAGTATTTTTCCCAATTTAGCATGAACATTAACTGTCATTTTTACCTGTGCTTCACATAGTAGTGCTTTACAGAGGCATGCCATTTTATGCTCATCGTCATCAGGATAAGTATCTGAAAGTAAATTCCATACCCAGAATTCATTCCGTTTCTTTTTTGCAAAAGGCAGAATAAACTCCCTTATTTCTTCCCTCTTCCCTAAGGCAAAAGAGAGTTTTGCTTTGAAATATAATGGATATTCCCAATCTGAATGTTCAGATATTACTTTATCTAATTTTGGAATAAATTCTTCAATTTTGTTTGTATCAACTTTACTGTTAATACCTTTGTCATCTGGAATCTTTTTTAAAAGTTCCTTTGAATAATTAATGAAAGCTTGTTCAGCTAATGACATATAAGGTTTCCCACTTTCTGTAACTCTTTTTTGATAGTCCGAGGGTAAAAAATTTTCAAAATTCCACCAATCAGCAAAATCTAAAAAAACTGGTTCATCAACCTGGCACAAAAATTTCATGTAAATTTTCAACAAAAAACTATAAGATTCTGAGGGTTTTGAAAAGTGGAAGTATTTTATTTTATTGAAAATATTAAGTCTATATCCTCTTAATATATTGATCAAACTTCCCAAAGCATAATTTCCATTCGCTTTTTTAACCTTTTCCTCATCCTCAGGAAGAATATCAGTAATTTCTAAAGAATTAACAAGTTTCCCTACCTGCCAAGCAATCTGATCGAACACCATATGCTCATCTGGGGGGAGTTCGAGTTCTTTCACTAAATCAAGGTAAATGGAGAAATTCCGATAGTTTTTTTCAGCAGCATACTTTTTTAAATAATCATAATAAACCCAAGCTATTGATCTTTTATTCCAAATATCATCCTTCTTGATCTCAAAGTCTTGTTTTGCAATCTCAAATGCTTTTTCAAGATTCCCCTGAGTTCGTAATTCTTTTACTTCTTTAAATGACATTTTACTGAATTTTGAGATAAGAAATATTGACTATAATATCATTAAGTAATATGGAATCTGTACACATCTTTTGAATTGGAACAACTCTTCCAAAAAAGCCATTTATTTTGTACTCAAAATCAATTGAAACTAATTCTTGATTGCGCTTAAATGTATAGCGTTCTTTATATTGGAGATGTTCCACATTATCAATTGTAATATTAATCTTGGAAAATATGGACTCAAGATCATCATAAAGATTTCTGGTAAAAGGGAATTGTTCTTCCATGTCGAAATCAAATTGAATTTTGCTGAGGATAGTATCAGCGGTGTGTCGATTGATAGTAATATTGGGTAAATTTTTCCAATATAATTCAATCTCTTTGAATAGGTCTTCATTATTAGATAATGTCGTTATATAAAGTAATGAGTTTTTGAATTCATTTTTGCTATTTATACTTGTTTTGCCAGTTATGAATGATTTTTCTCTTTGAAATCTATATCTTATTTCATATCCTTTTCTTTCCCATCCAGTCACTTCAATAAATTGCTTTCTAACAGCATGACGAACCTTAATGAAATGATCTTGCAATTGTATAGGTTCATCTAAAAGATTAAATTGACGAAGTTGATTAAGAAGGTCATTATCCAGATTAATCACTTCTGTTTGTACCTGAATTCCCGTTAGCTCATTCAATGAATTGATGACAGATGAATCCATAATTGCCATTGAGGAATAGGAATTAAATGAGGGCGGATTGATTGCAAATAATTTTTTGGATGCTCTTGTAACAGAAGTATAAGCCCATCGATAAAAACTCTGATTAGTTTTTCCTGCTTTCAATTGTTGATCAACAAAACAGTCGAAATTTTCTTTATTGTCATGATCCCAAATAGTAAAAACATTATCCCATTCACCCCCCTGAGCTTTATGACAAGTAACAGCATAGCCATACTTTATTAATAAGCAATTGAAATATTCATCATTAATAATTGCCTCTTTAAACTCTTCGGTTTTTGGTTTTAAATTTGGATGGCGGTTTTTGAAATCAACGTATAAGGCTTGCATTTCTTCCGGTTTCAGATAATTATCGCCATAAAGAAAGTTTTCGAGTATCTGCCCTTTTATCACTTTATTACTGATTTCACCCTCAGGAAAAATTAGCTCAATTGCTCTCCATCTTAAAATCACTTCCTGAGTCACTGGTTTTTCTTTTGATTTACCCGTAGAAGCATTTCTATAAAACTTAACTGACTCTGCTTTCGAAACATCTGTAATTTCATTTACAACGGCAAATTCACCATTAAAGACTCCTTTACGGTAATTATTTCCTCCTAATATGACTATATCGGATTTTTGAACAGGAAGATCAGCATCTCCGAATCTTAACTTTCTGATTTGCAGGTTGAGATCTAGACAAGTTTTATTTTTACTAGCAATAATAATTTTTGTACCAATTGTATTTTGCCATGTTTCCAAAAATAAATGGAATTGAGGATTGAAAATATCCTTACCATTTTCTTTAAGGCTGAAATCATTGAAAAAACCAGATGATAACGACTTACGAATTCTTGATGCTGATTTAATTATCCCGCTTTCTTGATCCTGCCTTTTCACTTCTCTCATTTCAACACTATCAATGTTTACATGGAATTTTTCTGACAAGTAATCAGAATCAAATGCTTTTGAACTGTCATCCTCAACTGGTGCCAACTGACATGGATCTCCAACAAAAATAATTTTTGAATTTACTGAGTCTGTCTCTATTCGTGTATAGGTTATCAGATCAGATAATAAATGACCTGTTCCAAATCGAAAAAACTCACTTTCATTCTTCGCATCAGACAACATAGAGGCTTCATCAACGATGAATACTTTATTGGCAACATCCGGATTATTCCTTATTTTATAGTAGTAGAAAAATGATTTCCCCCCTTCTATATCATCATTTTCAACTTCCTGCATCTCTTCATAGCTATAAATACCTTTGTGAATTGTGGATGTCATCTGGCCTGTTTTTTCACGAAGTACTTTAGCAGCTCTGCCTGTTGGTGCCAATAAGATAAATTTTTTTTCTAATGAATTAAGATACTCAACCAAGCCCTTAAGAATTGTCGTTTTACCACTACCAGCATAACCTTTAAGCATAAAGATTTCTTTATTGCTGTTGATAAAAGTCTCTATCTTTTGTATAGCAACCTTTTGGTCAGGTGTAAGATTAAATTGCTGAAAATGACTAAATATGCTCATTTTTCAATTTTTTACATATTATTCCTGCGGCAAGAAATGTAAAAACAGGAAAATCCAATAAAGAAAATCTTCAATAGATTTTTCTCATATCAATTATATTTCTTATAATTTAATTAAATCTCATCATTTGAAATAGGTTCAAAATTTGCTGTTTAGGTAATTACTTAATAAGCTTAACTATAAGTTCTATAATATATTAGGAGTTTGTTAACAATAATCTTATAACTTCTAAAAGTTCAAGTATTTCAGAAACAGAAACAGGGTAACTATTACCCCCATGGCCTACTTTTTTATTTCTGACATTGTTTATCTCAGCCCATTTCAACAATTGAGTATTTGTCTGTTTAAATTTAAAAGCAAGAACAAATGAAACTTTAGCAAGCGTCTGAATAAAAGGTTCCTCTGTTTTGGTTTCATCATCAAGGGTAAAATAATCACCATTAGAACCTTTGTTGAATTTCAGTTTCCATATTAATTTACCAGTTGAATTGTCAATTACTCTTATTTTGCGATTATCCACATAACATTGATTTTTTTCAACAATTTCAAAATTTTCCTTTTGGAATACATAATCCTCAATTATCTGAAAGTAAGTCAAATATGCTAGTTTACGATATTTTGGATCTAATCCAGACTTTTTCAATAGTTCAAAAGCTATTTCAAAGGCTGATAATGTTCTATCATAGAACATTTGATACCTATCTGATCTTATAGGAGCATTGGTACTTATAAATGCTTTGCATTGATTTGTAATATGGATGACGTTTTTCAGATAAGACAAGTTGAAGGAATTCTCAATTTGAGACTTCAAATTATCAAAGTTTTCTTTAGTAAATTTTGATTGGAAATTATAGGCAGGAGATTCCTTTATATAATACCCATCAGCTTTCAAATCTAATAAATTCTTCATATTCCATGCTTTATTAGAGGCGGTTAGCATAATTACCTGTGTTCCTTCATTACTTTCTTTAATAATCTGTAAAAGGGTTGATCCAGAATAGTCCTTTGTTAACATAATCTGATTAGGCAAGTCTTCTTTTATCGGATTAAGCCGTAAATCTAAAAGTATCAAATCCCACTCTTCTTTTTTTGATCTAAATTCGGCTTCAGCATACGCTTCATCGAAACTTCTACCCATGAATTTTATAGTGTGAAGATCAGCGTTTTTTAAAATAATCTTCATTATACTATACCATCCATTTCCCTCCTCGTCATCAATTAAAAGAATTCGTTTATCTGTACAATCAATCGGGTTTAAATCAATATATGAAGTAGCATCAGGTGTATTAATTGATGTGTGAAATTTGAAATAAAGTTCCTTAGATTTTCTAATTAAATCAGTATTTGAAGGAAAAGCTTTCAGGTTTAGTACTTCGTTAAGTCTAAGAGCTCCCCAAATGTTTGCTATAGAATGATGACTCGATTCTTCTCCACTATTAAGAATTTTCAGATGATTCAGAACATCCTTCTCAAGGTTTGTAACCCCTTTCTCTTCTTCAAGAAAATGCTGGACTTTTGAAATATCATTCGTATAAACACTACCTCGGGTTGCCAAAATGTAAGCTGGATTGTCAGTGTTGTCTTGTGTTAAAAGTAAGATTTCTTCCAAATCCTCTTCTCCGATGAATATTAATGGGATTAATCTCTTTTCTTCTAGCTTATTTGTAAGTCTTATATGCAAACCCAAGGTAAGTCCGTTAAAACTATTAGTAGAATATTTTCCAAGTCGTATGGGAATAATCAACTTATTCACCTTATATGTGGAAAACATAGCTACTACAAAATTATCAAAATCAAATGCGTTTTTCCTTTCAGCAAAATCTATTTTATTATAATCCAATTCTTTGATAACAGGATTAAGGCCATCATTAATTATGAATATTCCTTCCATAACGTACAAGTGATTTATTAATATTTCTGATCAATTCTTTGAAATCCTCTGTTGTAATAGCATTATCCTCAAGATAATTTAAGAACTCTAAAAAACTCATTTTGCTATTTGTCTGAACATAATAGTTTTCGAGGTCAGTAAGATCAAGATTATTTAGTATAAATTTCGAACCAGTGTTCCTCTTAAGGATATCTCTAGATAACCTTAATGCAATTTCAGTATTAAAGTTTACCCCATATACTAGTATCCTGAAATCTAATTGTTTTGTTTCTTTATGGCGTTTAAGAAATGGAAGTAAATTTTCATAAAAAAGATCTTTCCTGATAGCTTTGATCTGAAGGGGATCTTTTTCATAATTAAAAATTGTTTCAGTCATCCCATAACTAAAAAGAACCAGAGGAATATTATGGTTGAAGCATACATCATTCTCAATGATTTTCTTTATAACTGTTCTCCCTTTCACAAAATTCCCATCCGAATCCTTATCTTCAAAGGTGTTGTGAAGAAATACTGCTTCAGCTTTTATGAGTTTTTCTTTAATGCTCTCCAAATCATCCAACTTGATAGCATTAATTAATTCAATTGAATCATTGAATAAACCATCAAATAAATAATCAGCCTTAAAAAGTTCCTTTTGCTGATCAAGTTGATTATCATCTATTAAGTAGATCATAAAGCTTAAGCTAAAAAGTATAACAAATGAGTAAATCCTTCTACTTTATCAATTCTTTCTATTTCAGGTAAATTATTACTATTTAATATTCTTTTAATGTGGCAACCGTCTTCATAATTAGCATGAATAGACCAATCGCATAATCCTATAAATCTATCCTTTGCTTCTTTTAAACCACCTCCAGAAAAATCCTCTGAAGATTCCTTATCACTCTTTGAATCGATATTTGTAATTATTAATACCCTGTACCTTGCACCATTTATTACCTCGTTTCGGTTGGCAGAAAAAACTATTGAGGATTCTGTAGATATATGCTTTTTCATAGAATCCAACAAGTAATGTAGGCCAGATTCAACAGCTTCAACATTTGTAAAAAACTTTACTCCTTTTAAGCTTCTGTCAAATTTAAAAACACTTTCGTACTCTTTTCCAAACACTCTCTTAACAATTCTACTCAAAATTTGAGGCAATTGTCCATCTCTGACCTGTATACTCTGTTTAAATGGATTGATTAAACCATTCTCAAATTCAGGAAATTCGATTGGGTGTTTTCCCTTATTAATAGGATTATTACACCATTCAACCAACTTATCAGAGCTCCATCCCAGTTCAATTTTTAAGATTTGGCCGTCTATTCTTGTAAACCAATTAGCTTTCCTCTTGAAAGCAAATTCGTTAATTCTGGACTTAATACTTGCAGGTATGTTTTTATCTTTTGCAAAATCCCTGTACTCTTCCTTGGCAAACTTGATGATTCTTTCTCTTTCAAATTCATCAGTGGGATTATCATAAACATGCGTCAGATATTTAAGTCCGCTACTATTTTCAAACATTGATAATAACTTGAATAAAGGTCTGGGATCATGAATTAATGGAGCTTGATAATTTTTTTTGATTTTCTTTTCCTTCTTCCCATTTTCATTTTTATGGGTAGAGATTTCTTGAGATTCTTTAACAAACATATTGTTTGAATCTGTTGAAATAATATCTGCTTTAGTATCTGATTTATCCTTCTCTGAAATTTCATTTTCAGATTTATGTGGGTTTTTTTGGACAATCAGCTTCTCAAATCTGTCCTTTAACTTTTTGTACATAAGATTTTCAGGCCCCTTAACCATCTTAAGAAATTCCAACTTACCAGAAAGAACATTAGCAAGATTAACATTATGGTTCTTTACATGGCCCTTATCTTCCAAATAATGAGGCTTGAATAATTCACTAGCCTTATCATATCCATAATTCTCCCAGTAATATAGCCACATTCGAAGCTGCTTTACATATGATTTATGAATGTTTGGTTTACTATTGACAATTAAACCTGTCACCTCTTGCCGATATCCCTGTTTCTGGAGACGGGTTTTTGTTTCGTTAATCTGAAAATTCTGTGCTTTAATAATCCTATTTATTTCTTTGATAACTTCACTATCTGACTGGTATACATTATGCATCGAACTGAATGTAATATCGTCTGCATACCTGCTGTATTTCAGATTAAATCTTTTTGCGACTGCCGAAAGGTAATAATCTAACTGCTGGCATATTATATTTGATACAACCGGAGAGGAAGGTGCCCCCTGAGGCAAAACATTTTTCGTTAAAGTAGTCCAATTCCCTTCTTTATCCAGTCGTTCAACAGCCATCTCGCAGCAACATAACGATGCCAGAATATTCGCTAGTTTAAGTCTCCCTGTTTTCTCATTAAGATTAAAAGGGGGATACTTTAATCGTGCCCAAAATCTTGCTTGGTCAATACTTGGAAAAAAATCTTTTAGATCCAGGTTATAGATGTAAATATTTCCAGTATGTATTTTAGCATTATCTACAATGGATTTTCCTGGGATAAATCCTGTTGCAGCCATATTGGGTTCATAAACCGTCTGGAGGACCACATTTATGCACCTTTGTATCGCTTTTAATCCAATATTAGGAGCATGTATAATGCGTTCTGAACCTGATTTTTTTTTAATTGAGAATTTATTATAACGTCTAAAATTAGACTTTGGATTAGAATGAAAATTTAACTGCTTCATTTCGAATGAAAAAGCCTTTTCTCCGTAAACTATTTTTTTAGTGTAATTTAATAAGAATAAAAGATCTTCCTTGCTCTTCATTCTAGCAAAAGAATCTTTAATATATTGAATATGTGGCTCTTGAAATTTCATCATTTTATAAGTATGTTCACGAATGCCTGCTCTTATTTTCTTTGTATATGATCCAACTTTAAAATAACTTAACTAGTATTGGTAGATAAGATAACTTTAAAAATAAATTAAAGCGTTAGCTTATAGATTTAGCAGAGCTAATAACTCTATAAACTTTCAGTTATCAAGATTACTCTCATAACAACCAACCGGTTTTCTCAATTTGCATTAAGACAATTGGCACAACTCAAAATCGTCAAGCAGGCATTCAAAGAACATATTGCAAGTTACAAACTCAACTATGCAGTGGAAGTGCATAGTTGAGTTTAATTTCTTTACTTTGTCCTAAGTTAAGGAATTATAGCATTTTTTCAAAAATTACTATAACCCTGGCATAATTATTTTAAACATTCATTATGGCAACCAATAAAAATGCCCTAATAAGATACAAAGTACTTGATAACTGCTTCCGAAATACCGGAAAACGTTATTTTATAGATGACCTTATTGGTGAATGTGAACATGTTTTACTAGAAATTGATCCTAATTCAGATGGTATAAGCCGAAGACAGATTTTTGAGGACATTTCCTTTATGGAAAGTAAGGAAGGATGGCAGATTGAGCTTACAAAGATGCGCGATGGCAAAAAGGTTTACTACCGATACGCTGATTCCTCATTTTCTATAAACAATCTGCCTCTGAATGAAGTGGAAATAAATCAATTAAAATCAGCAATTGATATACTTTCCCAGTTCAAAGGTATGCCGCAATTTGAATGGGTTCATGAAATGGTCCCTAAACTAAACCAAGGTATAGGATTAGAGAATACAGTAAAAACAATTATCGAATTTGACAACAACCAGTATTTAAAGGGTATTGAGCATTTAGGTACCTTATACAATGCAATCTTATATCGCAGGATTCTAAGAGTCAGATATCAACCATTTCAAAGTGAAATCCCCCATATAGTTATTATTCATCCCTATTATTTAAAACAATATAATAATCGATGGTTCCTTTTTGGATATAATCCTGAAACACTAAAAGATGATTGGAATTTAGCATTGGATAGGATTTTAGATATCAAAGAAATTACAAAAGAGACTCATAAAGACACTCAAATTGACTGGACTGAATATTTTGAGGATATTATTGGTGTTACAAAACCATTAGGTGCTATTGTTGAAAAAATCACACTTCATTTTAAAGGGAAGTCCGGTAGATATATTGAAACAAAACCAATCCATGGTTCTCAAAAAAGCAAATGGATTTCAACGGATCTTTTAGAAGTTAACTTACAATTAATCATCAATTATGAGTTTGAAAGATTCATTATTTCATATGGAGAAGATGTTAAAGTAATGAACCCTTCATCATTCAGAGATAAAATTGCAGAGAGATTAAAAAGTGCCTATAGCCAGTATTAAAACCATTTAATTGAAAACTCTTTCTTGCTCTTTTAAGAGCAAACTGGAGTTTGGTATTTAGTATAGAATTAGTTTATGTAAAATTTAGGAAGATGCCGACGACTATAAAAAAGAGAGGCGGTACTATCTGAATTGTCTCGCTGCATTCCTTGTGCTAAGGAATTTGAAGTACCGCCTCATGATGGTCATCTGACCGTATAGACTTAAAAAAGGCGACACTTGATGTGAAAGTCAATGTCTGCAATACAATCCTGTTAGGCAGGAAAAGAAGGAATGTGTCGCCTTTTATGAAATGTCAAAAAACTTAATCTCTTAAGCAGTTCCATGAAAACCATCATAATTATTCAGTAAATCAATAGCACATTGAGGAACTGCAAAACACTATGCTAATTTATACATATTTTTAAATCATTGTCAATATTTTTATAAAAATAAATCTTGTTTTATTGAAAATTAAGACAAGAGGTCTAAAATAACCTCTTGTCCCGTTCGGGACCCCGAACGGATAAAAGTTGCAACCATTTTGATGACCTTCTATTACATCAAATAATCAAGTCACAACTATTACAATCCATTAAGCCAATCAGATAGGAATATTTAATAAGCATTTTGCATTTTTTTGAAGAAGAAATTCATGGATCTATAAATAGAAAGCAATTATTGATTTTATTTTATGCCCCCAAAATACATAAGTGCACCTAAGTCACATTTCTTTACTCTTTTTCTATTCTCATAAGTAGCCTCATCACATAGTCTTAATATTCAGTACTAATTTATTGACTGACCATGATACGAAAGAATATTGGAAATTTATCGGATGGGCAAATGGAGTTGAAGGAATCATTTCTTTGATTATAACCTACAAAAGTATTTTATTATTGCAATCAAAGAAAAAGACAAATCAGAATCTTCTTTAACTTTCAGATAACCCTTTTTCCCAATCATAAAATTTTGCCAGAAATTTCTCCTTATTTTTAAGGAATGTACCAATCGGTATACTTTTAATCCTATTGTTCAATAATTCAGCTTCCCCTTGATTGAAGTTATCTGACAGTTTTTTATATAAGTCTTTTATTTCCTCAACTTCTTTTGTAACAATTTCTAAATCGTCATCCTTAAGCCATCCTTTTTTAAGCAATTTTTTATAATCCGCTTCGAGTTCACCGAAGTTGTATGCCAAACTTATTCCTGTAAATTTCATGTAATTTCTGTTATTAATAAGATAATTTATTTCGATTCACTGACTTTATTAAGAGCATCCTTTCTTTTATATTCATTATTAATCTGGTTAGCTAATTGTTTTGCCTTTTCAAAATCTTTATTTTCAATTAATTTATCAATTTCAATTACTAGTATTTTGTCAATTATATCCTTGCGTTTATAATCCGAATTAATCAAATTAGCTTTATTCCTGGCTAAGTCAGTGTTACCAGATTCTATAAGTCGATCAATTTCAGTATCTACTATATCATCCAATGCATCTTTTCTTTTATAATCAGATGAGATTGAATTGACTTTATTCCTTGCACCTACTAAATCATTTGATTCTAGAAGTCTTTTATATTCATAAATCTTTATTTTATCATTGGCTTCATCCTTGTAATAGTCATCCTGAATTTTATTGGCTTCCTTTTTTGCCTGATCAACCAGCCCCAGATTAAGTAAAGAATCAATAGGGGTTTCCGATTTTGTTGAGTTTAGCACTTGTTTAAAAGCATCCGAATTATACATTTTGAAAACTCCAAAGAGAGATAAAAGAAGGGAAAGCAGAATAATTGAACCACATCCAATTCCTCCCCATTTTAAAAACTTTTTTGTTGTACTTCCCTGGGTTTCAGTGAGCGTTTTTTCGATTTGCTTTTTCTTCTTTTCAATTGAATCACTATCATCTAAAAATGAATAATCCTTTAGTATCTGCTGCAATTTGTTATCTCCTTCTCTATGAGCCTTGAGCAAATTATAAGCTTGTTTACTTTTGCCGAGCCAAGCTTGTTTTAATGGATTTCTAATGAGAGCATTATCTGCTATTGCTTCAAAATTAGAATAAGCAAAAATCAATAATTGAACCAACCCCTCCTTAGTATTAGGAAGACTAAAAGTATTAATTGCTTGAACCTTTTTATTATTTACAGCGTGGGGATTGTAAACCGATAGCAAAGTTTCTTTTCCAAGTAGTTTTATTTTCTCATTATCAATAGCTGTAAGTTGGTCATTTAGTTCGGAAATATCATCTCGGATTTTTTGACTACTTACAGACTCTTTATTAAAATCATATCCACATTCAGTGCATTTAAGTTGAAGTGCTTCAATTTGTGCCCCACAAGATGGACATTTTTTAATTTCAGCCTCTCTTCTTGAAATGTTCTCTTGTTTGGTCGCAGATTTACTTGCTACTTTCTTTTTTAAAGCTATTTCGCCTTCAAGTATTAATTCCACTTCATCTTTATCTTCCCCCAACGCTTCAGCTTTATTCAGAATAACTGCTTTGTCTTTATCAGTTATTTCTCCAGCAGCAAGTGCCAGTTTTATTAATTTCTCTATATCTGGATGCATAAACAAACAATTAATAATGAATAATTTAGAACTGTCTTTCTAGAACTGAACTACAAAAAAATAGTAATTAATACAATAAGTAAATTAAAACCTAAACAAATTAAGAAAAAGATAAGAGCATATTTCAAAAACTTATGATTGTTTATAAAACTAATAGCTGCTTGAAAGAAGTTGACATTAGCAATCACTTTGTTTGTATTTGCGTCCAGATGCGGCTTAGACTCATCATCTCTCTGACTTCTTGCTAAAGCAAGTTCCCCTTTAAGGACTAATTCAACTTCATCAAGATTTTCTCCAAAAGATTCAGCTTTTCTATAAATAATCGCCTTTTGCTTATCTGATATTTCACCAGTTGCAACAGCTAATTTGATGAGATGCTCTACTTCTGAATTCATGATCTACTTCTTTAAAAAGTTATTACTTACTTTTCATAAACTAACATTGAACCTTTTATGTATAAAATTATATCATGGGCATATAGTCAAAAGATAATGTTGCTCATGGTTAATCTTTTATGGAGCTATTGTTTGGAGTTATATAAAGAATATACTATCAAACAATAAATTATTATTAAAAGGCCATTTATGATGATAAACGATCTTTCTCGAACACCAATAAAAGAGAATATAACATCAGTTACTAGAAAGACTAGAAACATAATAACTGAAACAGTGCGAATTAGTACAGTTATCCTACTTCTATTAACTATGTTAACAGCCATAGATAAAGATCCGGTTATTGATAAAAGAATAAAACAACTTGTAACTAAGAGTATATTATTACTTCCTAAATAATAACAATAGAAACCAAATGCAATCAAAGCGCTTATAGCTAATGCAATTAAGAGATAAACTATATTGACTTTCATACTTTGGTTATTTATTTATTGGTGGTGGCGGTGGAGTAACGGAGTTAAATATAGAAACAAGGTCAGAAGTATTTCCAGCTGGCTCCCAGTTTGACATCCCTTGTTTCCAAACTAAGGTTTCTTTTGTAATCTGTCCAGACATTATCATTCCCTGCAATTGCTGAATAGTATATGGGCCACTTTGTTTATTATCAAGGAAAATCATATAAACAGTTACAGGAGGAGGAGGTGGGGTTTGGGGTGATTGTGCAACACCATGCATAGCGTTGCCCATCATTTGTCCAAGTCCGGCACCGACTGTTCCGCCAACTACGGCTCCTGCAACCAATCCAGCCGCATTTAAACCTCCATCTCCTGCCCCTGATCCTCCAAGCTTACCAAGACTTTCAGCAGCTGTTTTAGCTACCTCCGCCTGTTTATTAATTGTAAAAGAAGCGATATTGTTGCCCTCTACTTGTAACCTCATTTCTTCCAACTTAATATCTGTGGAACCGTCAACCAGTTTTGTTTGCTGGTCGACTGTTGACTTTTTAAGCTGCTGATAATGTGGATGCTCCTTATCAAGTTCAATTGCACCAATATCAAATCTTTTTAAATTGACTCCGAAATCCTCGTTAAGGATCACTGAAATCTGTGGTTTGACAAGATCATTTATCTCCGAGATCCTTCTCTCAATTTGCATTGCAGGTAGTCCTGTCTCAGAAGGCAATCCTATTATGAATTGCTTTATTTTCCTGGAAGTTGCATCAATAATTTGTTTCCTAAAATCATCTAATGTAAATGATATTAGACGATTAAGTTTAATAAAATTTTTATAGTCAGTTATATTGAATGTTATTGTTCCTCTAACTGCACATGGAACGCCCAAGTCAGGGAATCGCGAATCAAAAACATCAAAATAGGGGACGCCGAATTTAACTTGGACATTTTGAGCGAGGTTAATATAGTATATCTCAGCCTGGAATGGAGATTTGCCTCCAAATGCCACTCCTACAATGCTAGTAAGAACAGGAAAGTTTGCCGACCTAATCATTTGATCATGTGGTCCTATAATGAAATCCTGAATTGTCCCATTGTTTTGTTTATAGAAAAACACGGCCATTTCTCCATCTTTAACTCTTAGGCTACTCCCAAATCGTATCGCATTCTCCTTTTTGGTAGTATTCGCCATACCTGTAGGACTCCACTTCCAAACTAAGTATTCCTGTTCATCGCAGCGGATTACGTCCATTAATCCACCTTCTGATTTATTTCCGAAAAGATCCATTGCAAAGATTTATTAAGAAGTTGACTTACATTGAGTTATTTTATATTTAATGCTTTAGCATAATAATTAATTTCTTCTAAGCTTCTTTTATCCTCTTTCATTGCAAAGCGAGCTTTCATTATTATTTGTTCACATTTATTATACCAGACTTTTGATAATAGATATTCATAATTTTTGAAGCCCATACTTTCAGCATTCCAAGAATTACTCCAAGCCTTACTAAATTTAGATTTATTTGCGAATTTCTTAGCAAGAGGTATTGCCATAGATAGAAACTCTAAGATATCCTCCTTAGTATTTGGAATAGGGAATTGAGATATAAAATCTTTTTGCCTTTCATAAATCATTTGTTTCCTCTTTTGTTCATCATCGATATCACTAGTATCAAAAAGCCCTTTTCCGAAAGTTATTGATGGTTCAACCTTTACATCATAATTAATTTTACCAAATTTTTCAAAAAATGTTTGAATTGAGGCAGCTGACTTAATATTACTGAAATTATGTCCACAATTAGTGCATTTTGTTTGAAAAGGTTGAACTATTGCTCCACATGATGGACATTTTTTTACATCTCCAAATTTGTCGGATTTTGGAACATCATATACACTTGCCGTTTCTTGATTTAAAATTTGTTGCCTTTCAAACAACTTTGCTTCAAGAACCATCTCAAATTCATCAAGATCTATTCCGAATGATTCTGCTTTTTTGAAAAGAATCTGTTTCTCTTTTTCTGTAAGCACTCCATCCATAAGAGCCATCTCAATGAGCTTATTTAGTTCTTCGTCGTACATAGTAAAATAAATTTAGGGGTAATTTACGAATTATTTATGAATTTAATCACTTGTCAATAATTATGAGCACTTGAACATCAATAATATACTTTATTATTAATTAGTATAATGTACCCCATTATCAGGGCAGGATTTAGTCAAAGTTAAGTTGGTTTTAAGGTTCTCCCATTTCCTGAACAGCTCTAAGTAGAGCTTTTCGGTTCTTGAGGTCCTCAACCTAAATAAACGAACGGTTTTTTGATACTCGAAATTAAGGGGAGGATCGATGATTTTTGAAGCCAAAAATCCTCTAAAAATTATTGGGGGAGAGCTATTAAAAAAAAACCTACTACTATCAATTATTAATGTTCATTACTTATTCTTAACAGAACTATTAAGAGTCAGAGTTTCCATAACTTTCTGAGCTTCTTCGTAATCCTTACAAGGGTACAGAAATCCATGTCCAGTTACATATATTCCATCCACTAAAGTGATAACACGGAATTCGCCTCCTGTCTCAATTTCAACACCGTCTGAAAATTTAAGTTTTGCCACTGTCAAAAATTATTGGTTATTCATATTCTTCATCCTCTTTCATATATCCGGGTTCTGTGAACTGCATCAGAGTAAAAAGCAAATGGTCATAATCCCCTTTTTTACATTCATCTAATACGGCTTTAATCTCATCTGGTTTCCATCCCTGTCTTTTAGCTTCTTTGGAAAATGCTCCCATAAGATAAAAAGCATTACCATCCAATCCAACAAGATTCATGCATACTCTTTTATTTAGATATGGTGCAACTCTGCTTTTTATCAGTTCCACCAGTTCAGGTTCCATATAATGGTAATTATCGGAGATATCCAGTATAATGATTTTTTTATTTTCAGAGGAATCAGCATAAATTGATTTAATAATTACTTTTTGTTTTTCTTCCATGACGAAGATCAAATCAGCCCAGAGAATAATATCATTACTTAAAGTTACACTCGACCCTATTTCAGTTCCAGCAGATCTTACCGGAAAACCCTCTTCAGCATAAATTGTTTCTGCCGTGCAGATCCGCATCTCATTATATCGGCATACAAATAATAAGTTCATAGGCTTAAAAATCTTAGTTGTGAAATCCAATTCTATTTTGTTTCTGAAATGGTTTTTCCAATTCACAGAACTCCATCAACCTGGCCAGGCTTAGCTGCTTCCTTTCAATGACCTTCTCAATCATGTACTTCCTAGCCACATTCTCTATTTCTCCACCACTTAATTGATATTTTGAAGAAAGGTCTTTTAAATGGGTTGACTTTAATTCGGGAAGTTTGGATTTCCAAATCTTTTCTCTGACCTCTGGAACTGGATTCTTGAATTCAATTTTGAATAAAAAACGTCTTTCAAATGCACCATCAAGGTTTCCTGTAAGATTTGTTGTAGCAAACAATATGCCTTCAAAATTCTCCAGTTCCTGTAATATTATATTCTGAATAGTATTCAATGTCTGATCTGTTGATGATGCCTTACTATTAATTTCAGTACGTTTTGAGAACATTCCATCTGCTTCATTTATAAATAGGATGGGTTTGACTTTACTATTATCAAAAACTCTTTTATAAGTATCAAATATTCCTTTAATCTGCTTTTCGCTTTCTCCGAACCATTTACTTTTAAGTTGGCTCAACTCAACCATCATTATGTCACGGCCGGTCTTTTTAGCTATTTGATATGCAGTTTCAGTCTTCCCTGTACCTGATTGCCCATAAAAGATTGCAGTTATACCTTTAGGGAGACTGCTTTCCTGTAGTCTTGTTTGAAACTTACTAAAATGCTTCTTATTAAGAACGGCGGTCAAACTTTCAATCTGCTTCTTTAAAAAGTCATCATAATAAAGTCGCTTATTTTTTATAGATGCTGGTTTAATGAGTCCATCAACTGATTCTTCCTGTGCATTCAGCTCTGGGAAAAAATTGTATAGCATTTTTAATGTCCTATATGTTAAGCCAATGATTCTTTCATTAGTAAATTGTGATTCTTGAAATCTCACTATATTCTTTTTGAAAAGTTCACTATTTCCTACTGATAAATCTTGAATATATGCCATCTGTTCAGAGAAATCATCAAATATGGGACTGACAAGCGAATCTATATCGATCCCTAATTGTCTTTTAAGCCTGTAATAGGCCAGAATAAAAACCACGCACTTATCAACAGTCAGTTTTGTATTATCATTAACAAACTGTACGAATTGATGTCTCCTATTCATTGTTATCAAAAATTCCACCTGATCTAGCAAGGTGTATGTTGGCATTAAATTTTCTGCTCTTCCGCCAATCATGTATGTAATTTCTTCGAGAAACTTTGGGAGTGGCAAACGAATGGTTGAGTTAAGTTTACTCTTATCAACTGTTCTAAGGGATTCTATGACATTAATAGGAACTGTATATCCTATATCCTTATAAGAATGTTTTTTGCTATCCGATTTAAGACATTTTTGGATATATTTTTTGTGTTCAAGTTCTTCTATTTCATAAATAAGGTTGATTATTTTAATTATGCTGCTTTTTAAATGCCTTGCTAAGTGCTCTAATGTAACTGTCTTTTGTAAACTCAATTCTACCAAACAAGCAAAAAGGATGGTTTGATCATATGAGATACCAAGGAATTCTGATAGTTCCTTAATATCATCCTGAACATCAATCAATTTCATAAAATCAAGGCCACATTTTGTGGCCCCAGATGAAATCTTCTCAATCTTATTTAGCAAATTTTGGCTTGTATCACTTTCCATATTAAAATGTATTGTTTTTAAGTGTTTATTATATTCATCGCTTTTAAAATCACTTATTCATCTCTTAGTATTTTATTAGCCAGATGACCATTCTCTTCAGGTAGGATATTGGCATACAAAGTTGTCATTGAAATATCTGAATGACCAAGTTGTTGCATCACATAACGCAAATTCCCTGTATCATGTAATAAGTACGTTGCATATGTGTGCCTTGCCTTATGAATGGAGTATCGGTCTGGTAAGCCTGCTACCTCAATAGCTTGTTTAAAAGACTTCATTAAAGTGATAGGGGGAGAGTGTTTGCCATCCCTTCCTGTAAACAATGGAGATTCCATATCTACAGACTGATTTAAGGACTTTGCTTTATAATTAATGAATTCCTTTAAGTGCTTAGTTAATTTCAGATCAATATAAACGGTACGCTTCTTATTCCCTTTGCCATGTCGTACAATGATAAAAGGATCAGGTTCCTTAAAAGATATATCACCAACCTTTAAAGCTGCCATTTCACCGACTCTTAATCCACTGTAAAGAGCTAGATCAATTAACATAAATCGAACTGGCCAGGTTTGACGCCCTTTTATTAGATCCAATTCGTAATGTTCCCGACAGGTTTTCATTAATTGCTGTCGTTCTTTTCTACTTAGAAAGTCTTCAGGAGTTAGAATGTAGTTTTTCAATTCAGGTATTTTATAGCTTATACCTGTAAATGTATATAAAATACCCCAAATACTATTAAATTTACTTGACTATTTTACATAAAATATCTATTTTATATAAATTAATTAATTCAGCTTCACTTTTCTTCTAGGTTCTTTACTAAAATGATTAAACAATCTATTACATTCGCTAGTAAGTAGATTACAGATTTAGAATAGTTACTAACCGCAGAGATTAAAAAACTAATTCTGAGAAAGCCTAGTCAAAAAAAAAAAGAATATATATTGAGAAATGTGAAAAAATTATCATTTCGTGAAATCGTTTTTAAAATTCACAAACAAATGAAAGGTTATGGAAAAAACACTAGATGAGGAAAAACAAGGAGTAATAGATTTTGCTAAAAAGTATAACATTAGAATTAAAGCAAAAGTTGGTTTGGAAAAGCATTATCAATCAGGACATATTCTAGTTGTATTTACTATCAAGGTATTCAGAGATAAGAAATATTTTACTATTAAATGCACCTCCGAAGAACTCGGCTTTTTTGAAGATGATCATGATACTGATTATTTTGATAATCCATCTCCTACTGAATTATATAATAGTATACTTCGTGGCTTAATGGCTAGGTTACCGAGAGGTGAATATACTACCTATGAAGATTTTTTAGAGGCTTTTTGTTATGAAGAAAATGAGAAAACTTTACTTTGGTATAAGACTGAATTAGACACATATAAGAAAGTATCCAATCTTTTTAGTGATTTAATTCCAGAATTAAAGGATTTGACCTCTCGATTTATTTATATTTCCCGATATATCCCAAGTAAGCAAAAAGGGCAACAAATTAATCCAGGACCCATTTTTTAGATTTGTGAATCTGATAATTACAACACCACTGGGTTATACCCATAATTCTGGAGTCTTTTTTTTATTTTCAATAATTCCTCTTTCGTAAAAAGAGTTTGATATTCAGTATTATCAAAAATTAGGGCTTCAACTGTCAAATCAAGCCGCCCAAGTTCCCAAAGAGTAGTATAGCCTTCAGATTCTGCGGGAGAATTTACTAAAATATGCGCAGTCTCTAATCCACCATGTTTTTCAAGCATATTAAAATACCGATGTGCGTCATATTTGACCTCCTTTTTAGCTTTCCGATAAATACCATACATTGCTTGGTCAAAACTCAATTTTAATGAAGAGTCCATAACAAAATGAATTTTAAGTTTGGTATGCTAAATCTATTGTGTAGTGTTATATGACTGCATAATCAATTCCATAATATCGACAATAGAATATTTTTTATCAAGGTCTTTCGGATCCAAATACAAGACTCGGGTAATATTACCATAACCAAATTCTTTGGGAACTTTTTCGGTTAATTGTTTTGGGTCATTTATCTTATCTTGGATTGTTCTGAGGTAGATACGAATTCGATTATTCTTCTTCTGAGCTGCCAAACAAACAAAATTAAAGGATGTTTTGTATAACACTTCTATTGAAGTCGTATACCTATCTATTTCAGAACTTATTCCCATTATTATTTCATCCAGCCTTGTAAACAAAGAAAACAATTCTTGGTCAGCACCCTCAAATAGTTCCTCAATAGTCTTTTTGGGCCTTGGATCCCTTGTGATTTTCTGAGTTGAAAATGTTTTTAATCTAGGTATGAGTTCACCAACTTTATTGGCTTTAATAAAATCAGACTTTTCTGATAATTCTGAATCTATATTAATGTTTTCTCTTCTTGATCTAGAATTATTACAGAAACGATGAGCAAGCCGTGCATTTTCTGGTATTGTCTTTCCACCTGTCACCTTTATTGTCTTTCTGTCGGTAACTGATGAAGATGTCATATTTGTAACCTTCAATAATACTTGACATCGGAGGTCTATTTATTTCATTATCAAATATAATATTTAAAAAGGTTCATTACAATTTTATTTACCTGAGTTTGAATGTCAATGCCCTTAACCATTTTTGTCCTGAATAAATCGAACAACTCTATATGGAGTTAAACAATTGTTGTTTTGTTTTGAATGTTCGGTGAAATATGACCGGATTTTGGAGTGGTCAAAGAAGTACGGATTTTATAACTTATCCGTTTTTTGAATTATTTCTATTAAAGAAGTGGATGCGCTTATATTCAAATCTTTTGGAAACATCCTATAAATGATTTAACTTGTATGAAGTTAACCAAAAACGATAGTTATGAAGACAATAAATCTACTTAACTGTATCAAAAGATTTTTTATACTCAAGGTTTTTCATATCCTGAATCTCAGAGTTCTGATGCTATTATTCATTTTAATTTGCAGTATTCCGATTTCTGCACAAAATGGATCTTCAGAATTATATGCCCCAAGAAATATTAAGAAAGCTTATAAAAATGGGACTCGTTCTCTGGATGGAAGTCCAGGGAAAAATTACTGGCAGAACCATGGACATTATGAAATTAATTTAATTGTAAAACCACCTGATCGAATTATCCATGGCAGTGAAGAAATTACATATTTTAATAAT
>Ga0182027_10003335_pt1 | contig 25554 bp, 19 predicted proteins | sample 712E1DmetaG_FD_121300 | JGI IMG/M metagenome (GOLD analysis project Ga0182027, IMG submission 121300) | Permafrost microbial communities from Stordalen Mire, Sweden - 712E1D metaG (Illumina Assembly) | ecosystem: Environmental > Terrestrial > Soil > Wetlands > Permafrost | place: Sweden...
AGTGGTCAAAAATAGATCGCGCCAGAATGCCTCAGGAGCGATCCGTAGAGAGACGGTAAGGGTTTGGGAACCCCTATCTATCTCGGATTCCGGCACACTACGGAGTTTTTCAACAAGTTCCTAAGCGATTCAGGCCAGCGGACCCGAAAAACCCGCTGGCCTGGTTGAGGTTGAATCAGAAGGTAAATTTCGATCCAAACTGGAATTGGCGCGGCGTGTTGACGCTGTAACCGATATAGCCAAAAGCGTTGTTGGACCAACCGCTGGTGTAGGACGGCACGTTCGGGTAGCCAAACTGCGCCTTGTTGGTGACGTTATAGGAAGATATCTCGAAGCGGAGATTCCTGTCTTTCCCCATCGGGAAGTTCTTGTAAAAAGAGGCGTCCAGGTTATCGGCGCCCATCGTGCGCACGTGGTCAAGATACACCGGCGCCGTTCCAGGCACAAACGGGCTGGCGGGGTTGGCGAAGCAGGTTGGATTGAACCATACCTGTTGCGTATGAGGCGCGCCCTTGCCGGCGTCGCAGGTCATATTGGAACGCTGATCGAAGTAGGAGAGATTGGCCCCTACAATCGGCCCCGCGATGGGGACGCCATCGCTCAGGTAGAAAATGCCGTTGATTGTCCAACCGCCCAGGGCATCATTCGCAAATCCATTCAGGTTTACCTTACGGTCCCTGCCGACAGGCAGATCATAGGATGCCTGCCATGTGAATTGGTACTTAACATCCTGCGCGCTGACCGCATGCTCGAGGTTCAGATTCTTCCAGTCTTGAGCTCTACCGGAGTGACTGCCAATGAAGCCTAAGGTCGGAAGGTCGTTATCCGTGATCAGCTTGGCCCAGGTAAATGAAGCCAGCGTAGTGAAGTGGCCGGTCAGGCGCTTCTGCACCCTCGTCTGCAGGGAGCTGTACTCGGAATCGCCGCCTTGCCAGCTATGCACCATGATGCCGTCGTTATAGCCGGTGGCATTGTCGTAGCCGCCGGTGCCGAATTGCGGAAACTCCTGCAGCGATACCCACAGCGGCACAGTGGACAAGCCATAATTGGCGTTCGTGGATGGCAGAACCGGTTCCCACACATTCGGCACCATAACGCAACTCGGGTCAGAAGTATTCACGCACAGCGACGCTCCATACTTCTCGATAGTTCCTATATCGAGCTGGTCCAGATCCACAGCGCTCATCACATTGAACAGCCCCCTGCTGCCCACGTAGCCGGCACTCACGATAAATCCGTGCGGGGCTTCGTATTCAATGCCGAAGTTAAAGTTATAAGTTTCCTGCGTACGGTTCTTGTGCAGCACTGTATTCAGATATGTGCCAAGGCGGTTTGCATACCCTGCCGGCGCCGACTGAAAGGTTGGAACCACACCCTCCGGGAACGGATTGGTAAGTGAATATATGCCTGTTGTGGTTGGAGCGGGGCTGCCTGCCGCTGCATTGACGCACGCGCTGGTGCCGGTGTATGTCGAATTGCCGTCAATGTTATAGCAGGTAGCATTCCAGTTGGTTCTTGAACTGTAGCCGTCGCTGAAATGGGAGTTGTTGACGACCTCAGAGGTGGGGCCAAAGTACATGCCGGAGCCGCCGCGGATCACCCAGTGAGTCACGGGCTGCCAGGAGAATGCCAGGCGCGGCCCAAAGTCCTTCATGTTGACGGCAAATGGATTGCGATTGCCGCTGGTTGCGTAGACCTCGCCGCCGGTTAGAGGTATTCCACCTGCGGTGTACTGCACGGTCGGATCGAAGTACTCCAGGCGGTTATGGCGCTCCGTTACACCGGCGAAGATATCCCAGCGGAGCCCCGCGGTGATGGTGAGATTGTTTCTGGCGTGATAGGTGTCCTCGATGAAGGATCCGTAATATGGGCTGGCCATCGCCGAGAAGAGATCCTTGGTGAAGTCTTCTGATTCAGTTCCCGGCGCCGTTCCCATGCCCAGCTCAAACGATGCGATGTCGTTGCCGTAGGGACTGCCGTCTGGGAACGACCCCGGATTGGACGTGTTGTCGGTTGTTGCGGACATGTCAAAGTTGTATGCGCCAGAGGGAGCCGGGGGCTGGCCTATATTCAGGTACCGCTTCATATATTCCGCGCCGAGATTGATTTCGTGCTTACCCCAAACCTTGGTGAGGGTTGCGTTGGCGTCGCTGTTCTCGTTGGCGGCAATAACGGTATTTTCCTGCGCTGTGCCTCCGACTATGGTTCCCGTGTCGTTCATGGTCATGTAAGGAAGGGTTTTGTAATTCTCATCCGCTGTTGTCGGTGAGGCGAATCCCAGCGTGGCCAGGTCGTCCACCTGGCTCTGCCCGGGATCGCCTCCCTGGTTCACATCAGAGCGCGTAAAGGAGTAACGGAGTTGCAACACCGTGGAGTGATTAATGGTGTAGTCATCCGCGAGCAGAATATTATACCCGTGGTCGACGGCCTGCGCATAGTTGCCATCCCACGCATTGTTAAAGGCGTTGACACCGGCGAGGAATATTCGCTCGTAGGAGTAACGGCCGAAGATGTGCTGATTCTCGCCGTGATAATAGTCCGTGCGAACGTTGAACTTCTGCATCTTTGTAGGATCCACGCCCGGTACATATAGGTTGTTATTGTTCTGGGAGCCCTCGATCGGGTGGTTCGGCGGAGGCAGATGAGCTAAGAAAGTCAGCGCGATGGGATTGAGGTAAGACTGCGGAATGCAGTTGGGATGGGGAGTGACGCATCCCGGACCGCTGTTGGCGCCCACAATTTGATTTCTTGACCCGTCAAGGTTAGTGGCGATCGGGTCAAATATCTTGATTTCTGGATCGGCGGTAAAATCGCCCTGAGCTTCCGCCGTGGTAGGAACGGTGTATATGTTGGAACCGTCGAATTGGTCCTGCTGCGTAGCCTCATAATCGCCAAAGATGAAGAGCTTCTTGTGCAGGATGGGTCCGCCGATCGATCCGCCTTCCTGGTAACGGTGGAAGGAGGGCGGAGTGTTGGGCTGACCAGCAAAATACTGGCTCTGCTTGTTGAAATATTCATTTGCAGACATCGCCTCGGGGCGAATCACTGCGAAAGCGTCGCCATGGTACCGGTCGCCGCCTGACTTGCTCACCAAGCTGATGACGCCCGCGCCGCCGCTCTGATAGGAGGCCGGAGTGTTTTGGGTCTCCATGCGGAACTCGGCTATGGAATCCTCGGTAACATGAAGCGCCGGCGCGATGGAGGCTCCTGTCGCGACGCCGAGCGGGCCGCCGTCGAACATGTAATAGACGGAGCCTTGAACGGATCCATTGATGGTGTACGCCGAGACATCGAGATTCGGGTCTCCGTTTGAGATGTTCTGCACAGTCTGGGATTGGGAAGAGCTGGGCGATCCATTCACCGGGGTCACGCCGCCGCTCAATTGAATGAGCTCGTACACATCGCGGAATAAATTCGGGACGCGGTCGATGGTCTCCGCAGAGATGAGCTGGCCGACAGTGGAGTTGCTGGATTCCATCAGATCGACATTTCCCGCCACGGTCACCGTATCGGTTACGGCGCCCACGTGCAGGGCAATGTTGACGGTGCTCTTCTGATCCACGGTCACGTTCACATTGTCCTGGGCGACGCTTTCAAAGCCCTTCTGGCTGGCCGTCACTTTATAGACGCCAGGGTTGAGCGAGATAAAGGTATACAAGCCCTCTGCGTTCGTCGCGGAGTGCTGCTCGATCCCGTTTGCGCGGTCGAGCAGGGTCACCCTGGCTCCGGGAACGATGGCCCCGGATGGATCGGTCACAAGGCCGCTGATGCTTCCACGGCCTGCCTGCGCGAATATCACGACGCTCGCACAGAAGATGAGGATGCAAACACAAATGCATTTCATCACAATCGACTTTGTTGTATGGGCGTATTTCATGAACAGCCTCCTGCACCGAGTAAACTCGGGGGTTTGAAAGGGTTCAATGTTTGAAAAGAATCTCCAGGTACCCTTTCTTTCCCTGTCGAGTTTCTTCCCCTATCGAGCGAAAAACTAACATCTGGCAGCCAATTTATTCCCGTCCTGCGAATGTCCGGGCTGCCCAGGCAAACGCATTGCATTGGGTTTGGCCGGAGGCAGATAGCCGCCGCCGGCATTTTCACTTGGCCGCTGTTGTCCAGTTCGTTGAACGCACGCGACATATCAATCGATCCTCTACGTACAGCCGCATGAGCGAAGGTATTGCACCCCTCGCTCAGCCCAATCCTGCTCCATCGCGACCGTGGCCTCGATGGAGTCTTTCAGCGGCGGCCACGGCTCCAGAATGGCCGTCACGTTGTTGCCGGAAGGCATCTGGCCCAGCAGCCACGGGATATCCAACCTGCCAGCTCCCGCGGGCGCTCCGCTGACTACGAAGCCCATCTTCTGCGGCACGCGGTCAATGATGAAGTCCTTTATATGAAGGTTTACGGTCAGAGGGGCCAGCGTTTCGACGACGCATTGCGGCGTCTCCAGCGCCCCAAGTGAGTTCACGGTATCCAGGCAGACGCCCACGCGGCGGCTTTCGAGCCTGCGCACAAGAGCCGCGAGTTCGCTGCAGGAATACGTTTCGTAGTTTTCCAGGCCGAGCGTGATTCCCTGGTCCTCAAACACCGGCAGCACTTCGCGTATCCATTTCTCTGCCTGTTCCAGCGAGGGTTGCGATTCGGCGCTCTCCGTAAGAGTTCGGAGCAGGACCGCGTCAAACTGAACAGCCAGGCTCAAGTAGCGAAGCAAGTGAGCCGGCTCGACTCCTCGCGTTCCGATTTCGATGGCAAGCCCCAGACCGGCGGCCTGATCGCGAGCGTCGCGTAGTTCGGCCGAGTCCAGCGTGTGGAGCGGCAGGTTGTCGGCAATTTGCACAACACCAACTTTGAGCGCCGAGGCTCTCTCAAGCAGGTCAGCAAGACGCATCGGCCTGGACGGCTGCGGAAATCCACTCACCCCGATTGCCCAGGGATACGTCCATGAACTGATGCCAAGGCGCATGGTATCGCTTAACCTTTCGCTGCATCCAGGCAACGCCGGTAGTTATCGCTGGCCGTAAAGGCAGGGACAAAGACGGTAGCCAGTTTCAGCGGAACGTCACCGGAGTTGATAATCTGGTGCTTCTCGTCCGCCGGGACCCAAAGTGCAACATCCTCTTGTATCGGCGTCTGTTGGTCCTCGTGCACGCAGATTCCTTTGCCCGAGACGACATAGATCAATTCCGGCCGGTCGTGGCTATGGAAATCGGTGCGACCGTTTGGCGGAAGGATGGCATGGCTGAATGTGAGCTCCTGAACCCCTTCCTTGTCTGGAGCGAAGATCACCTTAATCTGACGCCGGTAGGGGTCAGGAATCTCGACCCCCTTTTCTTCCCAAGCCTTAACGACTTTCAACTGAAACTCCTTTCATGTGACATCGCCGGGCAGCAGTCCGGATTTGGAACCTTCCATGGGATAGCGCGCAGGAATTGAAGAAAATCCCGCGCTCGAAATGTAAACGATTACCTAATGGCCGTAGTCAACCATACGGGGGGAATTGTTGTCAAGCGAATTGTTAAGAAAATATTTGCAAAACTGCTAAGACAAGGAACAACGGCCAAAATCAGCCTTTAACGACCTTTGCCAACTCAATTTTGAAAGAATCTGATGTGCTCCGTTCCTGGAAAATATCACCCCTTGCGCCGTGTGCTCATGGCTGCTTCGCATTCTGCATCACAAGTGTTCCAGTTTCCGGTGAAAACGATTACTATGTATTTCAAAAGACTTGCCTTTGTGCTGGAGCAGCGAAACTTCGATGGGAGGTGCAATTGAAGAAGAATGCCTTTCACCGGTCAGTGAAAGAAGAGGAGTAACAAGATGGCCACGCTCTCGAAGAAAAGACGGCGCTGCGTAAAAAGCAAGTGGAGCAGTGCTGAAGCGAATGAGGCAACGATGCTGAAGAAAGTTCCGATCTGTTGGCTATGCGAGCCCAGGCGCATTCCCTGCCGACTGAAGCATCTGTCAAGCGGGATACTTGCTAATTCTTACCAACCAATTTGAATACAGCCGCGCTTTACCACCCTGCAGATGGGAAAGGTTGCGGAGTTTTGGAGAGGGAACGATGACAGAAGGAACGATGATACTGGCAGGCGACGTGGGCGGCACTAAAGTCCATCTGGCGCTTTATGACTTTATTGATGGCAAACTCAAACACACTCGCGATACGCAGTATCCGGCCAGGCAATACTCGGGACTGGAAGAGATCGTAAAAGAGTTTCTGGGCGCGTCCAAGGTGACCGCGGCCTGTTTCGGCGTGCCGGGACCGGTGCGCGACGGCCGCCTGCGGCTTACCAATCTGCCGTGGACGCTGGACAGCCGTGATCTCTCAGCCGGGCTGAAGATCGAGCATATCTTCCTGATCAACGACCTGGAGGCCAATGGCTACGGACTGGCCGAGCTCTCAGCCGATCAAATCTACACATTGAGCGAAGGCGATGCCAGCCAGGTGGGCAACCGCGCGCTGATTGCCGCCGGAACCGGCCTGGGCGAGGGCTACCTGGTGTGGAACGGCCACAGCTACGTTCCTTATCCCTCCGAAGGCGGCCACGTAGACTACGCTCCGCGTAACGAAGACGAACGCGACCTGATGCGCTATCTGAAGCAGAAGTACGATGGGCGCGTCAGTTACGATCGCGTGGTCACCGGCCCGGGACTTACGAACATCTACGAGTTTCTGCACCAGGGCCGCGGCATGGAGCAGCCGGCGTGGCTGGCCGCGCGCATGACCGCAGAGGATCCCAATGCCGTTATCACCGAACTGGCGCTGGCTGCCAAAAGCGAGATCTGCGAGAAGGCGATGGATATGTTCGTCTCCGCCTACGGTGCCGAAGCAGGCAACCTGGCGTTGAAAGTTATGTCGGTCGGCGGCCTCTACGTGGGCGGCGGCATCGCACCTCGCATCCTGGAGAAGCTCAAGGACGGAACTTTTATGAAAGCCTTCATTGACAAGGGCCGCCTCAGCCAGTTGCTCATCAACATGCCGGTCCGCATTGTTCTCGAAAGCCGCGCCGCGCTGCTGGGCGCAGCCGCCTACGCTGAAGCACGCGCCGCCGAACTCAGCGGCATTTCGCCGCGAGCCGCCTCGGTCAGGATTTAAGTGCCGCAAATTAGGGGCTGAGGACTCCACGCCACAAAGTTCCTCAGCTTCATTGTTTTTAAGGGAATCTCCGCTCTTCAGCGCATGCTGGCAAAACGCCCAGGATGGTCATTGGAGAGATATGGGGATGTTCAGCCACGAATGCAGCAAGAAAAAGAGCGTTCCATAGCCACGAATGCGGCGCCCCGCAGGTTTGTATCGATCGAACTTGCTCACTCTTTCAGGTCGAACATTAACCCCGCCGCCGCAAACCCGCCATCCACATTGAGCGTGTGGCCGTTGATAAAATCGGCTTCCGGCGATGCGAGAAAAACCGCGGCATCGGCAATCTCATCCCGCTCGGCATAGCGGCCCATGGGGATCAGGCGATAGTAAGCGTCGCGGGTTTTTTTATCGTGCGTTACCGCCGTCATCTCAGTGTTCACGGGGCCGGGTGCGATTTCGTTTACGGTGATTCCATACCGCGCCAGTTCGACGGCCATCACTTTCGTCAGCATGGTGACGCCGGCTTTCGATGCGCCATAGGCGGCTCGGCCCGTTCCTCCGCGCTGACCCGACAGCGAAGCGATATTGATGATCTTTCCACGTTTTTGCGATGACATGATACGGGCGGCGGCCTGTGAGCAAAGGAAGCAGCCGGTCAGGTTGACTCGCAGCACGTTCTCCCATTGTTCCAGGGTGGTATTCAGAAACAGCCTGGTCAATCCGATCCCGGCGGCATTCACGAGCAGGTCGATGCCGGCCCAATCCCGGGCCGTTGAAGCAACCAGCTTCTCCACTTGCGTCTGGTCGCCAACGTCAACTTGCCGGCCCCGAGCTTTGCCTCCCGAGGCAACAATTTCGGCAGCTGCAGCCTTGGCGTTTTTCGCATCCAGGTCGGCAACGATCACGGAAGCGCCTTCGCTTGCAAACCGGATTGCGATCGAGCGTCCGATGCCGCGACCGGCGCCTGTCACGAGTGCGACTTTGTTTTCAAGCCGAAGCATGCCTTACCAGTATGCAGCCGACCCTCAGGACGAGAAGCCCAGGGGCGGATGAATCGCATGGCCATCTACCCTCAGGCCTTACGTAATCGTTTTCGATATAATCCTAGATTGAGAGGGAAAAACCTGTCAAGCGGTTTCTGAGTAGGTGATCGGCTAGAAGGGTTAAAGTATCCTTCCCTGGCGAGGGTTCCGAGTAGTGACAGATTCGACCGTCAGAACCTGGCAGCAGAGAAGATCGGGCGGAATTGGGCCCCGCGAGGCCGGATGGAGGCAAGTTTAAAGGCGAAGATAAGCCACTTTTTGAGTGGGAAATACGCTGCCATCCAGAAAAGATGCAGACAGTCGCATATTTTGATCCGCGTCCCGTCCCGACCTCTACCCTCAGCCATGGAAGCTGTCCGAATCCTGCCTAAAATCTTTCCATTTCAAATTCCCCCTTGACAGGCACTCGGAGGAGGAGTATCAAAAATAACAATGTAATGGATTTCATTTTTAACCACTCTGGAGCTACGCAGGAGAATTCCACGGCCCTGCTTGTCACTAGGTGTTTTCATCACTACTGCAGTGTTAGTTTATGCCGTGGACAAACGGTGGATTCCATTGGAGCAATCATCAAACGCTCTTGACGCCAACCTTTGCGAGGGTCATATTCTGACTGATTACGATTGCCCATTGGCCGCGGAAAGTGGGTTCCGCATTTGCGAGACCCCATTCTTTCGGCCAGCGGGACACGAAGCCGGTCGAGCACTTTCATCTTGCAGCCTTCACTGGTAACTGGATTGCTTACCCAATGCGTAAAACAGAACGTTCAGCCAAATCAACGCCTTTGGTTCCCACCGTCAAGGAAGTTGCACTGCGCGCCGGCGTTTCCACCGCTACCGTGTCGCGGGCTCTTTCCGGGTCAGCGGGCGTAAGTGAACCGCTCCGTTCGCGAATTCTCGAGGTAGCGCGGTCGCTCTCCTATCGCCCCAACCGCGCCGCGCGTGACCTGCGCGTACGTTCGAGCCGTGCGGTCGGAGTCCTCATTCCGGATATTGAGAATCCCTTCTTCACCAGCCTGGTTTGCGGGATTGAGGACGCTCTGGGCAAGACCGATTACTCGCTGCTCCTGGCCAGTTACAACGAGGATCCCGATCAAGAGACGCGCCGTCTGGAGGTGTTTCGCGCCGAGGGTGTGCGGGGCCTGATCTTCGCAGCCAGCCGTGCCCCGTCCAGCCTCTATACGGAATTGGAGAAATCCGGCATGGCGATGGTCGCGGTCTCGCGCACCCGTCCCCGTTCGAACTTCGATCAGGTTACGGTCGCGAATCGGGACGGCGCCCATGCTGCCACCGCGCATTTGATCCAGCTCGGCCATCAACGCATCGCCATCATCAACGGCCCCCTGGAATTCACCACCGCGTTCGATCGCCAGGCGGGCTACGAAGAAGCGCTCCACGAGTCGGGCATGACCGTGGACGAGAGCCTCGTTGTCCATTGCCCATTCAAGCAATCGGCAGGCTATTCCGCCATGCTGCAACTGCTTGAATCGGCAAATCCCCCCACGGCGGTGTTTGCCGGAAGCAACCTGCTGACGCTGGGCGCCCTGCAAGCCATCCATGAACGCCATCTCGCCATCCCTGGCCAGATAGCGATTGTGGGTTTCGATGAAATGCCCTGGGCGATGTCCCTGCGTCCTCCATTGACAACCGTCGCGCAACCGGCATTTGAAGCAGGACGGGCTGCTGCCGAATTGCTGCTCGCGCGCGTTCGCGAACCCTCCATGCCGCGCCGGCAGGTGGTGCTCGAGACGCGGCTCATCGTTCGATCTTCCTGCGGATTCGAAAGCGCAAAGGAGATTCCGGCGGCGTCACCGGTAAGAGGAGTCAGTTGAAACCATGGCCTGCCACCAATGCAATCTTCCTCCGCTGGTGATGGGTGCGCGCGCGGATTTCACCATTTGAAGCAATACGAAAATCTACCTGGACCCACGTAGCATGAAGCCGACTGCCAGCCAAAATCTCGCCGCAATTACCCTCCCGCCGGCCGCGAATGATTCCGCGTCCGTGGCTTCCAGCCGTCAGCGTTGGGCGGTTGTATGTGCGGTGGTGGCTGTTTCTTTCCTGACAATTCTGGCGCGCGTCGGCATATCCGGCGCCAAAGTTGAGATGGCCCATGACCTGGGAATGAACGATCTGACCTTTGGCCTGGTCTTCGGAGCCTTCGCCCTCGGCTACGCCGTCTTCATGATCCCCAGCGGCTTGTTGGCGGATCGATGGGGCCCCAGGAAGTCTCTCGCGTTCAGCGTATTTTTCTGGTCGTTATTCACGTTATGCACCGGACTGGCCTCCGGGATTGCAGCATTGCTCAGCATCCGGTTCCTGTTTGGTCTGGCCGAGGCGGGCGTCTACCCGCAGGCTACGCGCGCCCTCCACAATTGGACGCTTCCGCGGGAGCGCGGGCTGGCTCTTGGACTTCTGAATATGGGTTCAAGATTAGGCGCGGCTTTTGGATTGGCGATCACGCCCCTGTGCGTGGAACGGTTTGGATGGCGAGAGAGTTTTGTGTGGCTGGGAATCATCGGCGCGATATGGTCGGCGATCTGGTTTTGGTGGTTTCGTGACGGGCCGGAAAGCAAGCTGATCGAGCACGAGTCGAAGGTGGTCCTCGCGGGGGAGGAGAAAACCCGAGATGCGGCAAACAAGACGATCCTCTGGCGGGCTTTTCTTCTCTCGCGAAATTTCTACCTCATCCTCTATCAGTACTTCGCATCCCAGTTTACGTTTTTCATTTGCCTGAGTTGGCTGTTGCCATTTTTGAAAACTCGGTACGCGATCACGACCGGCGAAGCGGGCGCTTACTCGAGTATTCCCCTCTACTGCGGGGCACTTGCAATGTGGGTCGGCGGCACTGCCGTCGATTCGATCTACAAGGCGGGTAAGTGGAAGTTATCGCGCGCACTGCCGGCCATGCTGGGATTCGGGCTGTCCGCAGTGACCTTAATGACGGCGCCCTTCATGCGCACACCGGGAGGGTTCATCGCCTGTTTTGCGTTGACCACAATCGGGGTGGACCTCACCGTGAGTTCCAGCTGGACCGTCTGCTGCGACGTGGGAGGCAAGTATTCAGGGACGCTATCGGCAGCCATGAATACCCTGGGGGCAATGGGTTCATTAGCAAGTTCGTTGCTGTTTCCCCTCCTCATAGGCTGGACCGGAAACATAAAAGTCTATTTCTACCTTGCCGCACTCCTGAACATGGTTGCACTGGGTTGCTGGAGGTATATCGAACCGGCCAAAAGTCTGCTCCGGGAGGAGAGACTGACCGAACAGTGTGCGACGGAGTCAGCAATTTGATCTCACGGCTTCCTGCTTGCATTGCAGTTCGGATTGTGTCGCGGAGCGTGAGAGTAAAAGATTGTTGGAGGGAATTGTGAATCGTCCGCATTTTCATGCAGTCCTTGGCATCTGCCTCGCCGCGTCCTTCGCACCGAATGTTGTTGCACAGTCTCAAAGCCCGGCGCCTGAAACCAGGAACTCGATCAGTATTGAAGGCTGGAGCCTGCAGTCTTCGGCCCATGTTACAGAAACGGGAGAAACGCTTTCGGCTCCCGCCTACCAGGTCAAGGATTGGCACACCGCGGTGGTGCCTGGCACGGTAATTACGTCGCTGGCGAACGACAAAACAATTCCCGACCCGTACTACGGGGTCAATCTGCGCAACCTGATCGGCAAAAAATTCAATAGTGACGAAATCGCTGCCGAATTTGCTATGGATATGGATAGTCAATTTGCCGTTCCCTGGTGGTATCGCACGGCGTTTACTGTCCCGGAGAGTTTCAAGGAAAAAGCCGTCTGGCTCCACTTCGGAGGGATCAATTATCGGGCGGATATCTGGATCAATGGGCAAAAAATTGCCGATGCAAAAACGGTCGTGGGCACGTGGCGTATCTACGAATTCAACGTCACGAATCTGGTACAGCCCGGCGCCCAAAACTCAATTGCAGTCAAGGTCTATCCCCCCACGCAAACGACAGACCTGGCGCTCTCCTATGTGGATTGGAATCCGGGCTTTCCGGACCGCTACATGGGGCTGTTCCGCGAAGTTTCGCTCTCGGCCAGCGGTCCCGTGGCTCTCCGGTATCCCGCCGTCATGTCTCACCTTGATCTACCGGATACAACAAAAGCCCATCTTACCGTTACGGCTCGATTGGTAAATAGTACCGGCGAACCGCAAACAGGAACGCTTCAAGGCCGCATCGAGAATATTCAATTTTCACAGGAGGTGGAACTCAAGCCGCTGGAAACCAGGGAGGTCGTTCTCGACCCGGGCGCTTTCCCTCAACTCAACATTCAGAATCCGCGAATCTGGTGGCCGGCGCAAATGGGAGCGCCCAATCTTTATTCGCTGAAACTGCGATTCGTCATCAAGGGGAGTAACTCCGACAGCGCCGAGACAAGTTTTGGCATCCGTGAAATCACTTCGCAACTGGATGCGAATGACCATCGGGTCTTCTTCATCAATGGCAAGAAATTGCTGATTCTTGGCGGCGGATGGGCCATGGATCTGATGATGCAAAAGAGCAAGCAGCGGATGGAAGACGAGTTTCGATACGTGCAGGGCATGGGGCTGAACACGATTCGACTCGAAGGAATGTTCGAGACGGATGATTTCTTCGATCTCGCCGACCAAAAAGGCATTTTGATCATGCCCGGAATTTCCTGCTCATTGTGGGAAACATGGCCGAAGTGGCAGAAAGAGCAAGTTGACGTCGCCGAACAGTCGGTGCGGTCTCAAATCCTGCGGATGCGGTCCCATCCCAGTATCCTCGTATGGCTAAATGGGAGCGACAATCCTCCCCCGCCGGATATCGAGAAGATGTACCTGGCCATTGAGCGGGAATATCACTGGCCCAACCCGGTGCTCTCATCCGCTTCGCAGCAGTCTACATCCGTTACGGGAAAAGCCGGAGTAAAGATGACAGGGCCCTACGAGTACGTGGTGCCTGAATTCTGGAGCGAAGAGAGGGACGACGAAGGCGATCGAGGAGGGGCATTTGGCTTCAACACTGAAACCGGACCCGGACCGGCAATTCCGCCCATTGAAACGCTAGAGCAAATTCTTCCCAGGGAACACCTGTGGCCGATCGACGATTGGTGGAACTTCCATGCAGGCCTTCACGATTTTAAGAATATTTCCATATTCACGAAATGCCTGAACAAGCGTTATGGAGATGCTACGAGTCTCGATGACTACCTGATGAAGTCGCAAATGATGAGGTATGAAGCGATTCGGGCAATGTACGAGGCTCATAGCCGCAATAAATATACCGCGACCGGCGTAATCGCGTGGATGTTGAACAATGGCTGGCCTTCCTTGATTTGGAATCTCTACGACTATGAGCTACGCGTAGCCGGCGGGTACTTCGGAGCTAAAAACGCACTTGAAGCCCTGCACCCGATCTACGGATACGATGATCGCGCCGTTTGGGTCGTGAGCAGTCAATACCAGGATGCACATAAGTTGCACCTCACCGCCAAAATTTACGACTTGAACATGAAGGAACGCTATTCCCGGCAGGAGGCGCTCGATGCTGCCGCGGACTCTACGAACAATATTTTCACTTTGCCTGAGATTTCCGATTTAACGCCGGTCTATTTTCTCAAGCTGACTCTCGCCGATGCTTCCGGAAAATTGGTTGGTTCCAACTTCTATTGGCTTACCAGCAAGCCGGAGACGATCACACATGGAGTTATTAACCTGGAAGATGGGTTCGCGCAAACCTTTGCGGATTTCCGCCCGCTCAGTCAAATGCCGAAGACAACGGTAAAAGCCACGACGCAGACAACTCAGGATCACAAGGATGTGGTTACACACATCACGTTGCAGAATCACGATGCAACTCTGGCGTTCTTCATTCGCCTGAACCTGAGCGCTTGCGGCAGCGGCAAAGAAATTCTTCCGGTCTTGTGGAGCGATAACTATGTTTCACTTATACCGGGTGAGACTCTGGAACTGACCGCGACCTATCTCGCACCCCATCCAGAACCAGTTCGAGTCGATATTGCCGGATGGAATGTAAACCACTTGGCAGTCGGCTGTGCCGGCGTTTCGCAGTAGCCTCCGCGAACGCGCACTATTTCATTTGCCGTATGAATCAACAAGAGATCAACTGGAATTCATCAGAGGAACAGAGATGCAAAACCGAAATAACACTCAATGCTGGTTGGTTATTTTCTTTCTCGCAGCCACGGCTTTCGTGAACTACATGGGCGCCCAGGACTCGAAGTACGTTCCAGAGGGCATGTGGGATCAGCAGATGATTGCTGCGCCACAGTGCTATGCGCCGAAAGATGAATGGAAGCCAGGCGATGGCGATCGCTCTTGTGAAACCCATGAGGCCTGGTTGAACGATATAACTCACTGGCGGACAGAACGCAGAATCCGGATCGGATACGACGGTTCCCGCTACCAGATTCCTTCCCTGCAATGGACGCAACGCAGTTTCATTCAGCCTCAAATGATGGTCGAGGATCGCTACTTCTATGACCCGGTTTCCGGGAAGTACACGGTCGATCGCTATCTCGACGATCTGGAAGCCAGGTACGGAGGAATTGACGCGGTATTGATTTGGTCGACGTATCCGAATATGGGTATTGATAACCGAAATCAGCTTGATATGGTCAGTTCCATGCCGGGAGGCATAGCCGGTGTGAAACAAATGGTCGCGGATTTTCATCGGCGCGGCGTTCGCGTGCTTTTCCCCATGATGATGTGGGACCAGGGAACGCGAGATCCGAAGGAACCATGGCCCGACGCAATCGCTCACTTTATGGCTCAGATTGATGCAGACGGGATCAACGGTGATACGCAGGACGGCGTTCCCTTGACATTCTTCCAAGCGGCCGAGAAAAATGGCCATCCCCTCGCATTCCAGCCCGAAGGCCCGTTTCAAGACGAAGCGGTTGCCTGCAACCTGATGTCGTGGGGCCAATACAAGTTTCAGTTTGTGCCGGCCGTGGACCGTTTTAAATGGCTGGAGACCCGCCACATGGTGAACATCTCCGATCGCTGGAATCGCGACAAGACGGACGATCTGCAGTTCGCCTTTTTTAATGGGGTCGGATGGGAGAGTTGGGAAAATATCTGGGGAATCTGGAATGGAATTTCCCCTCGCGATGCGGAAGCTACAAGACGTATGGCTACGCTCGAGCGGGCATTAGCTCCCTATCTCAGCAGTCCGGGATGGGAACCATTTTACCCAACAAATTCCTTTGGTGTTTTCTCCAGCAAGTGGCCTCTTGGCAAAGCCACGCTGTGGACGATCGTCAACCGAAATGAATATGACATTAACGGTACACAGCTATTGGCTCAGGCATTCGACGGAGCCCGTTATTTCGACCTTTACCATGGTGTCGAACTTGTTCCGAGCATGACGCGGGATGGGAGTCGAACCAATTGGGCAGCTCTTTCGTTTTCAATCGAGGCTCATGGTTTTGGAGCCGTGCTTCAAGTCGTGGGCGAGCCGGATTCTTCCGTGATGGAATTAATGTCGAAGATGAAGAGTATGACTGCCAAACCGTTGGCCAGTTACTCGAAAGATCGAACGACTCTAACTCAGCGTATCGTCGATATCAAGCCAACCAGGCCGCAATCCTCTCCTTTGCCGGAAATGATTCACATACCACGCAGGGACTTCGACTTTGCCGTCGGAGGAATTGAAATTGAAGGCTCGAATGACGAGGGCGTGGACGTTCAATATCCGTGGGAAAATTCGCCGCGGCGCATGCACGAGCACTTCATGCACATCGACGCTTTCGACATCGATAAGTATCCCGTTACCAACAAGGAATTCAAGGTCTTCCTCGATGCAACGCACTACCATCCGAAAGATGACCTCAATTTTCTGAAAGACTGGCAGAGAGGAATGTACCCTTCAGGATGGGAAGATAAGCCCGTCACCTGGGTTTCCCTTGAGGATGCCCGCGCCTACGCTGCCTGGGCCAGAAAACGGCTTCCCCACGAATGGGAATGGCAATATGTTGCGGAAGGACCCGAGCATAGAAAATATCCATGGGGAGATCTTTGGAGACCCGATGCAGTGCCTTTGCAGGACCAAGGCAGACCCATGCGTGGCCCCGACGAAGTATACGCTCACCCTGCGGGTGTGAGTTATTTTGGAGTGATGGACATGGTGGGAAATGTCTGGCAGTGGACGGATGAATACGTCGACGAGCATACGAGGAGCGCTATTCTACGCGGTGGCAGTTATTATCAGCCCGGGGGCTCCAAATGGTATTTTCCACAAGCGTATCAGAACGGTCAGCACGGCAAGCTTTTGTTGATGGCGCCGAGCATCGATCGTGCGGGCACGCTCGGGTTTCGTTGCGTCACAGACAGTCCTAAGACTCAGCCCTAGCATCGTTCGTCAACAATCACAACGGTACTTCTCGCGAAATTCGTTAGCCCATTGCGGCGCTCGTCTAACGAGCCTGATGCCTTTATCCAAACGGGAAGTGAACACAGGAGAGTGAAATGAAACCAATATTCGCGTTCTTGGCACTAATTGTTACCGTGAATTTGTTTGCTGCTGACACTTATACCCCTCCCCCCGAGTCGGCTGGCGGATGGCGATGGTGCAAGACTCCCGAAGAGGTGCGTTCTCTGGCGGGCATGGACCCTGCAAAGTTGGACCTGATCAAGGAAAGGCAGTTGCAGATGTTCCAGGGGCCATGGCAAATCGTGATCATCCGCAAGGGCTATCTCGTTGCTGAGTGGTATGGCGTTCCAACGATGCCGACCACCACGTTTGACGGTTGGTCCTGCACTAAGTCGTCGACTGGAATCGCCTTCGGCCTGCTTATGGATGATAGTCTTCACCACAAGCTCCCGCATGATGCGCAGATCAATCTCGATACCCCTATTTATGACTATGTGCCGGAAGGCTTTCCACTTACCGATCCTGAGAAGAAGAAGATCAAACTGCGGCATATACTCTCGATGACATCGGGGATCCCCGGCGAGGACCATGGGTTGGTCGGCCTTAGCGCGGCGCCCGGAGGGGGTGACTTCGAGATTGCCCTGGGGAAGCAGCCGAACCGCTTTGGTAAATGGGCCGATAAGCTGACCGGCGAACCGGGGACTGCATGGGAATACTCTGACACAGGCTTCGCTCATCTATCGCTCTTCTTCTACCATGCGACCGGGCGTGAAATTGCAGATTACATGAAGGAGCGAGTCTTCGACCCCATTGGCATTCAGAATGTTGGCTGGGACTGGCAAGGCGGCGTCGCGGGCAATATAGGCCCCCATACGAATCCACATAGCGGCTTGCGTTTCACCGCGCGCGATTTTGCGCGGTTAGGTTACTTGTTGGCGCATAATGGAAAATGGAATGATAAGCAGATTGTTCCTGAGTGGTGGATCGAACAGGCCACTAAAAGTTCCCAGCAATTGAATCCCAGTTACGGGTACACTTTTTGGGTCAATACGGATGGCGTGCTCTGGCCAACCGTACCGAGAGATGCATTCGCCTTCAGGGGATTTACTGCCAGTCGGCTTTATATCGTGCCTTCCCTGGATCTGGTCGTGGCAAGGTTAGGTTACGCACCTCAAAACTGGGGAGAAGAAAACTTGCTTCCAGCGGTGGTGGCGGCTATTGTGGATTCACCCCATGCCATAAAATAACCTTGCTTCTATGCCATGACCCTGCAATTCTACCCCCGCCAGTGCCGCGCCGGGGAACTGGCCGCGCCGGTCTGTGGGGAGCCATGCCTGGAGCTACCAGACACCGGGCCTATCCCACCGGCAAGCAACCCGCGCCAGCGCAGAGACGGCTCGACCGCCGCACCAGCGCCGTGCCCTGGCCTCCATTCACCAGCGCCGGGGGAATCTATCTCTCGCAAACCAGCGGCGCGCTGTAGGGAATTCTGGCGCAATTCTGGTGCGAAAAATGGGCCGAAAAACTGTGGGGGAAATTGTGGGGAGTGTGGTCGAATTTGGGGGGAGTCCCCACAGTAAGCCGGGGGGAAGCAAAGTAATGGAGGCTTCGCAAATACCCCTATAAACATTGGACGAAAGTAAACTGCGGTAAATGGCGGCAAGGCAGAGAAGAGCGCCCGGAAGGGACTTCTAAGCCGGGGGTTGTGGGTTCGATCCCCGCCTCGCCTACCATCTAAATCAATGACTCACGCAGTCTCCACCTTTGCCGGAGGATACTTAATCGCAAAGGAGCGAGGCTTCGGAAAAGGCTTGTGCCTGGTCTTCCGAATCCTGCTCGGAATCTGCGCTTTCCGTTGGCCGAGACGTAAAGAATAGCTCCACCTGGGCCAGCACTTCGGCGCCGGTGCGGGCTTGGTAGATGGCCGAGCGCAGCTTTGCGCCGCCCGGCACGCCGTGTGTGAACCAGGTGGCAAACTGCTTCATCTTGCCGGACGTCTCGCCCATGCGGGCGTCGCGGGGCAGGTCTTTGGTGGCCTCAGCCTCGTCCAAAAGCATTTGGAAATAGGCGCGAATCATCCGGTAGCGGTCCTCGACCGTGGGCCGCTCATAGGTGCCGGCGGCCGTGTACTGGGCGATCTGGCGGAAGATCCACGGGTTGGCCGGCGCCGCGCGTCCGATCATGACCGCGTCGCAGCCGGTGAGGGCAATCATGGCCGCTGCGTCCTCAGGGGTGCGAATGTCGCCGTTGCCGATGACCGGAATCCCCACCGCCTGCTTCACCTCGGCGATCCACTCCCATTGCGCCTGGCCGCTGTAACCCTGCTCACGGGTGCGGGCGTGCAGCGCCACTGCATTGAGCCCCTCGGCTTCAGCCATCCGCGCGAGCTCGACACAAACGATCTGCTGCTCGTTCCAGCCCATGCGAAATTTGACGGTGAAGGGAATCGTCACCGCCTTGCGCACGGCGCGAAAAATTTCGCCGATGCGCGGCAAGTCGCGCAGCAGGCCCGAACCGCCGTTGCAACCCACTACGCGCTTGGCCGGGCAGCCCAGGTTCAGGTCCACGAGGTCGAAGCCGGTCTCTTCCACAATGCGCGCGGCTTCGGCCAGGGTCTCCGCGTTCGATCCGAAGAGTTGCGCCCCGATGGGGTGCTCGTCGTCATAAAAGGTGAGATAGCGCCGGCGTTTTGACTCCCGCATCCGTGCCAGCCCGTCGGCGGAAGTGAACTCGGTCATCAGCAGCCCGCAGCCGGATTGGGTATTGGTTACGGCGTCGTCGATCGATTCTTTGATCGCAGGGTGGGCTTCAGAGACGGCTGAAGTCGTGAACAAGCTGGCATGGCGAATAAAGCGGCGGAAAACCGTATCCGTGACCCCGGCCATGGGCGCCAGAATCGTGGCTGGAGCCACCAGGACCGCTCCCAGGCGCACCTCTGCCGGGACCCGCGCCTCCGCAGGCATCGCGTGCTCCCTGGGGTTATCCCAGTCTTTTTTTACGGTAAAACCTTTGCCTGCCATGTGAACCGCCTGCAAATCTCCGTGCCCCATATCAGCCCGGCAGCTCATTCACTTGATAAACAAATGGCTTGCCACGTGATTCCGGATCCCAACCCGCCGCTATCGCTTGCCTAACATGAGCTTCGACCTTCATTGTCAGGATCGCCGGCCGGGCAGGATCAATCCTCGTGAAGCCGACCTTTTGCGTTGTTACCGTCGGATACTCCAGAAAAAGCTCGCGACGCGTGCCCTCTGCAACTCTTACATGAATTGCAACGCCCTTCCACCCGTCCGCAGTGCACAATTGCTGCTCGCGGTGCAGACGCCAGATCAGGGAGAAACCGTCTATGGCCATCTTGGCCTCAATCGAGCGTTTTGCGCGTGGCATGGCCGGTCACATCTCACATTCAGAACGTAGCAGTTCAAAACAAGGCATTTTTGTGTCTGTTACAACGAAGTTGGGCCTCCGCCGCAGCGGAGGCCCAATGGTACCTGGCCGTGCGTGGTGCGCCGGTTACTTGGCCGCAGCCGCAGCCGCCTGTGCTCCGTCGGACTTGGCATACTTGCGGCGGAAGCGCTCTACGCGGCCCGCTGTGTCCACCAGGCGCTGCTTGCCGGTAAAGAACGGATGGCAAGCCGCGCAGATTTCCACGTGAATGTCGCCCTTGTGAGTCGAGCGGGTCTCAAAGTTGTTTCCACAGGCGCACTTGACGTGCACCGCAGCGTAAATGGGATGAATTTTTTCCTTGGGCATCTCTTCGGACAGACCTTTCCTGCAATTCTCTTATTGTAGGGGGATTTGGGCGGTTTAGCAATGTGCAGGGATCAGGGATCAGGGGTCAGGAGGCAGAAACGGCCCTAAATCTCGGCGCTGATTCTAACCGCATGAGAGCAGAAAACAAAGGCTCGTGACTCGCCGGAGAAAGAGAGTGCAGCTCCCATGACTGATTCCTGATCACTGACCCCTGATCCCTGATCCCTGTTTCTACTGCGCCAGCGCCTTCTCGATTCCCGCTTCCGCCAGCGGCGCCATGATCGCGTAGCCGACCGGGTTCGGATGCACGCCGTCTTCGCTCAGCTTTGCGGGCAGCCCGTCGCGCTGGTCCTTCATCGGTGTGTGGTAGTCCACATAGACGATACCCTTTTCCGCCGCGTAGGCCTTGATCCATGTGTTCAGCGCCTCGATCTTCAATGCCGGCGCTTTTCCCGGCGTCCAGGAAAAGTCGAAGGCCGGCAGCACCGAGCACAGCACTACGCGAATGTGGTTGGCTGTCGCCAGTTCAACCATCGACTTCAGGTTGCCTTCCGACTCCTCCATCGTCATCGGTCCGGTATTCTCGGCGATGTCGTTGGTGCCGGCCAGAATGACCACCACCTTGGGCTTGAGATCGATCACGTCCTGGCGGAAGCGCAGCACCATCTGCGGCGAGGTTTGGCCGCTGATGCCCCGGTTGATGTAGGGCTTGCCGGGAAACGATTCGTCAAGATGCCAGCCGTGGGTGATGGAGTCGCCCATGAAGACAACGCGGTTTTCGCCTGCGGCGGGTGGGGCCAGCGCCAAATCGTTCTCCTTGTACTTGCCCAGCCAGGGCCAGTCGTTCTTCAATTGCTCCTCGCGCGTGATCTGTGCGGCGGTTGCCGGCGCGGCGGCGGGCGCGGCTTTGGTCTCAGGCGCGGTGGCTGGAGCCTGGGCTGCGATAGCGGAGGTTGACAGCAATCCGGCGAGGGCCAGCGAATAAATAACGGTGCGCAATGTAATTCGATTCAAAATGTGGACTTCCTCTCTTCGCGGGCCGTGGAATCGATCTCCCGCACATCTTCATTCAATTGTAGGCAATCGCCCCTTCGGCCGAGCGGAGCTATTTCACAATGGGCGGGGCGGCGGGGCAATGGAGCATCCTGCCTGACTTTACCGCCTCATGGCTGCCTTGAAATCTTGGCTTGCATCTCTTCCAGCGAGACACATTTTGTCTCCGGGTAGAAGAGGGAGACGACAATGAGCTGAATCACCATCATGATGGAGAAGAGCGCGAACGGCTTGCCTCCGGAGTGAGCTGCGACGACCGGGTAGATGCCGGAGACCAGCGCGTTCATGGTCCAGTGAGTGAAACTGCCGAGACTGGCGCCCTTGGCGCGCACGTCGGTGGGGAATACCTCGCTGAGATAGACCCAGATGACGGCGCCCTGAGAGAAGGAAAAGAAGCCGATGAATGCGATCAGCAGCCACACCAAAAGATTGTGGTGGAGACCGGTAAAGAAGATTTCGGCTACGCCGGCCAGGCAGACTGAGGTGCCTGCCGCGCCGATGATGAGCATGCGCTTGCGCCCCAGCTTGTCAATCACTGACATGGCAAGGATGGTGAATAGAAAATTTGTGGCTCCCACAGCGACCGCTTGCAAATTGCTTGTAACCTTGTCGAAGCCGGCCTGCGCAAAAATATCGTTGATGTAATAGAGGATCGCATTCACTCCCGTCAGCTGATTGAACATGCTGATGGAGATGGCGAGAAAAATGGGGAACCTGTGCGCCTTTGAAAAGAGCCGATGGTGGGATGTGACTTCTTCGGGATTCCGGGCAAGCACCATCTGTTGCAGAAGGCTCTCGGATTCGCTTCCGGCAATTTGTTGCAGAACCTTTCCAGCTTCCGCTTCGCGTTTCCGCTCCACCAGCCAGCGCGGGCTCTCGGGGATGGTCAGAGTGAAAACACCAAAGATGAATGCGGGTATGGCGCTCACGCCCAGTTTCCAGCGCCATTCCAGGGGTCCAAGCGAGGCCAGGCTAAGAAGATAATTTGAAAGATAGGCGAGGAGAATTCCGCCGCAGATATTGAACTGGAAGAGACTGACTAAGCGGCCTCGCCACTTGGGCGGCGCTATCTCCGCGATATACATGGGGCCGGCAACCGAGGAACCGCCAATCCCTATGCCGCCAATCACGCGGAAGGCGACCAGGGCAAACCAATTCCAGGCAAACGCACAGCCCAATGCCGAGATAAGATAGAGCGCGGCCAGCACAAGTAAGGTCCGTTTGCGCCCCCATTTATCCGCCGGACGGCCGACAAAGGCCGCTCCCAGAATCGTGCCCACCAGTGCGCTTGAAACTGTCAGCCCCAGCATGGACGGAGACAAGCCATAGGCGAGAGTCAGACTATGGGTAACGCCAGAAATGACCGCCGTATCGAATCCGAAGAGCAGGCCGCCCATAGCGGCTACCAGCGCGCTCAGCGCAAGGAAGATCCTCGCCCGGCTCATGGCTGCATCGCCGTTAACTTCCATGCGCAATCGCCTCATCAATGAAATTCAAAAGCGAGTGTATCAGAAACAGCGCCTCTCCCGAACACACGCGGACTCCGGGTGGTGGGTCAGTTTGAGAGGCAGGACTGAACGGATTATTGATGTTTCTACACGAGCGGCATGCCTGAAGCGGCGGTGAGAGCCGATGTTTTTTCCACAATTGGAGCCGCGCGACGCACCGGCGCGCTCCCAAGGCGATTGCGCTAGGCTTGATGCAGATGAGTGCATGCACGATTTGCGATGGAGTCGGCCTGGTGCGGGTGGTCAATGATGCCGGCGACTGGGTTTCCCGCGCCTGCGAGTGCCAGGAGATGGTGCGCCAGGAGCGCCGGCTGGCCGCCGCGCACATTCCCGAGCGCTACCGGCATTGTTCGCTTGACAACTATGTAACCATCCGTCCCAAAACTCATGCCTCTCAGCGCGATGCCCGGAGAACAGCATCTGCGTTTGTCAAGGAATACCCGGTCGGCACCGGCGGCAGGGGACTGCTTTTTACCGGCTCCATAGGCGTGGGCAAAACCCACCTGGCCGTGGGCGTGCTAAGCCGGCTGGTGCAGGAGCGCGGTGTTCGAGGTCTTTTTTGCGACTACCGCGAACTGCTCAAGAGCATCCAGAACAGCTACAACCCCCAGGTGCATACCACCGAACTCGAACTGCTCCAGCCGGTCTTTGCCGCCGAGGTGCTGGTGCTGGACGATCTCGGCGCGCAAAAGCCCAACGAGTGGGTCTGGGATACGGTCGCTCTAATCCTGAATACCCGCTACAACGACAAACTATCGACCATCATCACCACCAATTATGCTGATCTTCCGGCGGGCCAAGGATTCCAAGCCGATCCCGACGGCAAAAAGCCCGCGAAGAGCGAAGATACCCTGGGCGACCGCATCGGCGACCGCATGCGCTCTCGCCTGGCCGAAATGTGTGTCCGTGTCGAAATGATAGGAGAAGACTATCGTCAGACCGTCAAGAAAGCCAACTTCGGTTAGCTTCGGGTCTTTCGACGATCTTTTTTGACGCAGTCTGTCCCACGGAAAGGAATCCATGCGCAAGACGTTGGAAGCCATCAGCCTGGGAGCGTTGGCGGTGCTGATTTGGAGCACCTACCGCGCCCTCACCGGTCCAAATCATCTGCCTGACAAAATTCCAACGCACTTTAATCTGGCCGGCCAGCCAGACGGCTGGGGCACGCCTGCCATGCTGCTGGCGCTGCCGGCCCTGGCCGTGGCTCTCTATCTGCTCATCACCGTCGTGGCGCGCTTCCCCTCCTGCTTCAATTATCCGGTTCGGGTGACGGCCGGGAACCGTGGCCGCCTTGAGCCTCTGGCCCTGGGCATGATTGCGTGGCTCAAGGCCGAGGTGGTTTGTCTTTTTGCGTGGATTCAGGTCTCGACGATCGAAGCGGCGCGACGCGGGTTGGGCGGCCTGCCCCCGGCGCTCATCCCGGTATCCCTGGTGGCCATCTTTGTGACTGTCGCCTGGTACATTGTGGCCATGCGCCGCGTGGCCTGAATCAAGAGCGCAGGCATAGTCCAACTCCCGGTCCTGTATTTTGGATCGTCTTCAGCGGCTCAAAACACCCACAAACTGCAGAGCAGCACCAGCATGGCCGCGATGGTCATGACCTGGTAGCAAAGGTTTTCCCGCCGTTGGGATTTCGCATTCGCGCCGTGGAGTGCTGGCAGAGATGTGGATGCGGTTTGGGGAGAGGGTTGCATCGTGGGCCTGTCTTTCAGTGCCTTTTGGCAAGGGTTACGGATGAGGAGCGGCGCCTGTTTTCTGCGCTCTTGATTCTGAGACGCCGTACGCCCGCTGGGGATGCCGGAAAAGGGAGCAAATCCGAACAAGATTCTGCGCCTGCAATGACTATCGGTCAATGGCGAGAAAGCGTAACTCAAATAACAAGAATGGAGGATGCCGGAGTATTCCTTAGGTAACGGGTGTAGAATTTCGCTCGTGAGTACTGGTCCCGATCTCGATCTCTCCCCTCCCACCCAGGCTCGGGAACGCAACTGGCTGCCACTGGCCCTGGCTGTCGCGGTCGTCCTGATAGCGGCTGCGGTTGTGGTGCTGGTTTTTGAGCATCCCAAAACGGTGAAGGTGACGCCCATCTCCGCCGCTCCTGACGCCTACGCCCCGAGCCTGCCCATTACCGGCGTGGCCATGAGCGAGTCATCCAACCTGGCCGGCGGCAAGATTACCTACCTTGACGGGCACATCGCCAACACCGGCGGCCGCACCGTTACCGGGGTCACCGTGCAGGTGCTCTTCCGCGATGCCGCCCACGAAGTGGCGCAGAACGAGACTCTGCCGCTCAAGCTCATCCGCATGCGCGAGCCCTACGTCGATGTCGAGCCAGTCTCCGCGGCCCCGCTCAAGCCCGGCAGCGAGCAGGACTTCCGCCTCATCTTCGACGCGATCTCCCCAGACTGGGACGGCGCCTATCCTGAATTACGCGTGATTCACGTCGAGACAAAATAGCCTCCTCCGTGCGATTCCAGGCTCCTGCCCGCTTATTATCGTCGGGAGCCGATTTTCCTGTCCCATCTTCTCCGTCCGGGTGTCCAATGAGAGAACAAATCGTTCCAGCGGAGGATGCGATGCACAGGTGCGATGCGGGATGCGAGGGCAAGCGGCGCGCGGTCGGTCTTGCGGTACTGATGCTGGCGCTGGCGGGGTTGGCCGCCGGCCAGGACGCGCAGAAAGCCGGGCTGAAGGTGAGCGAAAAGCCGCTGACCGCCGAGCAGCTTGCGGTCTACC
>Ga0182027_10003336_pt1 | contig 25553 bp, 16 predicted proteins | sample 712E1DmetaG_FD_121300 | JGI IMG/M metagenome (GOLD analysis project Ga0182027, IMG submission 121300) | Permafrost microbial communities from Stordalen Mire, Sweden - 712E1D metaG (Illumina Assembly) | ecosystem: Environmental > Terrestrial > Soil > Wetlands > Permafrost | place: Sweden...
CGCAGGCGCCGGAGGTGGCGCAACGTGCGCGGTCTCGTAACGTTGCAGCTTGTAGAAGACCGGGGTCACTTCGAACGGCATCTTGTCGCGGGCGTTCATAGGCGCGTAACGCTTGGCGTCCAGCATGTGCACCGAGTCGTCCCAGGGATCGACCTTCAGCCAGCTTCCCAGCGGCAGCGCCGCCGTCTGGGTCAGATCGTCCCAGTTGATCTTGGGAGCCATCTTGCCCAGGTCGGCCATCCAGGGCGTCCCGTCCGTCTTCAGCAGCGAGTCGCCCAGCGTGGGCGTATTCATTGCCTTCAGTACCTTGGACCGGTCAACCAACTGCGCAAGGTAGAGTCCGGCATTCGGCAGCCGGTCCTTGTACATCGAGGCTTGCAGGTACTGCATCGCCGTCTTGGCAGCCTCCTCGTTGTCGTGGTCGGTGTGGTACATGTTGATGCGCTTGAAGGTCGTTTCGTCCGGGAACAGCAACCGGTCGTTGAAGGCATAGCGGGTGTCGATGTGGTGGCCCATGGCGACGTGCGCCAGTTCCATCGCAATCACGCTCGCAATCGCTTCTTCGCTGGGCAGGCTGTCGATCAGTCCCTTGCTCAGCAGAATGGTGTTGCCCACCGTGGTTGCCTCAACCGTATCGGTGAGCAGAACCCGGACATGAATCTGGTCGGTGAAGTTGAGGTTGTTGGGCACAATCAGGTTGATGACGATCTGGCCCAGAACCTTGTCTTCGTATCCGCCCGGCGTCTGCGGCGCCACCAGACCGGCTTCCACCAGGCGGTCAATCACGTTGTTCTCCGCCTGCGTGATCCACATCCGCGAGGCCTGCAGCGGACCCACGTCCTGCGAGTCGTTGCTGCGGTCCACCGCGTCGTCCACCTTCACGCTCACGTTCTCGCTGTCGCGCGTGGGCAGCTTCAGAGAGTAGCCCCAGAAATGCGTCTGCGCCTTCAGGCCAACCGACTTCGAGCTTTCGGTACGCTGCGACTCTTCCACATAGACCGCCACCGGAAGCCAGATGCCCGGCTGCACGTTCATCCGCCAGCTATCGAAGTGGAAGTAATACTTAGAAGAGTCCTCGGAGGGAGATCCGGTGTAGGTGCCGTTGAACCGCACCACGTTGGCGTTCTGATCCTCGATCCAGATGCGGCCGTAGAACCGGCCCATCCCGTTTACCCTGGGATGCACGTCGAATACCCAGGTCCTGACCGTGCCCAGAAACTCGCGCCGCACGAAGCCGAAAACATAGTGCTGCTGGTCGAAGCCCGACGGATCGATGAACATCATCTGCATGAAGCCGGTGGTGGAATAGGTGAATCGTTCCAAACCAAGCAGCTTCGTCAACCCGGTGATGCTTGCAAGCGAACTCTTGAAGAATCCCGCCTTGCCCTCTGTCCTTGGCACGTATCCCTTGTCGAAGAACGCCTTGCCGAAGTCCACGCGGCTCAACTGGTACTGGTCCTCCACCGGCACTTCGTAGAGCTTCTCATCCGGACGCGTGTCCTGGATGTAGGTCTCCACCAGCGGCGTGCGCATCTTGATGTCTTTGATCAACACCTTTTCCTGCGCCACGGACCTTTCCACAAGGGCTGCCTGTTCGGGGGTCAAAGCGCGAGCCTGCTCGTACTTGGGTTGCTTCTTCGCATATGAGCAGGACACGCTCAGAATCATCAAAAGGAAGGTGAGGGATAGCTTCCGATAAGTCACGTCAGACTCCTAAGTAATTTCTGCTATTTCGTGCACCGGCCGTTTGCGTCGTTCGGATTTGCAATGCCAGGCAGTTAGAATCTCACGGTCGATACCAACCGCTATGCCAGTTGGAACGTGATCGTGATGTTGGTTGTTAAGTCCACCGGCCGGCCATCGCGCGTTGCCGGACGAAAACGTATCTGTTGCGCCACTCGGCGCGCTTCTTCATCGAGTCCGTGGCCCAATCCGTGCAACACGCTTTGCACCACCACCTGACCGGAAGCGGTGAACGTGACGCGCAGAACCACATCGCCTTGAACCTTCAACTGCCGAGCCTCACTGGTGTACTGCACAGCGGGCTTGGAGATGACTTCGAGGTCTGTCGACATTGGCGCAACGGCCATTCTGGGTGCAACCGGAGCGGCGGTGGCCACCGGAATGCCGGCGGAGCCTACCTTGCCATAGTTTCCGGCGGGTCCGGTTCCTGTTGCTCCTGGAATGCCTGCCGAAGCCACTTTGCCAACTACTCCAGCGTTCGAGCCCGACTTTAGTCCATTGCCGATGCCGGTGGAGCCTACGACTCCATGTGGCGCAACCGCCGGGCCCTGCATGCCGCCATAAGGATTGCCAATTGCCGCTATAGTCGCCGGACGAGTCGCGTTCGGATTCGGCGTAGCCCCAAACGTCTGGCCAAAATGAACTGGCGCAGTCGAAGGCTTGACCCTGTTATCCTGCGCGGGCATCGCTGCCGTCAGCGCCGCCTTGGGCTGCGGAGCCAGAATCACGGCCGGCTTGGGTGCTTCCTTCACAACCGGCAGTGTTACCTTCGCCTCCATTTGGATCGGCTTCGGTTCCGGCTTAGGCTTCGGCATTTCAATCTTCGGAGCTTCCATCTCAAGCTTGGGTGGCGCCGGCGGTGGCGGCAGCTCGGGCGGAGGAAGCACCTTCACCTTTGGCGGCTCCGGCGGTTTAGTGGGCACAATCAGTTCGGTGAACTCGTACTTGTGCACATCAATTACGTGTTTTACCGTCATTCCAATGATGAGAGCAAATGCGAGGATCGAGGCATTGATGGTTGCACTGGCAATAAATGGGCCAGCACTACCTTCCGGTTCGGGGAGTAAGCCAAAATTGGTTCGACCTGGGGTGTAATCCACCGACATGATTTCAGTCCTCGTAATAAACCGCCAATGTGGAGCAGTTTGACTTCAAAGCAGCCACGAGCGGAAGCCTGGGGAACCTGGATGAATCAGCGCGCGATAACCGTCGTGGACATTCAAACGAATGAGTAGCACTTCTTAGCGCGGCTGATTACCGCCATCGAGGTGTTTCTAAACATAATTATCAGCAGAAATCGAGAGATCTAAATACCACAAAGTCATGTATCCGCTGTGACCAAGGTACCGGCTGTGTCCCACGGAAGTTGTAGCCCAGTGCTGAATACGCCGCTTTTTACGGGGCTTCGTCCGCGCGGTCCTGGAGAGCTCTAAAAAGAGGTACTCACCTGGAACGAAGTACGGCGCCCGACTTGGAACTCCTCCGGCTCGGGAAATCGGCCGCAATGCAACCGTGAGAATCGCAAATCGCGGGCCGATTCGAGTGGGCTACACTTATCGCTGGTGTTCCCACGGTGTGTGGCCTGTCTCGTATGCGCGGGACGGAAAATATCAAGACGGAGAGCTTTATGAGAAGAGCGATCGTTTTCACCCTGCTGGCCTGTTTCGTTCTGGCGGCGTCCCCTGCAAAGAGCCAGGTAAAGATGACAAAGGAGCAGATGCTCTTTTACACCTCGGACTGGAAGGGGGATCGTTTTGCCGATGGCCGCCCGAAGCTGCCGGACGCGTTACTCAAGCGCGCGGTCGACATGTCGATTGAAGACGTCTGGGATTTTCTGCGCAGCAAGGGATTCCAGAATCAGTTCGAGGGGGGCTGGCAGGCTCTCCACATCGAAAAACCCTTTGCAGGCCGCGCGCTCACGGCTCAGTACATGCCGTTGCGCCCCGACATGGCCAAGGCCATCGCAGCCGAGGGCAAGGCTGAAGGACGTGTGAGCGGAAACAATATGTGGCCCATCAACGAACTTGAGATCGGGGACGTTTATGTTGCCGATGGCTTTGGGAAAATCATCGAGGGCACTCTGATCGGGTCCAACCTCGGCAACGGGATCGCCGCACATACGCATACCGGATTCGTGTTCGACGCGGGTATCAGAGACAGGGAAGAGAATAGCGAGATTCCTGACTTCAACGGGTTCTTCCGCGGATACGATCCCTCCGCGTGGGCGCAGATGGAGTTGACGGCGATCAATGCGCCGATTCGCATTGGACGCGCAGTGGTGCTGCCGGGCGACCTGGTTCTGGCCAAGACGGACGGGGTTCTGTTCATTCCTGCGATTCTGGCTGAAGAGGCAATCAGCACCGCGGAGTTTACCGCTCTGAAGGACGACTATAACTTTGAATTGAATCGCGAGGGCAAGAACGGCGCTCAATTCGAAGGTGGATGGACCGTCAGTAAATACGATGGCCTGGCAAAATGGATGGTCGCCCATCCTGAGAAGCTGAAGATGCCGCAGAGTCAGTTTGACGCGCTGTTGGCTAAATCAAAGGAACATGCGGACCGCTGAGACGGTTGCATCGATCGAAGAAAGAGGGGCGCCGGATCGATGCCCCTCTTTCTTTGATGGTCAGCGGCTATGCGTTGGTGAGGTTGTGAAGCCCAGGCAGACTACCCAATGACGGCGGCAGCTCCTTCATGGGCCCCATCCACTTCAATTCACGGTCAATGTCGGGATGGAGCTTGTATTTCTTTGCGACCGAGGCGATTGTTGCGCCGGTCACTTCAATCTTCGTCAGATCGTATTGGCCGAGTCCCGCCTGAGCGCAGTAACGGAGATAGCCGACCCAATCGGGATTGACGCCCATCGCTTCAATGGCGACGCGATCCGCGGCGATGAAGTCGGTGGAAGCGATGGCAATGCGGGAGGGAACCGGAGTGCCATTGCCGGGGCCTGCCCCTTCCATGCCTTCAAAGCCGTCGATCACAGCCACTCCCCAATTCGGCTGCAACTTCTGCGCGGTCAGCAGCATGTTGTAGTGGGTCTGGCGGACTCCGGCGTGGTACTTCCGCTTGTCGTTCCAGCGCGGCTCGCCGGGAGCGCTGTGCAAGGGGGTTCCGAGCACCATGTTCTTTACCGACATGGTGGCGACCACGGTGTTATGGGTCTTGAGCATTGCGCTGCTGATCACGTAGGCGTCGGGGTCCAGCAGCCGTGCCGCCAAACGCACTGGAGTCACATGCAGGTCGAAGTCGATCAGCGGGATGGTCTCGTATCTCCCCTCGCGGTTCAGATCTACGAGACTCACTTTTTGCGAGCGCCGTTCCTTGGCCAATTCGTTGTACTTGAAGTTTTCAAACCCTTCCAACGTGTCTTCGGCGGAGGATTCGGCGATGATTACCGGCCCATGAAAGCGGGGTTCCAGGTAGTCGAGGATGCCTGCAAGCGAATCCACGTGCGTCGACGCCAGTTGATTCCGGCTGCTGACGCAGTTGGGCTTGATCACGACGTACTTCTTGCGCTTCAGGTCCGCCTGAATCTGATCGTCAATGCTAACCAGCGCCTGATAGACATTCGCGCGGCGGATGTCGCCCTGGACAAGCGCAACCTTCGAGGGCGCGGAAAAGTCCGGAGCCGCGGGCGCGCTCGTTAAAGATGATTGCGCCGCACTCAGGAGCCGCGACTGCAATAAAACTCCGGTTCCAGCAAGCTGAACAAAATCCCTGCGCGAAAGACTCATCGGCCACCCTCTTGCTTACGACATCCTCTATGGTGGACGCGGCATCTAACTCCTGGATGTGAGCTGGAACACACGCTCGGGATGCTGCCCTGCGGCGTCCCGAGCGTTTTGTGGCTGATCGGGCTGGAGGCAAGTCTACCCGGCCCTTTCGACGACCAGGGCCGCCTGCAGCATCGCCTTCGCATAGGCAATGTCGTAAAGGTCGCCTGCGTATCCGCCGCCGCCGGGATAGCCTTTGATCGGTCCGCGGGCGCGGTCGTAGTCCAGCGCGCGCGGATGCTCAGGATAAAGTTCCCGCGAGTATTTCAGCCGCACCAGTTCGCGCATTACCGCGAACATGTTCACGTCGCCTTCGTCGATGAAACCTTCGTCGTACTTGACATAAGGCTTCATCACGCGCGGGTTGCGGTAGTGCACATGATTGATGCGGTCCCTGGAGCCGAAGTAACGGCAGACTGCCACTGGATCTTCACCCATCTCTTTCGTTACGCCGCAATCGAAGGTGATGCCGTTCGCCGGGCTGTTGACGATTTCAATCAGGTGCTTCCATCCGGCTAATGTGGCCATGATCTGCTGCGATCCGCGGCTGAGTGGAAATGGCGGATCGTTGGGATGCAGGGCCAGGCGCACATTCGCTTTTTCGGCAACCGGAATGACCGCCTTCAGGAAGTAAGTAATGTTGGCCCACATCTCGTCGAGAGTGCGCGCGCCTTCTGTGGACAGCGGCGGCAGATCCTTCACCCGGTCATAGTCCACGCCCGTTAGCCCTGCGCCGCCTCTACCGGTTTCTTCGTAGTAACCTTCCATGGCGCGGTGGGCATAGAAATTGTATTCGACAACAGGAATGCCAACCTGGCCCGCGGCTTGAATTGACTGCCTGACTTTCTCGATTTCCTCATCGCGGCCGGGCTTGCCGTAGAGGTTGTTTGGAAATCCGCCAATCATCAGGTTGCCCAGGGCGACGCCGCCTGCCTTCAGTTTGTCGGCCAGCGGTTGAAGCTGGCTGGCGGTCCATGGAATCGCCGGGCCGCCGCTCAAGACGTGATAGACGCCAAGTTGCACTACTCCGCGAATGGCCTCATCGGTAACACCGTCGCCGAGGATGATGGCGCAGGCAATTTTCGGCGTGCCCGCGCCTTCCTGCGGCATGCCGTCGCCAAGCCACCAAGGCTTTTCGCCGGACTGTGCCGAGGCGATCGGCAGGAGCGCGGGTGCAAGTGCGGTTGTCGCCATTCCTTTGAGAATCCCTCTTCGCGAGATGCCGGATGTCATGCTCAAACGCTCCTGTGCATTGAAATTGGCTGCGGCTATGGATTCTTCCACATTGCGCTTGCCTTCGTCTACCAGAGCGAGACTGAGGTTATCACGTGACGATCTGCCTAAGTGTCTGGTTCTTGCTCATAAGAAATACTCTAGACACGGAAAGTATATACACCGCAATTATTATGAACGGGTACCACAGGCCGCCCGGAAACATTCCTTTCGCATGGACTAGAAGGTCCAAATAGATGACATGAATTGCATAGACTCCAAGCGTAAGTGTTGCATAAGTGCTGAGGAAGTGAGCACTGGGCAATACCGCATTCGACAATGCAATCAGCGCAAACCCTATTCCGACGAAAAAGGTCCCCAGCAGATAGTCCGGGAGTATTTTAACTTCGAACCTGGCTATTAGGAGATAGAGTTCCAAGAAATGAAGCATGTAACCAACCGCCAAAAACACGCAGCCCTTCCAGAGCCAGCTTCGATTCGGTTTCATCGTTGATAGAAAATACCCGGAAGCAAAGAAAGCAAGCCCTTCAAACGGCCCATTTCTGGTGCTGAATGCAAAATGTATTCCGATGGGGGTGTACGCATATGCCCCGCCCAACAATCCAATGATGTACAGGACGGCGGAGAATGTTAATAAGATATAAATCCGGCGCGTGAACAGCAAGCACGCGCAAGTTATAGCGCTGATCATCAGTGCCGACAAGAACCATAAGTGGTCGGACGTCCCCACGAGGAGGAATCTGAGAGGATGCTTTGCTACGTCCAATACGTGCGAGAAGGTTATCTTTAGAAGCCCCACAGGTCCATACTTGAAATCTCCAAATATGTCGTAGGGAAGAAGATAGATAAACGACCACGCCAAAAAGACAATCAATACCCGCTTTACGAACTTTATAGACGTCTGCAGAATGTCGGCGCCGGCAATAATCTTCTTTCCCCAGAAGTATCCCGAAATAATGAAAAAATATGGGACTGCAAAGCGTGCCGCCTGGTTCGCAATTAGAAGGGGATTTGAGAATTCAGTTATATGCCTGGTGGCGGGAAACGAAAGTGAAGTCACATGGAGAGTGATTACGGCAATGACGCCGATAATCTTGAAAAGATCAACTCCTGGGATGCGCTTCATCCTTGTCCTTCTGGCGAGATCCCGATCTGTGGATTCTATCATGCAAATTCGTCGCTTCCAACAGCTTCCCAAACGCGCCGCCAGCCTGGAACTCGTCGACTAGCGGCGGAGGGGTGCTTGCTGGCCATGGCCTGTGCGGGAGTAAGATGAGACGACAAATTCTCTCAAAAGGAAAACATCATGTCCCAGGACAACAGGCCCACGGTGAATCGTCGCAGCGTACTCAAGTCTTCATTAGCCATGCTGGCCGGCGGAGCGCTTGCCCGGACCGCAGAGGCCACCGAGCCAGCGATCAAGAACGTGAATCTCGCCTCAAGCCCGTCGACGTTGAAGATTACCGACATGCGCTATGCGGTGATCGTCAAGCCGGGGCCGAGCCCTTGCGTTTTGATTCGCATCGACACCAACCAGGGTGTCTACGGCCTGGGGGAAGTGCGCGATATCGCCGGACCTCAGTATGCAATGGTGCTCAAGAGCCGCATTGTTGGTGAGAATCCGCTGAGGATCGACTATCTCTTTCAGAAGATAGCCCAGTTCGGAGGTAATGCGCGGCAGGCGGGCGGCGTCTGCGCCGTCGAGATGGCGCTGTGGGACATTGCCGGCAAGGTCTACAACATTCCCGTCTACCAGATGCTTGGCGGCAAATGGCGCGACTCGATTCGGATCTATGCCGATACAACCGAGTCGATGGACCCGAAGGAGTACGGACTGCGCGCCAAAGAGCGCAAGGAAAGTGGCATGACCTGGATGAAGATGGATCTCGGCATCAATGTGCTTGAGGGAATTCCCGGCACGGTGATGCAGCCGGCGGGCATGGATAAGTGGGAGTTGCGCGATCAGCCGCACCCTTTCATTGCTACCGAAGTTACTGACAAAGGTATTGAGCGGCTCTGCGAGTACGTGGCCGCGGTGCGCGAAAACATTGGTTACGAGATGCCCTTATCGATGGATCACCTCGGTCACATCGGAGCGAAATCCGTCATCCGGCTCAGCAAGGCCTATGAGAAATTCAACCTGGAGTGGATGGAAGACGTCATTCCCTGGTATCTCACCGATCTGCTGAAGGAAATTACGGAAGCCAGCCCGACGCCGATTCTTACCGGCGAGGATATTTACCAGTTCAGTGACTTCGAAACACTCTGCAAAGATCATGTGGTGGACAAGATCCATCCCGATCTCGCGACCTCCGGAGGCATTTTGCAGACGCACAGAATCGGCGACATGGCTTTCGGCCACGGAGTGCCTATGGCGATGCACTTTGCGGGGACGCCTGTGAGTTGCATGGCAAATGTGCACTGCGCAGCGGCTACGCGCAACTTCCTCGCGCTTGAGAATCACTCGCTCGACGTACCTTTCTGGCAGGACCTGGTGACCGGAATCGAAAAGCCCATCGTCAACAAGGGCTTTATCAAAGTCCCGGAAACGCCCGGCCTGGGAATTGCGCTCAACGACGATGAGTTGAAACGGCACCTCAAGCCAGGGACAGGCTACTTTGAGCCGACGCCCATGTGGGACGAGGCGCAGTCGTGGGATGACGCGCTGTTCAGTTGAACGCGGCCGCTACTGTTTGATCACCGTTCCGTCGCGGAGCCGAACCTCGCCCCATCCGCCGTTCAATGGACTCGCGATGAACGGAGATTTTGCGGCTTCTTTTTCGTCGATCTCGATGCCCCAGCCGGGCTTCTCGCTCGCCCACAGATAGCCGTCGCGCATCTCCGGGCAACCCTGGAAGATCGCTTGCGTCTTCTCGTTGAAGGGCGAATACTCCTGAATTCCGAAGTTGTAGCTGACCAGATCCAGAGTGACGTTTGCCATGTGACCGACCGGCGAAACATCGCCGGGACCATGCCACGCCGTCTTGACGCCGAATTGCTCGGCGAGGATGGCGATCTTGCGGGCCGGACTGAATCCGCCGGCCTGCGAAACGTGCACGCGGATGTAGTCGATCAACTGCTCCGCGATCAGAGGCTGCCATTCGTGCGGGCTGTTGAATAGTTCGCCCATGGCGATCGGGGTTGAGCAATTCTGGCGAATCTGCCGGAAGTAGCCAAGATCTTCCGGCGAAAGCGGGTCCTCGAGAAAGAACATGCGGTATTGCTCGGCCTCTTTGCAGAACTGCACCGCCTGGTTCGGCGTGAGGCGCTCGTGCATGTCATGGAGCAACTCGACTTCGTCGCCGAGTTCGCGGCGGCAAATCTCGAGCAGCTTGAGGGCACGCCGCATTTGGGCCGCGGGATCGAAGAGCGGCTTGTCGTGGAGCGCCTTCGGCCTGCCATCGTTCTTGTGTTGCGAACCGTAGCCCGCCATTCCGGGTAAGCCAACCTGCACGCGCACATTGCGAAATCCCTGCGCAATATATTTCTTCGCGTCTGCGACCACATCTTCAAACTCGTTGCCGCTTGCGTGGGCATAGCAATCCACCGCCTCGCGGCACTTGCCGCCGGCGAGTTGGTAAACGGGCATTCCTGCCTGGCGTCCCTTGATGTCCCACAGCGCCTGGTCCACGCCGCTGATGGCGTTGTTCAGCACCGGGCCGTTCTTCCAGTAGGAGCTGTCGTAGCACGATTGCCAGATGTCCTCGATGCGGTCGGTGGTTTTGCCGAGCAGGAAGGGCTTCAGGTATTTCTCGACCGCGGGCTTTACCAGGTCGGCGCGCTGGGTGAAGGTGGCGCATCCATAGCCGTAAAGTCCGTCCTGGTCCGTCGTGATTTTGACCACGGTCAGGCGCACGCCGTCAGGCTGGCATTCGATCGCGCTGATGTCTTTTATGCGCGGTGATGGAGTTGCCCGCGTCGCACGGGTCACTTGTTCCTCTGCCTCGACAAGGCGGGGAGCGAGGGTAAGCGCGCCCACGCCGGCAACGGCTTTAAGGAACTTACGGCGTTCAATAGGCATGGCAAAACTCCTTATGTTTCTTCTCGGTCGAAAGAGGGCGGATTTTCATTCCTTTACGGCAACGCAATTCTACGCCGCGGGAACAGCCGCATTCTATAGAGATATTCTGTGCTTGGCGAATCCAAATGCGACCAGGATTTAGTTGAGGCTGGGGAGAGAGCACAAAAAAGAGCCGAATAAATCGATGTACTTAAGGCGCCGGCAGCGGGCTTGCCTCCATCGATCCCCTTCCCGATCCCTTGGAATGAGAAAAACAGGCAAATCTTCTGAGGCAACCAGCCTCAAAAAAGAACTTGACAGTGCATTTGGGATTATTCTATTGTGCAGTTCGGATAAGCGCTAACGTATATCGAGTTTCTTTAGAGTTAGCGCTAAACAATTTGCGGCCACTGCCAGAAAACGCAGGACTTTCAGGACCGCTATCCAAGTCGGAGACAAACAACATTTCATGACCCTTTAACGAGAATTCGAGGTCAACGTGTTGTAGTGGAGGTCGGGCAGGAGAGCTTTTGATGAAAGAGGGGCCGCTTGCGTTTGCCGTTCCCCAACGGTCTAAACCTGAAATTGCCATAGTCGACACGATGGAGATTCTCCGCGTTCACGTTTTCGTGGGACTGCCATCAGGCTATACGAGCTCCGAATCCCGGGGGCTTGGTGGTTTTGTCGCTGAAATCGGCTACAGCAGGCTTCGATTTTTTCGCGCTCGCAGCTTAGCGCTTAGTCAGGGCTCCAACAGGAGATGCCGGGAGAACGATCTCCTGGACCGAAGTTCCTGGCAGGGGCACGTCAAAAGCAACGCGAGCGCAATCGCGCCACTAACGCCTGGGCTGGATGCCACAGGGCAAGGCTTTCGAGCTTTTGCCTGACGGGCCAGAAAGCCGAAGGCGTCGCATTTCCAAAAGTCAACCACTAATCCAGAGCAATCCAGAAAACAGAAAGGAATCCAGGAGTGATGACTAGTTCGAATTTGTTTAAGAGGCTTGTCGGCGCTGCGGTAGTTCTACTACTCGGTGTATTCATCTGCCCGGCTGCCAGCGCACAGTTCGAGACCGCATCGGTTCTCGGCTTTGTGCATGACAGCTCGGGCGCAGCTATCCCGAACGCCAAGGTGTCCCTCGTCAACATGGCCACAGGCGTGGAGGTAACGGTAACGGCGGATTCACAAGGGGAGTTCACTTTCACCAGCGTTCGCATCGGCCAATACAGAGTCAAGGCCGAGGCGACGGGGTTTGGCGCAGCGCAGACCGAACCGTTCTCTGCTGAAGTGAACGCGCGCCAACGCGTAGACGTGAATCTGAAACCCGGCACGGCGACTGAGACGGTGACAGTGACCGGCTCGGCCGCACTGTTGAATACGGAAGATAGTGAGCGCGGGCAGATTATCTCCGCACGCGACGTCAACAACCTTCCTCTCAACGGGCGCGCATACGCCGATCTGGCGCTGCTGACTCCCGGCGTGCGCGCAAACGTTCTGGAAAACCAGACGGTGACCAGCCGCGACGCTTCCTACAACGTAAACGGGAACCGGAGCGAGCAGAACGACTTTCTCCTCGATGGGCTTGACAACAACGCTTACGGCACATCGAATCAGAGCTACTCGAACCAGGCCATCCAGCCCTCGCCGGACGCGATCAGCGAGTTCCGCGTTGAGACTGACAACTATAGCGCCGAATATGGACGCTCCGCAGGCGCCGTGTTCAACGTCAGCATCAATAGCGGAACGAGTCATATCCACGGTAAGCTTTGGGAATACAACCGCAACACGGACTTCAACGCCATTGGCCCCTTCACTCCGCCGACGAGCATCCTCACGGGAAAATCTGTCAAGCCGGTGTTGGTGAAGAACCAGTTTGGTGGCGCAATCGGTGGCCCAGTGCCCAAGTTTATGAAGGGCAAGATCTTCTATTTTGGCGATTTTGAAGGCAACCGCCAGGTCCAAGGCCAGTATTCAGCTTCGACTGTTCCCAATGCCAATCAGCGCCAAGGCATATTCACTGACACCTTGGGCAATCCTGTTTCGTTGCACAATCCGCTCACCGGCGCAGTCTACGCCAACGGTGTGGTTCCTCAATCCGATTGGAATCCACTGGCAAAATTGGTAATTCCAGTCCTGCCGACACCTAATGTCACAACAGCAGGGGCCGGCGGATTCTCCAATAACCTGGTGAACGTGCCCAAAGCGAGCTTTACCGACAACAAGACCGACGCGCGGTTTGACTTCTTCCTGAATCCCCGCTCTACGGCCTTCTTCCGCTGGAGCTGGCATCATCTCAACATCAAGGATGCCGAGCCCCTTACCGGTGCGGCGGGCGGAAACGCAAACGGAACGCTTCACGACTACAACAAGCAGATCGCGGCTGGGTATACCTTCTTGTTCAGCCAAAACTCCATTCTCGATGCGCGTGTTGCCTTTACCTGGACGCTGGGCGGCAAGACACCCTATGGCCTCGGTCTGCCCAGCCTGATTGTGCAGGCAGGTATCCCCGGCCTTCCCACCGATCCTTTGATCTCTCGCTCGCTCAACGACCAGAACGTTTCCTCGTATTCGCAGTTTGGTTCGCAAAGCAGCAATCCGCAGTTTCAGAACCCATTTGCAATCGACCCCAAAGTCAATTACACGATTATCCGGGGCCACAACAGTATCAAGGTTGGCTACGAGTATCAGGCCATCAATACCGAGATCGACGATTTCAACCCGACTTATGGGAACGACAACTACGGCGGCGGATTCAGTTCCGGCGCGTCAAACGCGAACGCAGGCGCCTATACCGGCAGCAGCGACGCCGGCATCAAGGAAGCGGCGTACCTGACCGATTTTCTAGTTGGCGCTCGCAACAGCTATACGCTGAACAACTTTGTCATCGTCAACTATCACCAGATGATGAACTTCATGTATGTTCAGGACGATTGGAAGGTGTCGAGCAAGCTCGCCGTGAACGCCGGCTTGCGCTATGAGCTGGTCACACCGCAGTGGACGAGCGGAAACCATCTGGCGGATTTCGTTCCTCCCTCAGGTACTACGTCGCAGGCCCCCTATCTCGGAATCACTACGGGTACACTGGTGCAGGCCACTTCCGGCTCGCTGTCCAACCGGGCGATGGTCAACATGCCGACGAAAGATTTTGCTCCGCGCGTCGGGTTCTCTTACGGATGGAACGACAAGACCGTTTTCCGCGGGGGATACGGAATCAACTACATTCAGTTCAATCGTGAGGGCGGCGAAAACCTGCTTGCCTACAACGGACCCTACATTGTGAACTCTGCCATCACCCAAAAAATTGCCACTACGTCGGCTGGTATTACCACAAACACACCTATCTGCGGGACCAATGTGCAGACGACCTCCTGCTTCAGCCCGACAATGCAGGGCTACAGCACAAACTTCGTCAGCGCTACCGGGTTCAGCACCGCTCTGGCTCAGACTCGCTACATTCCCAAGAATATTACGACAGGCTATGTGCAAGCCTGGCATTTCGGTTTGCAACGGAAGTTGAGTGAAGGCACTCTGATAGATATCTCCTACGTCGGCGAACACGGATTGAAGATCTGGGTGCTTGACGATATCAACCAGGCCCCGCCCAACACCCTTAGCGCCACATGCGGATACAACCTACCTACGAATCCGGGCGCATGGACGACGACCGGTTGCGTACCGCTGCTGAATCGCCGCCCCATCGTTGGCTTCACCGGCATCGAAGGATCGGCCAACCTGGGCATGCTCATCTACCACGGTTTGCAGGCTAGGGTGGAGCACCGTTACTCGGGTGGTCTTTACCTGCTCAACGCATTCTCTTACTCCAGGGACATCGACAATGCGTCGGGACATCTGGACACACCCAACAGTGACAACTCACGCGTTAACCTGGCGAATCTGAAGGGCGAGCGCGGACAATCGGCGTACAACCAACCGCTCAACGATACGCTGACCGCGATCTGGGATTTACCCTACGGCCGTGGCCGCCATTGGGGCGGAAGCGCCAACTATGCCATGCAAACCCTGGCCGGAGGCTGGCAGTTTACTCTCATCAACACCGCGACCAGCGGAGCGCCCGTCAACTTGATCTACTCCGAACCGTCGCAGCTGGATGTGAGCGATCTGCTCAACTACCGTCCCAATGTGAACGGAAACCCGAAATCGCCGCGTGGTTCCTGGGTCAAGACTGCCACGTCGCTGACGGGCTATCTCAGTTCCACTGCCGTCACGGTTCCTACCAATGTGGCGCAACCTTACGGCAACGCGGGCAGAAACTCTCTCCGCGACAACGCGTTCTATGGGATGAATGCCGGCTTGCATAAGGCATTTCCGCTGTGGAACGAAGCCTCCAACCTGGATTTCCGTTGCGAGGCGTTCAACGCTCTCAACGCGGTGAACTACAACAATCCGGACTCCAACCGTTCCGACGGCGGATTTGGTAACATCACTTCGTTCTTCCCGCCGCGCCAGATTCAATTGGCGCTGAAGCTGAACTTCTAAACAGAAGATGAGGCAATACGATGTCCATTACACGCCGGCAATTCGGTATCCTCTCGGCAGCTGCTCTTGGCACATCCCTCACGCGCTCGTTATGGGCGCGTGAGGCCTCATCTAATTCAGGTGGCCGTTATTTTTACTTTGCGGTGGTTGCGGATACGCACATCATCGACGACTTCTATCATGGCCAGGAGAGCAACGCTTTCGATACGGAGAGCCTGCAGCACTCCGCGGCCAACTTGACCTCGGCCCGAACGCTCATCAACAGCCTCGATCCTCCGATCGAGCAGGTCTTTCTGGTCGGTGACTACTTTCACAACTACCCTTCCACTGACTACGATTTCTACTTCAAAAACAAGACACGCCTGGACAACGCCAAGGCTCTGACGGACGGGTTCAAGATGCCCGTGCATGTAGGCTTTGGGAACCATGATTACGGTGTTCCGACAGTCTCGCGCGAGATGAGCCACCAGCTTTTCGAAGCCAAGTTTTCACTCAAGCCGTACTACTCCATCGAGCACAAGGGATACAAATTTATTCAGTTGAATAATTTTCTCGGCGAGTCCTGGGGTCCAGCTTCCACAGTCCTCAATCACGCCACAGGATCGCTCGGAGAGGAGCAACTCAACTGGCTCGAAGCGCAATTGCAAGAGCACAAACCGACATTCGTTTTCATCCACTATCCACTGTGGTACATCGCTCCCACTGAGATTTCCGACTACGGATTGCATCCGCTGCTGCGCAAATACAAGGAGACGATTCAGTTCGTTGTTTCCGGTCACTATCACAAATGGGTCGATTTCGCGCATACCTACGGACCGCGGCATTTTGTGATCGCAGCGACGCGCTACGATCCCAATGCCTATATGTTGATTCAGGTCGATCGGGGACGGCATACCTGGCGCTTTCTTAATGAGAGCCTGGTCGATTGGTCGACCTATTACAGCAAGCCGTATACACACATCTGAGTAACCGTGCACAGGAGTCCCGATGTCTTCCCGAAAGTTTCTACTAGTTTCCGTTGCCCTTGTCCTTGGCGCCCTGCCTGCCTGTGCACAGAAGAGCGATCAGCTTCGCATCAATCAAATTCAGGTGATCGGCACACACAACAGCTATCACGCGGGCTTTGCGCCCAGCGCGGCGAAGTTGTGGGAAGAAAAGAACACGAGAGCATTCAACGGGCTCGATTATCGGCATCTGCCGCTTGCGGAGCAATTCGATAGCGGCGTTCGTCAGATCGAGCTCGATGTTTTTTCCGACAGCAAAGGCGGCCTTTACGCGCATCCCGCAGGTCCGGCGATGATTGCGGCCGCTCATCTTCCGCCGGACCCGGACTTCGATCCCGATGGTCTGATGGCCAAGCCTGGCTTCAAAGTCATGCACATGGAGGACATTGATTACCGCAGCACCTGCCAGCCATTCATTGCCTGCCTTGAGCAAGTGAGGAACTGGTCGCATGCGCATCCGAAGCATATTCCAATCTTCATTCTTGTTGAGACCAAGCAGGAGAAGCCGCGCGGTCCTGCCCAGATCACCGTGCCTGAGCCGTTCACCTCCAGCACCTTCGATGCGCTCGATGCGGAGATTCGCTCCGTCTTCCCGGCGAAGGAACTTGTTACTCCCGATGATGTCCGCGGTAAGTATGAGACTCTCAACGAAGCGGTGCTTGCGGGTAACTGGCCCACACTGAAAAGTGCCCGTGGCAAGGTGATCTTTCTGATGGACCAGCGCCCCGTGGGGCCGATCTATTTGGAGGGCCATCCCTCGCTCCGGGGCCGGGCCTTGTTTACCAATGCCGAACCAGGCCAGCCCGACGCCGCTTTCATCGAGCGGAATGACGGTCCCGCGGAAGATATCGCTGCCCTGGTTCAAAAAGGCTATCTGGTACGCACGCGCACAGACTCTGACACCAAAGAGGCTCGCACCAACGCGACAACCCGTCGCGACGCCATGATGGCGAGTGGCGCACAGATACTCAGTACCGACTATCCAGTCAATGAACCCGCGCGCTGGGAGGGACACTTTGTGGTGGCTCTTCCTGGAAATGCGGTTGCCCGCTGGAATCCCGTTAACTCTCCAGTAACCTACCGCGGTAAGTCATTGCAGTGAACACACCCCGGAGGTCCAATGTTGAACCGTGCGGGAGCGGTTGCGGCGTGTTGTCTCTTGTAACTTGCCACCAGCGTATGAGAGGAAAATCCGTATGGCAGTTCGACTAAAGGATATCGCCGAGGATCTAGGGGTCTCTCTCGTCACGGTTTCCAAGGTGCTGCGGGAAAAGCCAGGCGTTGGAGAGATTACCCGCAAGCGCGTTCTCAAGCGCGTTCGGGAGCTGAATTATCGGCCTAACATGCTGGCCCGCAGTTTGGCCTCAGGCAAGAGTTACACAATCGGGCTGATTGTTCCCGACCTGGTGCACACATTCTTCGCAGAGTTGGCCAAGGGAGTCAGTGCGGGACTTCGAAAGGAATCCTACCAACTGATTCTTGCCTCGGCAGAGGAAGAGCCCGAACTGGAGCGACAGGAGATTGAGCATCTGCTTGCGCGTGGTGTCGACGCCCTGCTGATTGCGTCTTGCCAGAATAATGCCGGGAGCTTCAAGTCCCTTCTCAAAGCGAAGATTCCCTATGTCCTTATCGATCGATATCTTCCAAAACTCAACGGGAACTTTGTAGGCACAGACGACATCGCGGCCGGACGCGTGGCGACGGAACACCTGATCCACTTGGGCCGCAAACGGATTGCGCACATTGGCGGTGAGCAGATAAGCACGTCGGTGGGGCGGCTGAATGGTTATAAGGAAGCGCTGGCGGCGAACAAACTGCCATTTCGCCGCGAGCTTGTCGCGATTCGTTCCCGCCTTGAAGAGGCCGGTGTTGAAATTGGAAGTCATGCGATGAGCGATCTGCTCAAGCTGAAGAAGATTCCCGATGCGGTCTTCTGCTACAACGACCTCACCGCTGTTGGCGCTATTCGCTGCCTGCGCGCAAACAGGCTGCGTGTTCCCGAGGATGTGGCCGTTATCGGTTGCGGCAACCTTCGCTTGTCAGAGTATCTTGAAGTGCCCCTCAGCACCATCGATCAGTCGACTCAGCAACAGGGCGAGGTGGCAGCCGGTCTGGCACTTACGCTCATCGACCGGAAGAGCAAGAGCAAAGGCAAGCATTTACTCATCGAGCCCAAGCTCATTGCCCGAGACTCGACGATAGGGCGCACTCACCACAAATCCTGAGGCGGCCATTTGCCGGATTGCAGCCGGCCTATGGCTGCGAATCAAACAATCTGGTAGGTGCGCCGCTGGTGGCGAGACAGGAGGCTGGCGGCGATATCGTCGCCCTGGATCGTCTCCGTTTTCGGGTCCCAGTAAATGGGGTGCTGCACCTTCATGGCGATCCAATGCAGCAGGCAGGTGCTGCAGGCGCGATGTCCAATCTCTGCCGGCGCCAGGGGAGCCTTCCGCGAGTGAATGCAATCGAGCCAGTTGCCATGCTGGTCATCCGATGTGTAGACGTGGTACTCGCCAGGCCCAGTGACCGAGTCGAGGATCTTGGGATCGCTGGCACGCAGCGGCACGATCGGAGTCGTTGGGGTGCCGGTGGATGTGGGGGTGGTCATTCCGTCTCTACAGACGAAGATCCAGCCCTTGTCGCCGATCCACTTGATGCCATTTTCAAAATCGCCGGAGATAGTCATCACTACGCCGTTAGCATAACGGCCGTAGGTCTTGAAGGGCCCATGGACATTCCAGAGACCTTCAGTGGGGAACTGCGCACGCCCCCAGATTTCGACCGGGCCGGTGAGTTCCGTATCCATGCCCCAGTGCGCCGTGTCGACGTGATGCGCGCCCCAACCGGTGATCATTCCTGCGCCGAACTGCTCCATGCGGAGCCAGCCGGGACGATCGAATCCATTCACCGGCATCACGCGGTCGACAGTGTAGGGCACCTCGGGCGTGGAGCCGAGCCAGGCATCGTAGTTGAAGCCTGCCGGTACCAGCATTGGCTGCGGGTTGCCGCCGGCAGGATCGCCGGGAAGGCCGATCTCGACGCGCTGCACGGCGCCGATGCGGCCATTGCGGACCAGTTCGACGGCGCGCGCGAATTGCTTCCATGAGCGCTGTTGCGAGCCCACCTGCAGAATGCGATCGCTGGCGTTGACGCGATCCGCCATGATGCGGCCTTCGGCGATGGTGAGCGAAGCAGGCTTCTGGAGATAGACGTCCTTGCCCGCCGCTACCGCCGCGACGGCCAGCCTGGCGTGCTGATGGTCGGGCGTCGAGATCATGACCGCATCGATCTCCTTGTCGGCGAGAAGTTCCCTGCAATCGGAGTAGCCCTTGGTGCCCGTGTAGGGCGTACCGAGTTTCTTCGTATAAGCCTCGTCCACGTGCTGCTTGCCCAACTCCACGCGATCCGCGCTCAGATCGCAAACCGCCACGATGCGATTGTCGCGGCCGGCGACCCCGGTGTACTGAAGCACGCCGGGCATATCGTGTCCGCGCGAGATGCGGCCTACGCCGATCGCACCAATGTTGATGCGGTTCGAAGGCGCGGTGGCGCCGAAGACAGAGTTGGGAACAATTGCAGGAAATCCAGCGGCGACTGTTCCAGCAAGAGAGGTCTTGATGAACGCGCGTCTTGTCGAATGCATGAACATCTCTCCCTGACCATCGCGTCGGATTTTGCTCTTCCAGTTAAAGTGAGCTTGCCTGGCCGTCAGTGTTCCGGGCTGGCAAACAGAAGGGGGAGGATCGGCGATGCTGATTCTCCCCCTCGCTGTCTTAGAGCTTATCCGTAAATTGAGAAAGGAATGTAGCGCCGGTCTCCAGACCGGCTGTACTGGCGGCGTCCACGCCGCCAGAAGTCGACTGAGGGTCTGGAGACCCACAGTCGACCTGGAGGTCGGAGCTACCAATTTACGGATAGGCTCTTAGCTGTTCCGTACGACTCTCGCGGCGAGTCAGGTTCAGCGATTCAGGATGACATACCTGCGGCCGGCATAGAGGCGGAACCCTCCACCAGCATCGGTGACGATCTGGAGCGGCATGGGCCGTTTCAGGTCGCTGTCAGTTGCAGAGGACACGGTGAATACCTCATGCGCGCCGAGGTCGGTCACGATGAACTTGTCGCCGTCGATAAATCCAATTCCATACGCTCCGGCCGCAAGGCTCTGGCCGGCCACATTGATGGGAACTTCTGTGATGAAATAAGCCTGGTATTTTGCCGCGACGCCGGTGGAGTATCCGCTGGTGTCCACCAAGCTGGTGAGAACAAAGAACCCGTCGGCGAATTTGATGCCGCCGGAATTACGCAGTTGCGTAGGCGCGATCTGTCCGCGATAAAACACGCTTTGCGCCATGAGTTTCCCCATGTCGGCGGGCTTCAGGATCGTTGCGCTGCCTTGCGCTAATGCCGTCATCGATGTCACTGCTATCACAGCGGCCAGAAACCCGGCTACTTTCTTCATGCTTCTCAAGTTTTGCATCCCAAAAACCTCCCTGTTATTGGTGTGACCCGCAGTATAACGCAACAGAGTATTGTCTGGTGCTGTGCGCGCGTCGTCCCCGTCTGGAGCCGGAGCTTTGGCCGCGGTTTGCCGGAAACGGCCGGCGATGCGAATGGCCTCCTATAATGGTGGGGACCCTCAAACTTCGACGCAGGCTGGAGTCTGCATAAAGGGTTTTGCGCCCGCTCTTATGAACCGGATTCGAGCCATTGCGAACGACGCGGTGGGTTACACCGTCTGGCGTATGCCGGTGAGGCTTGCCTTCGCACAAATGCGCGCGGCCGGGTGCCGATTGCTGCGACACCGGGCAGGGAAATCCCACCCTCAAACGATCGTTTGTTCGGCCTGTGCCGCTTTGGCGTTGCTTGTTGGTGCGCCGGCTGGATTGGCAGTCGAGCCCTCGACACCGCTGGCAAACCTCAGCCGGCAGGTATGGGCTATGGAAAGCGGCCTCCCCCAAAACACGGTGCAAGCGCTCGTGCAAACGCGAGACGGGTTTGTGTGGCTGGGAACGGAGGCAGGACTGGTGCGTTTTGACGGCATCGCGTTCCAGGTCTTTGATCGCAATTCGAGCCCGTCCGTGCCGGGCAACGATGTTTGCTGCCTTTTGCAGACCCAGGATGGCGGATTGTGGGTGGGCGCCAGCGAGGGCCTCGCGCGATGGAAGGATGGGGAGATCAGAGTCTATACGACCCGCGAAGGACTGCCGGGCAACAGGATCAGGGCATTGGCAGAGGGAAGCGGCGGGGAGTTGTGGGTGTTTACAGACGAGGGGCGCGCCCGGCTGAGCGGGGACAAGTTTGTCGCGGCGGGCGATTGGCGTGGCGGAACCGCCATTACGGCGGTGACAGCGAAGGGTAGCAGTGAATTCGAGGTGAACCCTCCGGCGTCGGGGGGCGAACCGTGGAGAAAGAGCGCGGAGAAGGCTGGATTGCCAAAGGATGGCATTCAGTTTGTTGCAGCTCTGAATCGCGAGACGAACGCCTTTGCTGGCAAGAACGAGTTGGCAGTTTTGCACGGTGAGCGCGTAGTGGCGCGGCTGACGACGGGAAGGGAAATGCCAGGCAACCGAATCCAGGTGCTGCTTGCGGACCGCGAAGGCAGCTTGTGGATCGGGACCGACGATGGCCTGGCCCGATGGGCGGATGGAAAGATGGAGCGTCTGCCGATGACTGACCCGCTGGCCTCGGCGTCGGTGCTTTCGCTCATGGAAGATCGCGAAGGCAATCTCTGGGTGGGGACCGAGTCCGATGGGCTGCATATTCTGCGCGACCAGCGGTTCCGCATTCTCGACACACGGGAGGGGCTTTCATCCGATGCCACCACCGCCGTGATCGAGGACGGCGCGGGGACACTCTGGGTGGGTACGCAAGACAACGGCCTGAACGCCCTGAGTCGAAGTGCAAACGGCACGGGCAGGACCAGAACCTGGTCGGTGCGGAATGGACTTGCGAGCGATGTGATCCTGTCCCTTGCCGCCGCACCCAAGGGAGACATCTGGGTCGGAACGCCGGACGGGCTCAACCGGATTCGCGGCAACAGTATTGCGACCTTCACCTCGATCGATGGACTGCCAGACGACTTCATTCGCTCGCTGCTGATCGACGCCGATGGCTCGCTGTGGATTGGGACCCGGCGCGGGTTGACGCACTGGAAAACCGGGCAGTCCGATGCAAGCATGGAAACTTATACGCGTGCGAACGGACTGGGAAGCGACCTGGTGGGCGCGATGGCTCGGGACGCGAATGGCGACCTGTGGGTGGCAACACTTGCCGGACTATCGCGGCTGCACGGCGGCGCGATCTCAAACTTCACTACCGCAAACGGGCTGTCGAGCAACGTTGTTACAGCACTGCTGCCTCGCGCCGATGGGACTCTGCTGATCGGAACGCAGGACCAGGGGTGGAATGTGTGGGACGGCCACAAGTTCCTCGTCGCGAAACAAAACGGACCGGAACAGGCATCCATTCACGCCATCCTCGATGATGGCGAAGGACATCTCTGGTTTGCCACCGGCAACGGCATCGCGCGCTGTAACTTCAGCGCAGGTAGGGGAACCGGCGCGGCGCCGGATTGTGCGCATTGGATGGAGTTCGGCACCGCCGACGGACTGCGCAGCCGCGAGACGGCGACCAACAGCCACCCTTCCGCCTGGCGGTCGCGCGATGGACATTTCTGGTTTGCCACGCCGAAAGGATTAGTGGAAGTAGACCCGGCGCACTTTCCCGTCAACACATCTTCGCCCCCGGTCGCGCTGGAGCGCTTCCAGGTGGACGACGTGAGTCAACCGTTGCACGGAATCGATTCAGCGCTGAAAGTGCAAGCCGGGCATGTGCGTTTTGAGTTTGATTATGCAGGCCTGAGTTTTGTTGCGCCGCTGAAGGTGCGCTACCGGTACATGCTCGAGGGCTTCGATCGTGTTTGGACCGAGGCCGGCTCGCGTAGGACAGCGTATTACACCAACATTCCGCCCGGAACCTACACCTTCCGTGTGCAGGCGGCCAACAACGACGGCCTCTGGAACACGGCTGGCGCGGCGCTCAGCTTTGAATTGCGGCCCCACTTTTATCAGACTCTCTGGTTCTATGCGTTGATGTTGGTTTGTGTGGTGGCGGCGATTGTCCTGTTGCTGAAGCGGCGGCTGCACCGGGCCGAGAGCGAGTTTCGCGCCGTGCTCGGCGAGCGTAGCAGGATCGCGCGCGAAATTCACGATACGCTCGCGCAAGGTTATGTCGGCGTCTCAGTGCAGTTGGAGGTCCTTGCCGAACTGCTACGGATGCGCAAGCTGGAAGACGCGGGGAAACACCTCGACAAGACACGTGAATACGTCCGCGAAGGGCTGGCCGACGCCCGGCAATCCATCTGGGCGTTGCGTACGCAGGATGCGGACGAGACCACGCTGCCGGTGAAATTGCGGCGCATTGCCGAAGGAGCCGGTGGCGGCGGCCTGACTTCAAACTTCAGCCTTTTTGGCGCTTATCGGCCCCTGCCGGCTGAAACCGAGCGCGAATTGCTGCGCATAGCCCAGGAAGCCATCCATAATGTGAAGAAGCACGCCGGCGCCGGCCACCTGTGGGTTGAGTTGGAGTACGGGCCGGGATCGATCGCGCTCGAAGTCAAGGATGACGGTCAGGGAGGCGCAGTGGACGGCGCCCAGGCGTCGCTTCCAGGACACTTCGGACTGACCGGCATGAGAGAGCGTGCGGCGGCGATAGGCGGGGAACTCGAAGTGACCAGCGCTTCAGGTTCGGGAACCTCGGTACGGTTGAGCGCACCGGCTCCGGAAGCGGCGCGCGAACAGACGGGAGACAAACGGTGACAATGGAAGCGATTCGAGTGCTGGTCGTCGAAGACCACAACGTGGTTCGCCAGGGACTGGTGGCCCTCCTGAATGTGGTGGAAGGTTTGACGGTGGTGGGCGAGGCCGCGGACGGGCTTGAGGCTATCGATCAGTTTCGCAAGCACCAGCCGGACATCACGCTGATGGACTTGCGGCTGCCGAGGCTCAGCGGCGTTGAGGCGATCCTGCGTATCCGGCAGGAAGCGCCCCAGGCCAGGGTAATTGTGCTGACCACCTACGATGGCGATGAAGATATTTACCGTGCATTGAAGGCCGGTGCGCGCGCTTATCTGCTCAAAGGCATGACCGGCGAAGAGCTAGTCACCACTATTCGCGCGGTGCATGCGGGCAAGTCGCATATTCCGCCCGCCATTGCCGAAAAGCTGGCCGAGCGCATGGGCACAGAGGAATTGACTCCGCGGGAGTTCGATGTGCTGAAAGAGATCGTGAGTGGAAAAAGCAACAAAGAGATTGCTTCCGAGTTGAATGTTTCAGAGGCGACGGTGAAGACGCACATCAACAGTCTGCTGGGCAAACTAGGAGTAACGGACCGGACCCAGGCGGCCACGGCGGCCATCCAGCGAGGCATTGTTCCACTCGAGTCCCTGCGAAAGGCCAAATCATGATGACGAGACGCGCGGTTTTGTGCGGAGTGATTCTTTCGCTGCTGGCGGTGCGGGCGTTTGCGCAGCGGACGGCATGGCGCCAGGCCACGCAGGGTGAACTGGCTTCGGTGCTGCCTTCGCGGGCTCCGGTAGAGAACGAGCATATCGAGACGGAAATGCGCACCGCATCCGGAATCGTGGACGAACGCGGTCACTTTATCGCCGGAGTCGTGCTGATCACAGCGGGCTACTCGGCGGACGGGAAATACTCACATTACCTGATCGTGCAGGCGCCGGTGCGGGTCGGAGACATCCTGTTGAAGCGGGGCGAGTACGCCTTCGGATGGACGCGGGCTGAAGCGGGAGATACGCTCAGCGTCCACTTCAATGTAGCCGCGACAGGCGCGTTGGTGGGAACCACGGTCGCGCGCAAGATTACAGAATCGACGCGGCTTGAGAGTCTGCACATCTGGCGCCCGGAAGACAAATCGCTGATCCAGATTGGACGGTTTGGGATTCCTTACAAACTTGGTGGCGAATAGGGCCGTTGAGCCGGCGATGACTGGAACGCCGCCTCCACCCCAGGGCAATCGCATTTGAATTTTCATGGCAAGCGAATGTCTCAGGCTGCTGCAAAGATTCCATCGAAGCGAGCTTTGTAACAGGGCATGACTTCAGTCGTGCCGCAAAACGCCCACAAAAAGAAGCCGGGCTTTAGGGCGATTTCAATGTTGCCACCTAAGGCATGTTCTAAATCGTCGCCGCTTCTTGTAGCGCCGGACTCCAGTCCGGCTGTCGTGCGGGCGTCCACGCCCGCACTCCCGTTCGGAATGCCATGAAGCCGGTGGGTACACCATCA